>WNGA01004589.1_pt1 | contig 41088 bp, 41 predicted proteins | sample 5400061 | NCBI WGS metagenome assembly WNGA01 (sample SAMN13153366, study PRJNA577476) | soil metagenome | isolation source: 100 cm soil or saprolite under grassland replicate 2 | place: USA:California | collected 2016-06-15 | reverse complement strand
GGGCAACCGAGCATGGTGCCCGGGTCATCTCCGTCTCCGCGGGGGGAGAGGACCAGGCCCATAACACCCAGGCGGCGGTCGCGGACGCCATAGCCCATGACGTCGTGGTTGTCGCGGGGGCCGGTAACAAGCCCGAAGTCTCGCGGGTAATCTACCCGGCGGCGTATCCGGGAGTGGTTGCGGTGGCCGGGGTTGACCGGAACGGTAACCACGCGGAGTTGTCCGTCGCCGGCCGGGAGGTTGTGTTGTCAGCCCCAGCGACAGATATCGTGACAAGCGATCTAGGTCGGAAGTACCGTCCCGCGAGCGGAACCAGTGACGCCACGGCGATCGTGGCGGGGGCGGCGGCATTGGTGCGGGCTCGGTTCCCGAACCTGTCGGCGGTCGAGGTCATCCACCGGCTGACGGCGACGGCGATCGACAAGGGCCCGAAGGGCCGGGACGAGCAGTACGGGTACGGCATCGTCAACCTGGTCGGCGCGCTGACCGCCGACGTTCCCCCACTGCCCACCAGCTCATCACCGACAAGCGGGTCATCCCGACCGAGCGCGTCGCTGCGGAGCGGACCGGCGCCGGGCAAGCGGATGTCGCCGTGGCCGGGCCTCCTCGTCGTCCTCGGGATCCTGGTGGTCGTCGGCATCGTGGGTGCCGCCAGCGCAATGCGGCGTCGACGGACCGGGTGAGATCCCTGCCCCTTTCGATACCCTCGGGGAATGGAGCCGCCGCAATCGCCGCCGTCCGATGCCGGGCGCCGTCCACCCGGTGAAGGCGCGGGCGCCGGCGCGCCGGCCGAGATCCAGCCGAAGCCCGGGTCGACCGACACCCAGCCAACGCCGCCGCTCAGTGCGGCGGAGCGGACGCGCGAGGCACGCGCCCGCCGCCGCCGCGCCATCCGGCAGTTCCTGATCGTCGGGCTGTGCTTTGCCGCGCTCCTCTGTCTCGGCGCCGTCGCGGTGGGCTTCCTCTACTACGACCGGGCGACGAAACCCGATCTCAGTACGCCGGAACACGTCACCCGCAAGTATTTGGAGGCCTATCTCATCGACCGGGATGAGTTAAAGGCGAGCAAGTATCGATGCTCAGACGCGTCGGCCCTGGATGAGATCCGGGCACTTCGTGCGGACATCGACGACCGCCAGAGGAGGTTCGGAGCAGCCTACAGTTTCTCGGTGGACCGGGTGAACGAGATCTCCAAGGCCGGCGACGAGGCCAGAATGGCCGTCGATCTGATTCTGTCCATGGTCAGTGAGGGGCAGTCGATACGTGAGGTCGAGCACTGGGAAGTCACCGCCCGGAACGAGAACGGCTGGCGGGTCTGCGGTGCGCACGAGACGGACTGATGAAGCCTCCGGGGAACGCCCAACCTGCGGCGGGACGTGCCATCCGAGCCGAGGCCGACGGGGTGCCGCTGTGGTCATGACTTTGGTCCAAACCCGGACACGGGCGACGGGGCGTCAATAGGGTCGTCCTACTCCACCCACAGCAGGTACACGGGGACTTCGAGGGTTTTCGGGGTCTGGCCGGTCCAGGCCCAGCGGTACCAGTCCAGTTCCCGCGCGACACGCACGCAGATGTCGCCCTCGGTGTTCTGGTGGGGTTCGGTGACCGCACGCAAGTCCCGGTGCTCACCGGTGGGGCTCATTCGGACCACCCGCCGGCCGCTCAACCCGCTCACGAGTCGCGCGGAGATGGGGTGTAGCACGGCTGGGCCGTCCAGCGACACCAATCGGTCGAACAAACCGGTGCCGGGCTCCTCCCCGACGGGTTTCTCGCTGGGTGCCTCCACCCAGACCCGGTCCACGGGGACCAGCGGGGCGAACGTCTCTATCTGCTCCACCTCGGCCCGGTACCACTCGAGCTCGATCAGGACCGGCACGTATGTCCGGGCGCCCTGCACGACGGCCGCGTCGGCTCGCAGGTCGCCCCGCCAGCCGTGGCCCGGATGGCCGACGAGTACCCGCTTTCCCCGCAGGTCATCACGTCCGGCAGCCGGCACCGGCGCGATCGGCCGGGGCGGCTCCGGTACCCAATCGGTCACTTTCCCTTGCCCAGAGGTGCGCCCTTGTCCCGCATGAACGGGACGGGATCGACCGCGCCCGTCGAGCTGCGGTCACCACCGCGGTGGACCTCGAAGTGCAGGTGCGGAGCGGACGAGTTGCCGGTGCTGCCGACGTAACCGATCACCTGTCCGGGGGCGACGAGCTGCCCGACGGAGACCATGGGCGGCTGCACCTGGTGACAGTACCGGGTCATGATGTGGTCGGCGTGCGTGATCTCGACGAACCACCCGCATCCGTGGATCGACGGTGAGCCGTCCTGGTCGCAGCCGAACCACTCGTCGGAAGCCGTGGTGGCCTGGCATCGAACCAGCGTGACCACTCCGCCGGCGGCGGCGCGGATCGGGGTACCGCGGCCGGCGCCGAGGTCGACGCCGTCGTGGGTGGGACGTTCGGGGGTCCGGAAGCCGGAGACGATCTCGGCGACAACCGGTGCGGTCCAGCCGGCCGCCGAGATCTGGCCCGGCGCGGCGCAGCCCTGTCCGGACACCGAGGTGGCCGCGGTCCGGGCTCCGCCCCCCGTCAGCACGTTGACGATCTGGGACGCCAGCGGCTCGTGCTTCGCGTAGGCGTCAGGGAACGCGCTGCGTTGCACCTCCTGTGCGACGTCGGTCAGCGCCCGGTTCTCCCAGTTGGGCACGCGGAGCAGGTGCTCGTAGAACTTGGTCGACGAGTAGACGGGGTCCAGCAACTGCTGCGGGGTACCCCAGCCCTGGCTGGGCCGCTGCTGGAAGAGGCCGAGCGAGTCGTGGTCGTTCTTGTCGCCGAGGTTCGGCAGGTTGATCAGGTTCGACTCCTGGAGGGCGGTCGCGATCGCGATCACCCAGCCCCGGGTCGCTACCTTCAGCTGCTGCCCTACCCCGACGATCACCGCGGCGTTGCGCATCTGCTGCTCGCCGAGCTGGCTCATCTTGGGCAGGTTGGTCGCCTTGACGTCTACGGTCTTGCCGCCGCACCCGGCGCCGAAGGCGTTGGTGACCGAGCTGGACAGTCCCTCCAGGAAGAACGTCACCGAGGTGCCGACGCAGCACAGCACGGTCAGCGCCGCGACGAGCGAGACGAGGTGCCCGATCCGGAAGCGGCGCCTCATGTGCGGCGCCAGTCCACGCCGTCGACGAGCCAGTGCCCGCCGGAGACCACCATGCGCAGGACGAGGGTACCGGCGTCGCACGGAACGGTGACCTCGACGTAGGCCTGTTCCTGGTGGACGACGGTGGCCCCTTGTGCCAGTCGCCCGCGCTCACCCCGCGGTGGTTGAGCCAGGCCTTGGTGAACTGGACCGCGACGGTCTCCGGCGCCACCGCTCCTGGGCTGGTGGACGGTGGCGCCGAGGTGTCGGGTCCGAGCTCGACGATGCCGTCGTCGGGTTCGGGGGATGTGGTGCTACGCGGCTCGGTGCTGACCGACGCGAACGGCGGGTTCTGGTTCGAGCCGGCGTCTGTGCCGGTACGGCCACCGCCCAGCAGCTTGCCGAACGCGACCACCACCGCGATGACCAGCAGGATCGACACGGCGGCACCGTAGCGGGTGCCGATCAGGCGAAGGACCTGCCGCATCGCGGATCACCCACCGATATCGGCCGACTCGGGTCGCCGGCGCTGGTTGGTCGGGGCGGTGCCGCGGGTACCGGGCCGGTAGACCGTGTACGACGTCGGGCTGTCGGCGTGCTCCGGCCGCGTCCACCGTGGACGGTGGCGGGTGGCCGGGGCGGTCTTCTCCTCGGGAATGGCCCGGTCTTCGCTCCGCGACCGGGATTCGGTGCGAACCTCCACGGCATCGTCGGTACGGCTCTCCGGCCGGTAGGAGCGGGGCGCGTCGGGAATCGGGCCGATACCGCGACGCTTGTCCAGCATGGACTCCACGGCCGGCGTCGCCACGCCGAGCGTCGCCGCCGTGCGCAGGTCACGGAAGAAGCTGCGATGCCCGGAGGCCGTGGCAATCTGGCGCGCGGAGTCGCGCCCGCCGAGCTGGGTGATCCGGCGGTACGGCCGGAGCAGCAGCCAGGCCACGATCCCGGTGAGCAGGATGAGGATCACCTGGAGCCAGGCTGGTAGAGAGGGCGTGCTCATCACGAGGTCGACCGCGAAGAGGTAGATCGCGGCGCCGGTGCCGAAGATGACGATGTTGAAGATCGCCGCGATGACTGCGTTGGCGAGGCGCCGGATACCGGTGCTGGCCGGGCGCAGCATGCCCACCGTGCCGAGCACGGGCGCCGCGATGACCGCCCACCGGAAGATGAGGAAGCCGAGCAGCACGAGGATCGACGCGGTGATGTCGAACAGAGCGAAGAACAACGCCGACAGCATGGCGATGAATCCGGCGCCGATCCGGTCCATTCCCTTGGTGCCCTGGAGGTACTGGTATGCGCCGGGGTCTTCGCTCTTGATCTGCTTGGCGACCTTGTTCCACTCGGTCTGCTTGCGGCTGATGATGTCTTTGCGCTTCTTCCCCGCGTCCGGGTTGTCGAGATCGTTGCGGTACTTCTCGGTCTCCTCCTTGATGTCCTGGTACTCACCCCAGGTCAGGCTCTTGGCGTCGTACAGAACCGGGCCGTACTTCTTGGCCGTCTCGCTGTCTGCGGACCCGAGCGTGCCGCGCAACCAGTTGCGGTAGAGGACGTTCTGCACCGCGACATCGCTCGCTCGTTGTGCGGGCGTGCGGTGGTCCCTGCACTGCTCCTTGAGCCGCATCTTTTCGCAGACGGGCGGGGGAGTGTCCTGAGTCGGCGGCCCAATCGCATCGTGGACGGCGCCCAGGCCGTTGACCAGACTTTGGTCCGCGAGTTGCGCCGAGCGAACCGGCCAGTTCGCGATCGCGGTGACCGCGACCATCACGAGGATTGCCCAGCCCGCGGTGGTCATCGCGTTGCTCATGTCCGACTGGCGGGAGCGCCACAGCAGGTACAGCCCAATGACCGCGAGGGTGATGGCGCCGAACACGGTAAAGACCCGGTGATAGGTCGCCGCGGTCGCCTTCTCCACGATCGGGTTCGCCCAGCCCCACATGGTCTGGGGATTCCAGGCCTTCTCCCGCAACCCGTTCGACGCCCCGATCACCGCCGTGGCGAACATGAATTCGCCATTGGCTATCGTGTTCTCGAACTTGTAGTCGGGATGCATGACCGTCTGTGCACAGCCGATGTCATACGTGGTGAAGTCGTATCCCGCGTACCCGTGGACCATGAACTTACCGTCGGCATTACTGGGTGGCGCATCGGGCTTGGACGCGAACCAGCCGGCCAGACCCGAGTCGGGCGCCTCGGGCGTCGGCGCCATGACGCACTGGAGCTCTTCCGTCGTCAGCGCCTTGAGATCGCCAACGCACTTCTCCCAGTTCCCCGGGTTCTGCCAATCCTGAGTAGTGCATTGGTCCTGTAGCGGTGGTGCTGCGGCCGCCGGGGCGGGCCAGAACAGGGTACCCATCGCCGCGATGAACATCGCGGCGATGAGGGCACCGACCCGGTGGCGGAGCCGGGCGGTCGGTGGGGTGGGCATCACACCTCCGGCTCGGCTACGGGACCGTCCACGGGCGCCGGCGCCGCCATCGCCGGCGTGGTGTCGAGGTAGGCGAGCAGGTCCGGTACGTAGGACACGTCGACCCGTACCTTCTGGACCCGCCCGCCGACCGGTACCCGCAGCAGCCGCAGCGCCTCCGACGCGATGTCCGGATCCTCCGCGATCCGGCCGACGAACACCGTCGAGACCAGGTTCTGCACGTCGAGGCCGAGGATGTCGCGCGGGTTCTGCGACGCGACCAGGCCGGCGATGTTCCACTTGCGGGAGTCGCGGGCGAGGCGGACCAGGAAGGACCGGCCCGACCGCCAGCCTTCCATGAAGTGCGCCTCGTCCAGCCCGACGAGCTTGCGGCTGGACATGGAGCCGCCGTAGCAGCGCCGTACCGCGAGCCGGTGCGCGGTGTGCAGCATCGGGAGCGCGAGCGCCTCTTCGGCCGACCAGTACTCTCGTTCGATCTTGAGGTCGGGCAGCCGCAGCCCGGCCATGGTGATGATGGTCAGCGCGGCGTCCCCGCTGAGCGCCGACGGCGGTGGCGCGCCGAAGAACAGCAGCGCCAGCGGCATCTCCGCGGTGTCCATCAGCAGGTTCGCCAGCTCCCGCGCGTCGTGGTCGTCCATCCGGCGCAGGCAGGCGACCACGTCGTCCAAGGTGGACGACTCCTCGGCGGGCACCTCCCGGACCGCGTGCCGCAGCAGGGTGGCCGTCGAGGCCTCGCGGGCGACCTGCGGGGGTACCAGCATCGAGCAGATGTCCTGCACGAGCATGCGCCGCTCGGCGCGGGCGTTGGAGAGGGCGATCTCGTACTCCCGGTCGCCGGTCGGCCCGTTGCCGAAGTGGGTGCGCAGCGGCGTCGGGATCAGCGAGTACGGCGCGAGGGTGCCCTGTTCGGAGCCGGTCAGGTTGAGCACCCGCGAGTACGGTCGCAGCTCCGGCATGGCCGCCAGGCGCGCGAGCGGCCCGGACGGGTCGAGCAGGGTGACCTGGACGCCGCGCCGCGCGGCGAGGTAGCCCAGCGCACCCACGAGGGTGGACTTGCCACCACCGGGCTCGGCCACGAACACGGCCAGCCCGGAGCGCTCCCGGATCTCCATCGGGAAGTGCAGGTCGAGGAAGACCGGGCGCCGGCAGGTACCGGCGGTGCGCCCGATGAGGTCGCCGCGCCGGTCGCCGACGGTGGACGCGGCCTGCGGCAGCGCCGCCGCGAACAGCTTGACCGGCATCCGCCGCACGTACCCGGTGTTGGCGATCGGCTCGCCGGGGATGAACTCGCGCGCCAGCCACTCCTGGTTCTTCGGGTGCTGCAACGAGATGCGCAGCTCCCGCGAGTAGATCTGGATCAGGCGCCGGGCCCGTTCCAGGCACTCCTCCCGGGTGGCGCCGGAGACCGCGATGCGGTGCCAGCCGTGCGTGCGCGACGCGTCGGTGGGCAGCCCGGTGGTCATCTCATCGCCGATGTGCAGCGCGCGCTGGGCCAGCCGTTCCAGCTCCGGCGGGGCGTCCATGCCGTGCTCGGCGTAGTCGAGCTGCTGCGAGCGGATCATGCGCAGCCGGTGCTCCAGGTTGCGGAACGAGTCGCCCGGGCCGAGGATGTCGATCCGCGAGGACAGCTCCATCGCCCACGGCAGCCGCTCGTGGAAGTGCAGCCACGGCTCGTGCCGCTCGGGGATCTCCAGCGGCTCCATCCGGCCCACCGCGAGCACGGCCACGTGCCGTTCCTCGCCGGTGAGTCGGTTGACCAGCTTCACCGTCGAGCCGTACGGGGTGCGGTACCGCTCGATCTGCTCGGTCAGCGCGAGCAGGTCGCCACGCTCCCACTCGCCCGAGTTGACCGGGGAGAGCTGGGCCGGCGGGGACATGCCGAGCGCGACCGACCGGTACAGCAGCCATTCCAGCTCTTTGACGGTGACCCGGCGGCCGCGCATGCCGAAGGAGCCGAGCACCTCGTCGAACTGCTCGACCATCCGCGCCATCCGGCGGTGCTCACCGTCGCCGATGCCGCGCCCGAAGAGGTTGCGCAGCCGCGTGCTGAGCGTGTCGCCGAGGCTGCGCCGGGCGAACGTCACCCCGAGGTAGGTCTGCCCCTCGGCGTGGTTGACCGACAGCAGGTGGTGCTGCGCCGCGACCAAGTGGTCGGCCCACGACGGCGCCCCCGGCACGGTGGGCAGCGGCGTGGGTGTGAGCTGGTCGACCGTGCGCGCCCATTCGTCGGCCGGGAACGGCCGCGTGGTGCGGCGCAGGTGCACCCGGAACCCGGCCAGCCCGGCGTACTGCTCGGCGATCGCCATCAGCAGCGCCTCGCGCTCGGCGTCGGGCCGGAAGGCCCAGCGCACCTCGGGCAGCCAGTACCAGGCCGTCACCGTGTTGGGCAGGTAGGTGAGGTGGCCGGCGATCTCGGTGATGGCGAGGTCCTGCGCGGCGTCCCGGTCCTTGTGCTTGGGACGGCGCGAGTCCGGTGCCGGTGCCGGCTTGGCCTTCTTCGGCTTCTTGGCCTTGGTCTGGCGGTGCCGGTGGCTGGGCGCCGTGGGCGGCTCCCAGTCGGGGGTGTCGACCGGCTGCTCGGCCGGGGGTGTCGACACCGGGATCGGCGGCGGCGGCGCCGTGGCCGGCTGCCGGCGCAGCACCACCTCGCCATTTGTCGGGGGTACCGAATCCGCGCGCGACTCCGCGACGACCGTACCCTCCACGGTGGAGTGTCGCGGCCGGCGTGCCTCCGCCCCGAACAGGTCGAGGAACGGCGACTCGATGTCGGCCCGTCCGCTCGGCTGCGCGGGTTGCCCCGGCTGACCGGTGCCCGCCGGCCGGACCGCGCGCGGCGCCTGGAAGATCGCCACGGCGCCCTGGGGAACCGTGCTGACGTCCGGTGTCTCGTGTTCGTCGTCCGGGTGCGGTGGGGTGTCGGGGGGCTGGGGAGGGGGTGGGGTCATAGCGCGTCCTTCGGCGACAGGGACTCGCGGATGCGGATACGGGAGCCGACCAGGCGCGCTTCCCGCCGTTCGGAGGACGATTCGCGGGTTCTGCGCCAGTCGGTCAGCGCGGTGTGGATGACCTTGCGCGCCGGCCGGTCCGGGTCGACGTGCCGGAAGATATAGGACGTGGCCACCATGGCCAGCGCGATCTCCCAGGCGGGGAAGAGGTCGACCTTGAAGCTGAACAGGTAGTGCACGAACATGAACACCGGAACGAGCAGCACGAACAGGCCGTACTGGGCGTAGGGCAGCTGGATCGGCAGGGTGTATCCGGGCGGCCCGAGGTAGACCAATCGGGCCCGGTAGATGTCATCGTCCGTGCGCAGGCGCATTCTCGACCTACTTGAATATCAGCTTGACCAGCGAGTCGCCGACGAAGAACAGCGACAGCGCGCCGGCGATGAAGGCCAGACCGATGATCGCGATCGCCGAGCTGGTGAGGACCTTCGACACCTCACCCTTGCTGGCCCGCCCGATGAAGATCACGCCCAGGACGCCGAGCAGAATCGGCGCGATCTTGGTGGCGAAGAACTCCAGAACACCCGTCGTGTTGATCGCGGGTGAGTTCGGGTCAGGGGTCGGGGCCAGCCGGTAGGCCGCCACGGCGAGCGCGTCCGTGGCGTGGGTCGTGTGCGACCACACCGCCTGGCCGAGCTCTAACAAGATCATTTATGTCCTTCCCGGTACGCGCAGGCCCAGGACCCGACGCCCGCTTACCTCTCTGAAAAACCTACCCGGCGGTACTATCCCGTGACACTGTGTCTCGGCGGCCGGGCCGGGATTAGAGCCGAGAGTACGTTGCAGTCACCTAACCGACAAGGCGCGAAGGTCCTGAGCAGAGGGCTGACCGTGAGGTGAACGTGCAGCTCAGAAGTGGTGCGTCGAACCGGGGGAGGGGCCATGGACCGCAATGCCATCTTCTGGACAGGACGCACGTTGCTGGGCGCAATCGGAATCGTACTCATGTTCGGTTCCGTCCGCCTGCTCGGCCGCGCCCGGGCGGCCGCGACCTGGCCGACAGCCGCGCCGGTCGCCGCCATGGCCCGGCCGCTCGGCTGGGCCGGGACCCTGCTGGGTCTGCTCGCTCTCGCCTGCGCCGCCGGGCTCAGCCTCGGCGCGCTGGCCGGCCCCGCGCAGCCCGAGCCGGTACCGCGGAGCTGGCGCGGCTGGCTGGTCGCCGGTACCGCCGCCGCGGTGGTCTTCGCGCTCGGCACGCTGATCGCCCGCCGGCTGGTCAACCACGCCGAGGTCACCGCGCTGATCCGGACGCCGCCCCGGTTCGTCGCCAATCCGGTACGCACGCCACCACCCCCCGGCCCGGAGATTCCCGGGCAGGATCCTCGCACGCCCCCCGGTGCCGACCCCGCGGTACCCGCCGGCGGCGAGTCCGGCTGGGTGTACCGGGACTCCACCGGCGGCTGGTACCTCGCCGTCGGCACCCGCGGCGGGCAACGCCTGATCCGGCTCAGCGACTTCGCGCTGGTCCCCCTCGGCGCCACCCGCGCGCCGCTGTCGCTGGCCGGCAGCGTGGAGATATCGGTATGGCCGGTCGCTGAACGCGTGAGCGAGGCACCGTAGCTGATCCTCACGGGAGGAGCGGCGTGCCGCCGCACTATTCTCAATGGAATGCAGCGTCGACCGGTGGTGATGGGCGTCCTCAACGTCACCCCCGACTCGTTCTCCGACGGCGGCCGGTACGCCGACCGGGACGCCGCGATCGCCCACGGCGTCGCGATGCGCGCCGAGGGCGCCGACGTCGTCGACGTGGGCGGCGAGTCCACCCGCCCGGGCGCCGAACGCATCGACGCGGCGACCGAGATCGCCCGCGTCCTGCCGGTCGTCCGCGAGCTGGCCGCGGCCGGCGTACCGGTCAGCATCGACACCACCCGCTCCGCCGTCGCCGCCGAGGCGCTCGCGGCCGGCGCGACCGTGGTCAACGACGTGTCCGGCGGCCTGGCCGACCCGGCGATGGGCAAGGTCGTCGCGGACGCCGGCTGTCCATGGGTACTGATGCACTGGCGCGGCCACTCCCACGACATGTACAAGCTCGCGGTGTACCGCGACGTGGTCGCCGAGGTGCGCGCCGAGCTCGCCCAGCGGGTCGACGAGGCGCTGGCCGCCGGCGTCGCGCCGGACCAGATCATCGTCGACCCGGGGTTGGGCTTCGCCAAGACCGCCGAGCACAACTGGCGGCTCTCCGCGCACCTCGACGAGATCATCTCGCTGGGGTACCCGGTACTGTTCGCGGCCAGCCGCAAGTCATACCTCGGCAAGCTGCTCGCCGACCGCCAGGGCGCCCCCCGGCCGGTGGACGAGCGGGAGGCCGCCACCCTGGCCACCACCGTGCTGGCGATCACCGCCGGGGTCTGGGGGATACGGGTGCACGACGTCCGCGCGTCGGTCGACGCGATCAAGGTCTGGGAGGCCACGTGCGCGGCACGATAACCCTCACCGGGCTGCGTGCCCGCGGCCATCACGGCGTGTACGACTTCGAACGGCACCAAGGTCAGGACTTCCTCGTCGATGTGACGCTCGAGCTTGACCTGGATCGGGCTCTGGCAACGGACAAACTGTCCGACACGGTCCACTACGGGGAGCTCGCCGAGACGCTGGTGAAGATCGTGGCCGGCGAGCCGGTGAACCTGATCGAGACGCTCGCCGACCGGCTGGTCACCGCGTGCCTGGCCGATCCCCGGGTCAGCGCGGCCACGGTGACCGTGCACAAGCCCGGCGCGCCGATCCCGCACGAGTTCGCCGACGTGGCGGTCACCCTGCGGAGGACCCGGTGACCCGGGCGGTGCTCGGGTTGGGCAGCAACCTGGGCGACCGGTTCGGGTACCTGTCCGGTGCGGTCCGGGCGCTGTGCGACGTGGTCCAGGTGGTCTCCGGGGTGTACGAGACGCCGCCGTGGGGCGACGAGGACCAGCCGCCGTACCTCAACGCCGTCGTCCTGGTGTCCGACGACGCGGCGAGCGCGGCGGATTGGCTCACCCGGGCCCGGGTACTGGAACAGGCGGCGGGCCGTGCGCGGGACCCGGCGCGCCGGTTCGGCCCGCGTACCCTGGATGTCGACGTGATCACCGTGACCAACCCCGTCGAGGGTCCGGTCATCTCGACCGACCCCGACCTGACGCTGCCCCATCCCCGGGCCCACTTGCGCGCCTTCGTGCTGCGCCCGTGGCTGGACATCGAGCCGTACGCTCAGCTTCCCGGCCACGGCTGGGTGACCGACCTGATGCGCACCGACGCCGTCGCCGCCGACCTGCCCGGCCTCAAGCCGCGGCCCGACCTAGTGCTGGAGCCCGCATGACCGAGCGGGGAAGCAGGCCGCCGCAACGGGACTCGCGGCCGGGCGAGCCGCGGCTGCACCCGACCAACATCGCCACGCTGGTGGTGCTCGCGCTGGGCGCCGCCGCCGTCGCCTGGATCCTGGTCGCCAACTACTACGGCGACATCCCGGAGATCCCCTGGCTGCCGGCGTTCACGCTGTTCACGCTCGCCGCGTTCGAGGTGATCCTCGCCCGCAGCACCAAGGCCCGCATCGACCGCAAGCCGGGCGCGCCCCCGGTCGACCCGCTGGCCGTGGCCAGATATGTGGTGCTAGCCAAGGCGTCCTCGCCGGCCGGGGCGATCTTCGCCGGCCTCTACGGCGGCACGCTGACCTGGCTGCTGATCCGTTCCGACCTGGTACACGCCGGCACCGACACGCCCCCCACCGCGACCGGCCTGGTCGCCGCGCTCGCCCTGGTCGGGGCGGCGCTGTGGTTGGAACGATCCTGCCGGGTACCCGAGCCGCCCGAAGAGGACAAGCCGGCTGAATGATGCGGGGCTGGGCTTTCCCGGGACGGCATCGACGGGTACCTTCGGCCCCGTACGTGGTAGGAGGCCCAGCATGACGTACGGAGATCCGAGCTTCCGCTTCCGTGGCGAGGGCTTTCCCGACGAACGTGACACGGGCTCCACCACGCCCATGTACCGGCCGGCCACCTACACCCCGCCGAACAACGACACCTACCCGGCCCCGTCCGAGAGCACGTCCTCGCTCGGCCTTCCCCGCCGCACGGTGAGCCCGGCCGAGCTCGACGACGTCTTCGACGACCCCCAGGTCGGCGACCCCGGCATGGACCGCATGGGTGTCCACGTGCTGTGGGAGCTGGTCCTGCTCGGCGCGACCGCCGGCTTCGCGGCCTGGTTCTACCACAGCCACCGGGCCGGGGTGACCGGCGACGGCCTGCGCGGCCTCCTGCTCGCCGCCGCCACCCTGGGCTTCCTGACGATCGCCGCCGGCGCGTCCCTGCGGGCCGGGGTGGCCAACCTCGCGATCGGCCCGGTCGCGGTGGCATCGGCGGTGCTCTTCGCCGAGCAGTCCCACCGGGGCACCATCATGGCGGCCGGACTCACCGTGCTGCTGGCCGCCGGCGCGGGCATCGTGATCGGGGTGATCACCGTGGCCTTCCACGTGCCGGCGTGGGCGACCAGCCTGGCGGGGGCGTTCGCGCTGATCGTCTGGATGCAGCGGCAGCACCCGCCGACCCAGCTCGCGACCACGTACAACCCCGGCCGGCACGCGTTCTACTGGTACGGCGCGTTCGCCGCGCTGGTGCTGCTCGGTGGCTTCCTCGGGCTGGTCAAGCCGATCCGGCGGGGCCTGGGCCGGTACCGCCCGATCGGTGATCCGGCCCTGCGCCGCGGCACCGGCGCCGGGGTGGTCGCCGTCCTCGCGCTGGTCGGCTCGTGCGCGCTGGCCGGGCTGGCCGGCATCCTCGGGCTGCTGTCCGGTGCCCCGCTGCCCAACGACGGGTTCGCCGTCACCGGTCTCGGGCTCGGGGCGGCGCTGCTCGGGGGTACCAGCGCCTTCGGCCGCCGCGGCGGCATCTTCGGCAGCCTGTTCGCCGCCACCCTCTTCGCGCTCGTGCTGAACTACTCGAAGCTGGCCAACCTGAGGATCTCCGAGTACGCCCTGGCCGGCGGCGCGATCGCGGCCGGTCTCGTGGTGACCCGGTTGGTGGAGTCGTTCGGCCGGCCGCACTCGGCCCAACCCCTCGACGAGGAGGAGGACGAGCAGTGGGGCCACCCCGCCCGGCTGGAGGAGCCGCTCACGCCCGGTTACACCGCACCCCGGCAGAGCGGCTGGACCAGCCAGCTCCCGGCGCGCAACAACGACGACACGTGGGCCGGCGCGATCGATGACCGGTGGGGCGCCCGCTAGGCTCGGCGCCATGGGTACCGCGACCTTTGACGAGCTGGACGGCCTGTCCACCGAAGAGCTGAGCGACCGCGCCTTCGAGCGGGCCCGGCAGCGGCGCGACCTGTCGTTCTTCTGGTCGCTCTTCGAGCACCTGCCGGTGCGGGAGAACGGTGACGACGGAGCGCTCGGCGTGCAGTCCACGGTCGACGACGCGATCGCACTCTGGAAAGAGACCGTCGGGCACGAGTACGGTGAGCAGGAGCCGCTGATCCGGGCCGCGTTTGTCGATTATCTCCTCAAACACTGACCATTGTGGACAGTCGGCACTATTGGTGCCATTCGCCCGCCTCAATGGCATGTCCGAATGGACGACCTCATACTCGGCCGTATGGCTGTCGTTACGAGACCAGGGGTGCGGACCGCGCCGGGTGTCGCGGTTTTCGCGGCACTGATACTTGTTCTGGCGTTCGGTAATCCCGCCTACGTGGACTGGGCCAACCGCAACGCGTCCCCGGATAACGCGTGGGGCTACCTCCTCCGTACGCTGACCTGGCCGGCCTGGACCTTCAGCTCGACCGAGTCCGTGCAGCAGGTCGTCGCGAAGGACGTCAAAGCCTTGCTGCTCATCGTGTTCACCGGGGTCTTCGTGGCGCTGCTCGCCAGTTCGCAGCTGTCCGCCGCCCGCGGCACCGTCAGCCAGTTCCTGGCCGGGTGGGGCGGATACATCTTCGCGGCGGCGCTGGCCGGGTTCGTCGCCGCGTTTATCCAGGTAAATGCGAGCTTGGTCGGCGCGTTCGGATGGGCCGCGGCCGGTGCCGCGTACGGCCTGTTCACCGGATGGATCGTGGGGCTGGCCACCTTCGGCGCCCGACGATAGGCGGGATGGCGGCCGGGGGCCGGGCCGGCGGGTGCCGGCCCGGCCCCCACCATGTCAGGCGGCGGCCTCCGCGCTCGCCGCGAGCGCGATCTCGGTCGGGGTGAGGACGCCGAGCCGATGCCCGTTCTCGTCGACCACCGCCACCCAGCCGGTGCCGCCGTCGAGGAGCGCGGCCAGCGCGTCGCGCATGGTCGCCGACGCCGGTACCGACGGGCCGGAGGAGCCGTCGGGCACCGGGCGTAGCGCGTCCAGCGGGATCGGGGTGACGCTGAGCCGCTTGACCCCGCGGTCGGCGCCGACGAACTCCCGGACGAAGTCGTTGGCCGGGTTGCCGAGCAGCTCGGCCGGCGGGGAGTACTGCTGCAGATGCCCGCCCTCGGACAGCACGGCGATGCGGTCGCCGAGCCGTACCGCCTCGTCCAGATCGTGGGTGACCAGCACGATCGTCTTGCGTACCGTGGCCTGCAGCCGGCGGAACTCGTCCTGCAGCCGCACCCGGACGATCGGGTCGACCGCCGAGAACGGCTCGTCCATCAGCAGCACCACCGGGTCGGCGGCCAGCGCCCGGGCCACGCCCACCCGCTGCTGCTGGCCCCCGGACAGCTCGTGCGGATAGCGCTTCGCGTACCGCCCCGGATCCAGCCCGACCAGCTCCAGCAGCTCGTCGACCCGGGCGTTGATCCGGGCGCGCGGCCAGCCGAGCAGCTTCGGCACGGTGGCGATGTTCGAGCGGATCGTCTGGTGCGGGAACAGCCCGGTGTGCTGGATGACGTACCCGATCCGGCGGCGGAGGTCGACCGCCGGCACGCGGGTGACGTCGGCGCCGTCGAGCAGGATCCGGCCGCGCGTCGGCTCGATGAGCCGGTTGATCACGCGCAGGACGGTGGACTTGCCGCAGCCGGACGGCCCGATCAGCACGGTGACCTCACCGGCCGCGATGTCCAGGGAGAGCGCGTCCACGGCGACCGTGCCGTCGGGGTAGGTCTTGCCGACACCGTCGAGCGCGATCGGCGCGGCGGAGCCGTTACGGGTACCTTCCACGTGTGTCCCTTCCGGTCCGGGTCTACGCCGAGGGCGACAATCCCTGGTTCACCTGGCAGTTCCTGAGCCAGAACACCGACGCCGTGCTGGCGGCGTTGCGCGACCACGCGTTCATGACCGCCGAGGCGGTGCTGCTGGCCACGCTCGTGTCCGTTCCGCTCGGCGTGCTCTACACGATCCCGTCGCTGGCGCTGTTCGCGCTGCTCGCGCCGTTTCTCGGGCCCAGCCGGACAACGGTGCTGGTCGGGCTGGTGATCTACGCGCTGCTGGTCATCGTGCGCAACACCGTCGCCGGGCTCAATCAGGTACCGGCCGCTGTCCGTGACGCCGCGCGCGGCATGGGGTACGGGCGGCTGGGCCAGCTATGGCGTATCGACCTGCCGCTCGCGCTGCCCGGCATCATGACCGGGGTCCGCCTCGCGACCGTGTCCACCGTGGCGCTGGTCACCGTCGGCGTCCTGGTCGGCCCCGGCGGTCTGGGCAACTTCCTCACCGCCGGCTTCCGGGTGGGCTACAAGGCCGAGGTGATGACCGCGACGATCATCATCTTCCTGCTCGGGCTCACCCTCGACCTGCTGCTCGCCGGCGTCAGCCGCCTGATCATGCCGTGGACCAGGAGGGCGCGGTGAGCGCGGCGGGGCAGCGGCGTGGCTTGAGCCGCACGACGGGCCGGCGGGGCCGGTGCGCGGCGTGGGGCGATGGCCGCGCGTCTAGGCGGCGTCGCGAAGCGAACCAGGAGGCGTGGTGAGCGCGGCGGGGCCGCGGCGTGGCTTGAGCCGCACGACGGGCCGGCGGGGCCGGTGCGCGGCGTGGGGCGATGGCCGCGCGTCTAGGCGGCGTCGCGAAGCGAACCAGGAGGCTCAGTGAGGTATTTCGTCGACGCCATTGGGTGGCTCAACGATCCGCTCAACTGGACCAACCCGGGCGGGATCCTGGAACGGCTGGGCCAGCACATGCGCATCTCCGCCGCCGCGGTGCTCCTGGGCTGCCTGGTGGCCTGGCCGCTCGGCCTCTGGCTCGGGCACCGCGGGCGCGGCGGAGACCTGGTGGTGGTCGTCTCCAACGTGACCCTGGCCATCCCCACCCTCTCGGTGCTGACGCTGGTCTCGTTGAGCTCCATCGGGTTCGGCGAACGGGCGATCGTCATCGCGCTGGTGGTCTTCGCGATCCCGCCGCTGCTGGCCAACGCGTACACGGGGCTGCGTGAGGTGGATCCGCAGGTGCGCGACGCGGCCCGGGGAATGGGGCTGTCCGGCTGGCAGATGCTGTGGCGGGTGGAGCTGCCGCTGGCGGTGCCGTACCTGGCGGCCGGCTTCCGTACCGCCGCGGTCCAGGTCGTCGCGACCGCCTCCCTCGCCGCGCTGGTCGCGGGCGGTGGGCTCGGCCAGATCATCGCGGAGGGGTTCGGGCTGACCCTGGCCGTCGGGGGGCGCCAGGTGGTCGCGGGCGGCCTGCTGGTGGCCGGGCTGGCGTTGCTGGTCGAGGGTACCTTCGCCGTGGTCGAACGGCTCGTCACCCCGCGGCCGTTGCGGCGCGCCCGAGGCATCCGGCGTGCCGGCGCCACCGCGGCGAATGTATGAAAGTCTGCTAGGCAGTTGCCGGTTGGGCGCTCGATACCGGGCTGACCCGTCGGACACGCGGCGTGGCCAACTCCGGCGGCGCCGGGACACGGAAGGCAGGCAACACACGATGCAGACTGTTTCGCGCGTCGCCCTGGGCCTGGTCGGGCTCGTGGCGACGGCGGGCCTGGTAGCGGGGTGCGGCAAAGCCGGCTCCTCGGGTACCTCGGCCCCGCCCAGCAACGCGGCGTCGGGGGGATGCGCCCCGGTCGCCGGTACCAAACTGGTCGTCCTCGACGACGACAAGCACCTCCAGAACGCCGACAACGTGATCGCGGCGGTCAACAGCAAGGCGGCCACGCCCGAGCTGCTCGCCGCGCTGGACAAGGTAGCCACCACGCTCGACCCGCAGAAGCTGATCGGGCTCAACAAGGCCACCGACATCGACCACAAGACCTCGCCCGTCGCGGCGCAGGAATTCGCCCAGGCCAACAACCTGACCAGCGGCATCGCCAAGGGTGCCGGCGGCCAGATCGTCATCGGGGCGGCCAACTTCCCGGAGAGCCAGACGATCGCCGAGCTGTACAAGATCGTGCTGACCGCCGCCGGCTACACCGCGTCGGCCCAGGCGATCGGCGATCGTGAGCTCTACGAGCCGGCGCTGGAGAAGGGTCAGGTCCAGGTGGTACCGGAGTACGCGGCCACCATGACCGAGTTCATCAACGGAAAGCTCAACGGAAAGGGCGCCCAGCCGAAGGCGTCCAGCGACGTGGACAAGACGGTGGCCGCGCTCAAGGAGCTGGGTGCCAAGGTCGGGCTCACCTTCGGCAAGCCGTCCACCGCCAACGACCAGAACGCGTTCGCGGTCACCAAGGAATTCGCCGCCAAGTACGGCGTGAAGTCGTTGTCCGATTTCGCGGGCAAGTGCTCCGGAAAGGACTCCATCATGGGCGGGCCGGCCGAGTGCCCCAAGCGGCCGTTCTGCCAGCAGGGTCTGGAAAACACGTACAAGATTTCGTTCGGTCAGTTCAAGTCGCTGGACACCGGCGGCCCGCTGACCAAGAAGGCGCTGACCGGTGGTCAGATCAGCCTGGGTCTGGTGTTCTCCTCGGACGCGGACCTCGCCGGCGGCTGACCGAATGGGGATTCGCCGGGTCGGTCCGCACCTGGACCGGCCCGGCGTCCCTGATCGGCCGCCAAACATCGACCCATTCCACAATCCGGCAAGTCTCGGTAGCCTCTACAGCCATGCCAGCCACGGATAACCAGCAGGTACGGCCGGGCGGGCAGCTACCCACGGTGCTGTTCTGGTCCGGGGTCACGCTCGCTCCCGTGGCGGCGGCGGTGGTCCTGCTCAGTGACGGTTCCGGTGCTCTACGCGTGGCTGCCGTCCTGGCCATCCTCACGGTTGTCCTGATCGCCTTGTCGATCATGCTGCGCCCCGACGCCCGCGCCATCCGGGTTGAGCTGGAGGAGAAACTGCTCGACGAGATCGACGCGCTGCGCGCCGACGTCCGGCAGGACATCGCGACCGCGGCCCGGGCGACCCACCGGGCGTACTCGGAGAAGCTGCAGAGCCTGTACGAGTCGGTCGAGGCGTTGCGCGCCCAGGTCGAGGCGTTGCGCACCGGGTCGGCCCGGGCGGAGTCGTACGAGCCCGCGGCGCCCGCGGCGCAGCCCGCCCCGCCGTCGAGGGGCCCGTCCGTCGGCACCGCCATGGTGGGCGGCGGCGTCGTCCGGCATACCGAGACCGTGCAGGTGACCACCCGGCAGACGATCGTCGACCCGCACGCGGACCACGACCGGGGCGCCGGGTACGGCGCCGGCAGCGGCGGCACCGTCTACGGCGGCCACGCGGCGAGCGGCCACGCGGCGAGCGGCCACGCGGCGAGCGGCCACGCCGCGAGCGCCCACGCGGCGACCGGCCATGCGGCGACCGGCCATGCGGCGACCGGGCGCGCGGTCGCCACCGGGCGCGCGGTCGCCACCGGGCGCGCGACCGCCACCGGACGCGCGGTCGCCGGATCCCGCGCGGACGAGCCCGCTGCGCCCCGCGAGGAGTCCTGGACCGAGCAGCGGCTGCGCGAACGGCTCGCCGAGGTGCGCGCGGGCGAGCCGCGCCGCGACGACTACCGCCACGACGACGTCCGGCGCGACGACTACGGTCGTGACGACTTCGCCGGCGGCGAGCCGCGCCGGGATTATCCCGGCGGCGAGCCGCGCCGGGATTACGCGGGCGGCGAGCCCCGCTGGGACTTCGGCGGCGAGCCGCGCCGGTCCCGCCCGTTCGAGCGGGACGAGGAGCGCCTCGACGAGACCACGGGCGACGTCCGGTGGAGCGGTGCGCGCGCCGGGGACCGGTGGGCCTCGGTGCGCTCCGACGAGCGCGGGCACGAGCTGCGGATGGGTGAGCGGCGGGCGGCGGTACGCACCGACGACTCCGGTACCGAGCTGCGCATCGAGGACCGCTGGGCCGAGGTACGCCAGGACGACGGGCGCCGGGATGACGCGCGCTGGGACGAGGGGCGCTGGGATGACGGGCGCCGCGACGACGGGCGGCGGGCGGCCGGGACGCACCGCCACGCCGGGTACTCCGAGGAGCCGGCGTGGAGCCGGTCCGGCGCTTTGCCGGCGCTGCCTGCGACCGGCCCGGAACCGGCCGCCACCTGGACCGAGAGCTGGCGCGAGGAGCCCGAGCGGCAGCGCGAGCCGCGCCGGCGCCGTGCGGAGGAGCGCGACGACCGGTGGGGTGAGCCGGGCCCGGTCAACCCGCGCCCGCGCCGCACGTACGAAATGTCCGAAGACCGCTGGCGCTGACCCGGGTGCGAAGGTGGCGGCGGAGCCCTACTTGTCGACGTCCCCCACCACGAAGAGCATCGAGCCGAGGATCGCGATCAGGTCCGGTACCAGGCAGCCCGGCAGCAGCGTGGACAGCGCCTGCACGTTGGCGTACGACGCGGTGCGCAGCTTGAGCCGCCACGGCGTCTTCTCGCCCCGCGACACGAGGTAGTACCCGTTGACGCCGAGCGGGTTCTCGGTCCACGCGTACGTGTGCCCCTCCGGTGCCTTCACCACCTTGGGCAGCCGCACGTTGACCGGCCCCCGGATCTGGTCCACCCGGTTGAGGCACTGCTCGGCGAGGTCCAGCGACACGTACACCTGATCGAGCATGCAGGCGAACCGCGCGTGGCAGTCCCCCGTGGTCCGCGTGATCACCGGGAACGACAGTTCGCCGTAGGCCAGGTAGGGGTCGTCGCGGCGCACGTCGAAGTCCAGTCCGCTGGCCCGGCCGACCGGACCGGACGCGCCGAACGCGGCGGCCGAGTCCGCGGACAGCACCCCGATCCCCTTGGTCCGGGCGAGGAAGATGTCGTTGTTGCGGATCAGGTTGTCCAGGTCGGGCATGCGCCGGCGGACCAGGCCGATCGCCTCCCGGGCCCGGCGCGTCCACCCGGCCGGTACCTCCTCCTTCAACCCGCCGACCCGGTTGAACATGTAGTGCATCCGCCCGCCGGACGCCTCCTCCATCACCGCCTGGAGCGTCTCGCGCTCCCGGAATGCGTAGAAGACCGGCGTGATCGCCCCGATCTCCAGCGGGTACGAGCCGAGGAAAACCAGGTGGCTCAGCACCCGGTTCATCTCGGCCAGCGCCGTGCGCAGCCACACCGCCCGCTCGGGTACCTCCATCCCCATCAGCCGCTCGACGGCCAGCACCACGCCCAGCTCGTTGGCGAACGAGGACAGCCAGTCGTGCCGGTTGGCCAGCACGATGATCTGCCGGTAGTCGCGCACCTCGAACAGCTTCTCGGCGCCCCGGTGCATGTATCCGATGATCGGTTCGGCGGAGATCACCAACTCGCCGTCGAGCACCAGCTTGAGCCGCAGGACCCCGTGCGTGGACGGGTGCTGCGGCCCGATGTTGAGCACCATGTCGGAGGTGGCCAGGCCCGCGCCGGTACCGACCACAAGCTCATGCCGCCGGCTCGCTGCTGCGGACGTTCCGGCTCCCGGAGCTACGCCAGGCGAGCCGGAACGTCCGCTCGCCGCCGTCATGAGGCACCACCGCACTGAGCCGGGTGGCTCGCCCGCTTCGCTCGCTCGCGCGTCATAGCAGGGATGGTATGCCGATCGGCTCGACGATCCAGTAGTGGCCGCCGAGCCCGGCGGGGTCGGTCAGCTCGGTCGCGTCGCTGGCGGCGGCGAGCGCCCGGACGTAGGCCGCCGGATCCTCCGAGGCCAACGACAGCGGCGGCCGTGCGCCGGACACGCCGAGCTTGCGCAGCGCGTCGCGCTGGCGCAGCACCGTCGTGCGCGGGCCGGTCAGCGCGTCCACCGCCACGTGGGCGGTCAGGTCCGAATCCCCATCCGGTACCGGCGGCAACTGGCGCCCCGCGCGGTACCCGCTCAGCGTCCCGAGCGCCGGTCGTTCAGCGGCCACGTGCCCGTAGTCGACGCACAGCGCCAGCCCACGCTCCACGGTGGACACCGCCGCCCGCCAGGCTTCGTCCCGGGGGACGCCGACCTCCGCGATGTGCCCGGGCTTCGACGGCCACCACGTCGCCAGCCAGGCCGCGTCCTCATCGGACACCGGCTCGCCGAGCGACCAGTCGGTCAGCACGTACCGCGCCACCCCGGCGTCGTCGAGCGTGACCAGGTCCAGCGGGACGTTGTCCAGCCATTCGGTCGCGAGCAGCAGCCCGGTGACCCGGTCCGGTACGGAGGCGACCCAGCCGATGTCCGGGGGCAGCGGCGCGGGCCGGTCGGCCAGCTCGACGGCGGTGAGCCGGAGCCGTTCGCGCACCTCGGCGGGGACCGCGTAGGCCAGCCCGACGAGCAGCTCCCCCCGCCCCGCCCCGACGTCCACCACGTCGAGGGTGGCCGGCCGGCCCAGTTCCTCGTCGAGCCGCTCCACCAGCCGGGCGAGCGCGGCGGCGAAGAGCGGGGAGGCGTGCACGCTGGTACGGAAGTGCTCGACGGGCCGGCCGGGGCCGACGAAGAAGCCGGTACCGGGGGCGTACAGCGCCCGCTGCATCGCCTCCCGCCAGCGCTCCGCGTCCACCAGTGAAGGTTGCCACAGGTGCTGTCCGGCCGCCGGGCGCTCGATCCATACTTGGACCCGACCGGTACCCCCTATCGAGGACTGGATCACCCTGATGAGCGCACCGTTGCGCGGCTATACCGTCTGCGTGGTCGGACGGGGCCGCGTCGGGTCGACCCTCGCCGCCGCCCTGACCGACGCGGGCGTGCCGGTCGTCCCGGACCGATCCGCCGATCTCGTCATCCTCGCCGTCCCCGACGACGCGCTCGCGTCCGTCGCGACCCGGCTGGACGTGCACCCCGGGCAGGTCGTCGCGCACACCTCGGGCGCGCACGGGGTCGGCATCCTCGCGCCCGCCGTCGCGCGCGGCGCCCGGCCGCTCGCGCTGCACCCGGCGATGACGTTCACCGGCGGTCCCGAGGACCTGGCCCGGCTGCGCAAGGGCATCCCGTTCGGCGTCACCGCCCCGCCCGACGTGCGGCCGCTGGCGGAGGACCTGGTGCACCTGCTCGGCGGTACCCCCGAGTGGATCGCCGACGAGCATCGCACGCTCTACCACGCCGCCCTGGCCCACGGCGCCAACCACCTGGTCACCCTCGTCAATGAGGCGGTGGACCGGTTGCGCGACGCCGGGGTGGCCCAGCCGGAGCGCGTCCTCGACCCGCTGCTGCACGCCGCGCTCGACAACGCCCTGCGCCTCGGCGACGCCGCCCTGACCGGGCCGGTGTCGCGAGGGGACGCCGACACCGTGGCCGCGCACCTGGCCGCGCTGGCCGGTGCGGCGCCCGATTCCGTACCCGCCTACCGCGCCCTCGCCCGCCGGACCGCCGACCGGGCCGTCGCGGCCGGCCGGCTCACCGCGGCCGCGGCCGCACCGATCCGGGAGCTTCTATGATCGTCGCCACCACGCGGACCGAGCTGGCCGCCGGCCGGGACAAGATGGACGGTACCGTCGGCGTGGTCCTCACCATGGGCGCGCTGCACGACGGGCACGAGGCGCTGATCCGGGCGGCCCGCCAGCGCGCCGACCACGTGCTCGTGACGATCTTCGTGAACCCGTTGCAGTTCGGCCCGAACGAGGACTTCGACCGGTACCCCCGGACGGTCGACCGCGACCTGGCGGTCTGCGCCCGCAACGGAGTGGAGCTGGTCTTCGCCCCCGACCGGGCGCAGATGTACCCCGACGGCGAGCCGATGGTCCGGGTCAACCCCGGCCCGCAGGGCGAGATCCTGGAAGGCGCGAGCCGGCCGGGCTTCTTCCACGGCGTGCTGACCGTGGTGCTCAAGCTCTTCCACCTGACCCGGCCGCACCTGTCGTTCTTCGGGGAGAAGGACTACCAGCAGCTCACCCTGATCCGCCGGATGGTGCGCGACACCGACCTGCCGGTGGAGATCGTCGGCGTGCCGACGGTACGGGAGCCGGACGGCCTGGCGCTGTCCAGCCGCAACCGGTACCTGTCGCCGCCGGACCGCCGGGCCGCGCTCGCGCTGTCCCGGGCGCTGCGCGCGGGTGCCGCGGCAGCCGGCACCGGCGCCGAAGCCGTCCTCGCGGCGGCCCGCGCCGAGCTGACCGGCGTCGACCTGGACTACCTCGCGCTCACCGACCCCGACCTCGGCCCACCGCCGACCCACGGCCCGGCCCGCCTGCTCGTCGCCGCGAGAGTCGGTGGACGTTCCGGCTCGCCCGGTGAAGCTCCGGGAGCCGGAATGTCCATTGCCACCCGGTTGATCGACAACGTGGCCGTGGAGGTGTGAGGCGATGATGCTGCGCACGATGCTCAAGTCGAAGATTCACCGGGCCACGGTGACCCAGGCCGACCTGCACTACGTCGGTTCGGTCACTGTCGACGAGGACCTGCTCGACGCGGCCGACCTGCTGCCCGGCGAGCAGGTGGCGATCGTGGACATCACCAACGGCGCCCGGCTGGAGACGTACGTGATCCCCGGGCCGCGCGGGTCCGGCGTGATCGGGATCAACGGGGCGGCCGCCCGCCTGGTCCACACCGGCGATCTGGTGATCCTGATCGGGTACGGGCAGATGGACGACGAAACCGCCCGCGGGTACCGGCCGAAGGTGGTCCACGTCGACGCCGCCAACAAGATCGTCGAGCGGGGATCGGACCCGGCGGCCGCGCCCCCCGGATTGCCGCGCGGCGATAGTCTCATAACCGCCTGATCGGGCGTTGCGCCCGGCCGCGAGGCCTCCGTAGGCTGCCCGCCTGGGCGGTGGAGCACGGGGTGGCCGCGGTCCACGCAGGTACGGGGAGGAGTGACATGCGGCGCTGGTGGGCATGGGGGGTGGCCGGCGCGGTGGCGCTGGCCCTCAGCGGCTGTGGCAAGCCGGCCGGCGTCGACGGCGACCTCACCAACGCATGGCCGGCCTTCGAGAAGGCCAAGACTCCGGTACCCGTCGTCGGCGCGTGCTACCCCGACGAGTACGACTCGACGTGGCACGGCGACTTCGACTCGGCGGTGGACTGCAAGGTCGCGAGCCACCAGACCGAGACCGTCTACGTCGGCACGTTCACCGCCGCCGACGCCGACCGCAGCGCCCCGCCGCTCGCCGGCAGCAGCTCCCGCAAGGCGGCCTACAGCCAGTGCCAGAAGGCGGCCACCGAGTACCTCGGCGGCGAGTGGCAGTCCGGCAAGGTGTTCCTCGGCCTCGTGCTGCCCGACGACAAGGCGTGGGCCGGCGGCGCCCGGTGGTACCGCTGCGACGTCACCGCCTTCAAGGACAGCAACCTCGACATCGTGGCCACCACCGGCAGCGTCAAGGACGGCCTGCGCGGCTCCGGCCCCCTCGGGCTCACCTGCCTGATCGTCACCGACGACGGCAAGAACAGTTTGACCAAGACCGAGGACGCCGACTGCGCCCAGCCGCACAACGGCGAGTTCGCCGGCATCTACGCCGCGCCCGACGGGCCGTACCAAGCCAACCAGGAGACCCGCCGCAAGCTCGCCAACACCGGCTGCGAGTCGATCGTGGCGCACTTCCTGGGCTTCCCCGGGGACCAGGCGCTCAGCCGCTACATCGGCTGGATGGCGCTCGGGTTCGACGAGGACCAGTGGAACCTCGGCGACCGCACCGAGCGCTGCTATGCCCTGGCGTTCAACGGCAACACGGTCAACGGCGCGCGGGTCGTCGGCAGCGTCAAGGGCATCAAGGACGGCGCTCCGAAGAAGCCCTGAGGACCGGCCCAGCCACCGGCTAAGCTGACCGGGCTGTACTTACCGGTCGGTACGACGAAGGGTCGGCATGACGCGTCTGTGGCGCACGAGGCTCCTCGCCGTCGGCGTGCTCGCGCTGCTGGCCGTCGCGGTGGTGTGGTGGACCAGCCGCGGCGAGCCGATCCCGAGCAAACCTCCGGCCAACGCGCCGGCGGTCGGCGGGTGCTGGGCCGTCGAGCCGGCCGCGGCCAAGCACACGCTGCCGTGGCCCGGTACCGCCCGGGACTGCTCGTCGGCGCACACCGCCGAGATCTACCACGTCGGCCAGGTCGACCACGGCCTGATCAGCAAGGCCCGTGAGGCCAAGGGCGAGGCGGCCAAGGTCGCCACCAACCTCATGTTCGCGCAGGTCCGCCGGGCGTGCGGCTGGATCGAGCCGGCCCGCGACGGGTTCTTCGGCTGCGCCCTGGTGCAGACCACCGGACCGGGCGGCGCCGGGTACGTCACGCGCACCGGCAGCCTCAAGGGCGCCGGCGACACCGGGCCGCTCGCCATCTCCTGCGTGGCCCGCAGCGGCGACGCGATCCGGTACGCCTCCTGCACCGAACCGCACAGCGGGGAGTTCGTCGGGGCATACCGGATCACCCCGGACAACGCGCCCTTCGACGCCAAGGCGGTCGAGGCGGCGGTGACCAAGGGCTGCGGCCAGGTCGCGCTCACCTACCTCGGCCTGCCGGCCGACGCCACCCGCCCCGATCTCAAGGTCGGCTATGTCGGCCCCACCAGCGCCGAGACCTGGCTGGGCAGCGACCAGACCTTCGGCTGCTACGCCTCGACGGACGCGGCGCTGCGTGGCACGATTCGCAATCTCGGTACCCGCCCGCTGCCCAGGTGATGCCGTGTCCAACACTGGCCGGATGGACTTGCCCCCGTTACCGCGCCGGCTGCGCGCCCCGGAGCCCGGCTGGGCGGAGCCGACCGACGTGGTGGTCGTCGGGTCCGGCGTTGCCGGCCTCACCGCCGCGCTGCACCTGCGTGCGGCCGGGTTGCACGTCACCGTGGTCACCAAGGTCAACATCGATGACGGCTCGACCCGCTGGGCCCAGGGCGGCATCGCCGCGGTCCTCGACCCGCTCGACACGCCGGCGGCGCACGCGCGGGACACCCTGGTCGCGGGGGTCGGGCTGGGCGATCCGGCCGCGGTCGACGTGCTGGTCACCGAGGGGCCGGCCCGGGTACGGGAGCTGATGCGCTGGGGGGCGGACTTCGACCGGTATCCCGACGGCACGCTCATGCTGACCCGCGAGGGCGGGCACCACGCCAACCGGATCGTCCACGCCGGCGGGGACGCCACCGGAGCGGAGGTGCAACGGGCGTTGCACGCGGCGGTACGGCGGGACCCGTGGATCCGCCTCGTCGAGCACGCGCTCGTCCTCGACCTGCTCCGTGACCGGGCCGGCCGGGCCTGCGGGGTGACGCTGCACGTGCTCGGGGAGGGTACCGAGGACGGCGTGGGCGCGGTCCTGGCCCGCGCGGTGGTGCTGGCGACCGGCGGGATGGGCCAGGTCTTCGCGGCCACCACCAACCCGGTCGTGTCCACCGGCGACGGGGTGGCCCTGGCCCTGCGGGCCGGTGCGGAGGTGACCGACATCGAGTTCGTGCAGTTCCACCCGACCGCGTTGTATGTCGGGGGGTCCGCCGACGACCAGCAGCCGCTGGTGTCCGAGGCGTTGCGCGGCGAGGGTGCGTACCTGGTCGACGGCGACGGCAAGCGCTTCATGGTGGGGCAGCACGAGCTGGCCGAGCTGGCCCCGCGCGACGTGGTCGCGAAGGGCATCTTCCGGCAGCTGCGCGCCGCCGGTACCGACCATGTCTTCCTCGACGCCCGGCACCTCCCGGACCTGGCGCGGCGCTTCCCGACGATCACCGCGTCCTGCCTCGCCATCGGGGTGGACCCGCGCACCGACCTCATCCCGGTCGCGCCCGCCGCGCACTACGCCTCCGGCGGCGTGCGTACCGACCTGGCCGGCCGCACCTCCATCCCCAGCCTCTACGCCTGCGGCGAGGTCGCCTGTACCGGTGTCCACGGCGCCAACCGCCTGGCCTCCAACTCGTTGCTGGAGGGCCTCGTGTTCGCCCGCCGGATCGCCGCCGACGTCCTGCGCGATCTGCCGCCGCAGGGCGACCCGGTCGCGCCGGCCACCCCGGGTGGCGTGGCGCGAGCCGACCTGCGGGTCGTGTTACAGCAGGCGATGACCCGCGGCGCCGGGGTGCTGCGCAGCGCCGCGTCGCTGGCCGGGGTGGCCGCCACCCTCGGCGAGCTGGCCGTGCCCGGCGCCCGGCCCAACACCGCGAGCTGGGAGGCGACCAACCTGCTCACCGTCGCCACCGCCCTGGTCGGCGCGGCCACCCTGCGGGAGGAGACCCGCGGCTGCCACTGGCGGGAGGACTTCCCGGAAGCCTCGCCGCGCTGGCTCGGCCACCTGCTCGCCGCGCTGACGGACACGTATCACGACGAACCCGCCGCCACGGGCTTCCCCGGGGCCGGCCGGCTCACCGAGACCTGGGAGGCGTTGCCATGACCGGTCTCGATCCGGTCGCGGTCGCCGAGATCGTCCGGCGGGCGCTCGACGAGGACCTCGGACCCCAGCGGCTCGACGTGACCAGCGTGGCCACCATTCCGGCCGACCAGACCGACGTCGGTGACCTCGTCGCCCGCGCCGACGGGGTGGTGGCCGGGCTGCCGGTGGCCGCCGTGGTGTTCGACCTGGCGTCGGGCGGGACGGTGGAGTTCACGGCGAAGGTCCGCGACGGCGAACGGGTACGCCGGGACGACGTCCTCGCGACCGTGGAAGGGCCGACGCGGGCGCTGCTGACCGCCGAACGTACCGCCCTGAACCTGCTCTGCCGGATGTCCGGCGTGGCCACGCACACCCGGGCCTGGGCCGACGCGCTCACCGGCACCGGCGCCACCGTCCTGGACACCCGCAAGACCACTCCTGGCCTGCGGATCCTGGAGAAGTACGCGGTGCGGGCCGGCGGCGGCACCAACAAGCGCATGGGCCTGTACGACGTCGCGATGATCAAGGACAACCACAAGCTCGCGGCCGGTTCGATCACCGCCGCCTTCGACCGGGTCCGCGCGGCCTTCCCGGAGGTACCCGTCCAGGTCGAGGTGACCACGGTCGCCGAGGCGGTGGAGGCGGTCGGGGCCGGGGCGACCTTCCTGCTGAGCGACAACATGCGGCCGGCGCTGCTGCGCGAGGTGGTCGCCGCGGTCGGCGGCCGCGCGGAGCTGGAGGCGACCGGCGGTCTCACGCTGGACGTGGCCCGCGAGTACGGGTCGACGGGCGTGGACTACGTCTCGGTGGGCGCGCTCACCCACTCCTCGCCGATCCTGGACGTCGCACTCGACCTGCGGCCCCGACGCTAAACCGATCCCCCCGGGAGGAGCGGCGTGCCGCCGCACTACATTCGTGCCGTGCTGCTCTGTATCGACATCGGAAACACCAACACCGTGCTGGCCACGTTCGAGGGCGAGAAGCTGGTGCACTCGTGGCGGGTGAGGACCGAGGCCCGGTCCACCGCCGACGAGCTCGGGCTGATGTTCCGGGGACTGCTCGCCGCCGACAACGTGCAGCTGACCGGGGTGGCGGCCTGCTCGACGGTACCGATGGCGCTGCGCAGCCTGCGTACCATGCTCACCCGGTACTACGGCGCCCTGCCGACGGTGATCCTGGAACCGGGCATCCGCACCGGGGTCCAGCTCGCGATCGACAACCCCAAGGAGGTCGGCTCCGACCGGGTGGCCAACACCCTCGCCGCGTACACCCTGTACGGCGGGCCGTCGATCGTCGTGGACTTCGGCACCTCGACCAACTTCGACGTGGTCTCGGCCAAGGGCGAGTACCTGGGCGGCCCGCTGGCGCCGGGCATCGAGATCTCGGTCGACGCGCTGGCCGCCCGGGCCGCGCAGCTGCGCAAGGTGGAGCTGGTCCGGCCGGCCCGGGTGATCGGCAAGAACACCGTGGAGTGCCTGCAGTCCGGGGTGGTCTACGGCTTCGCCGGCCAGGTCGACGGCCTCGTCCGGCGGATCACCGCCGAGCTGGGCGGCAAGGTCGCCGCCGTGGTCGCGACCGGCGGGCTCGCCTCGGTGGTCCTCGACGACTGCGCCACGGTGACCCACCACGAACCGATGCTCACCCTCATCGGCCTGCGCCTGATCTTCGAACGCAACGCCTGAGATCAGCGCCGGGTGGACCGGTAGGTGACCGTCACGTAGGGCAGCGGAAAGGTCTCGGGCAGGCCGGCGGCGAGGTCCCGGACCGCGGCCTCGATCTCCGCCTGCTTCTCCGGGGTGGCCGTGAGGTAGTAGGACCGGCTCGCGATGAGCTGGACGAGCTGGTCGGCGGTCAGCTCGACGGAGTGCGGGAAGAGTGCCCGCTCGACGGGACCGAACTCGGGCCCGAAGTCATGGTCGATCCATCCCTCGTGCACTCCGCTGCCGGCCGCCTCGGCGCCCTCGGCGATCCGCGACAGCTCGGCCACCCAGGGCTCCGAGTCGTCCCGGATGTTCCAGATCGGCGCGAAGACGCCACCGGGCCTGACCACTCGGGCGATCTCGCGGTGCGCGCGGTCCGGGTCGAACCAGTGGTACGACTGCCCCGCGACCACCGCGTCGACCGAGGCATCGGGCACCGGGATCGCCTCGCCGCTCCCGGCCAGCGCGGTCACTCCGGGGGTGGAGTGGGACAGCCGGCGCCGCATCGCCTCGTCGGGCTCGACGGGCACTACGTCATGGCCGAGGCTCAGCGCGACCCGGGTGAGGATGCCGGTACCCGCGCCGAGGTCGATCACCCGGAGGGGTGCGGAACCGAGCGCCCATTCCAGGGCTGCGGGCGGGTATGTCGGCCGGATCTGGTCGTACAGCTCGGCGGCGCGGCCGAAGGACAGGCCTTGGGACATGCCTCAGCCTAGCCGGCCGTCCAGGCTCGGCGGGGACCGGCGATTCGCGGGATCGCTGCACACCAAAGAAAAGCCGGCCGGCGCGCCGGGCCGGGCTGGTCGCGTCGAATTGGCGCCGGTGCATTCCTCGGATCGCGGGCGGCCTCCGGCTTCCGGCGGAGAATTGTCGGTACCGTCGATTCCCGGTGCGGGCGGACGGCGGCCGGCACGACGGACCGGGCGCCTCGGCCCGGGCGGGACACCGCGAAGAGGCACCGGTAGGGCACGCGCACCCGGCGGGCGTCCGGGGTCGCGAGTCATTCGTCACGCACCGCAATGCTATGGACCCGGATCCGTATCCGTGATTGCCGTCCTGGACTATCCGCTTCGCGGGAGAATCGTACCGGCCATCAAGATCATCAGAATTCCCCGCATTGCCGGCCCTGACATCTGTACTTCGCTCGACCCCGTCACCACACCGCGGTCGCCCGGCCCGGTGCCTCCGTGACCCGGGCACCGACCCTGGTCGGCCGGGCGGGCCCGGGTACGGAAAGTCCGGACCGGGAAATGCGCCGGGCCGGCCGGTGCAGTACTATTTGCCGCCCTGCCCCAGTCGAGCCGGGCCATGCTGGCCGAACGCATGGTTGCGCAATCGTCACCGGCTGCCGCGACATCGCCCGGCGACGGGATTTCATCCGGTGCCGGGCATGGGTATCGAGGCCGCATCCTGTTCCCGTCGTACCTCCCGAGTAGCCCAAAGTAGCCGTCCGTGGAAAACTGATCGGGCCAAACTTCCGGATCTATTGACGGTACGCCGGTCGGTGGGGTTATCGTCTCTCTTATCGGCATCTTGCCGATTGTGTGAAGGGAATCAGTAAGGTGGCGAGACGGGAAATTGTCGTCCTGGAGGACGACCTTGATGGCGGCAAGGCCGACGAGACGGTGAAGTACGCGCTCGACGGCGTCCAGTACGAGATTGACCTCTCTGAGAAGAACGCGACGCGGTTGCGCAACGCTTTCGCGGAATTCATCTCGCACAGCCGGCGGGTTGGCCGGGGCGGCGTGGTCGTCGGCGGTCGGGCCGCGGCCCGGGCGCGCGGCAGCGCGGCCGCCGACCGCGAGCAGAACAAGGCGATCCGGGCCTGGGCGAAGCGCAAGGGCAAGCCGATCTCCGACCGGGGCCGGATCCCGCAGGAGATCGTCGACGAGTACAACGCCGACGCCGGGCGCTGAGGGCGTGTCCCGCGGAGGACGCCCCGACCACGGTCGGGACGTCCTCCGCGGCGTTTACCCCCACGGCGGCGCGCCGACCGCCGCGATTTCGCTCTCCGCGTAGTCCTGGTGGCGCCGGAACACCGGCCGGCACCGGCAGGTTGCGGCAAAAGTCGAGCAAGCGCCCGGTGTCGCCAGGAGTGCCAACACGCCAGGCGGGCGCCAGATCGAAGGTCGGCCGGCCGGAGTGGACCGGCATGTCGGTGCTCGGCGATACAGTAATGGCACGGACAAACACTCGGTGCCGCGGGAGCTTCCGGCACACCGCGGCGCACGTGAGGAGCTACAGGGATGTTCGAGCGGTTCACCGACCGAGCACGGCGGGTTGTCGTCCTGGCCCAGGAGGAGGCCCGGATGCTCAACCACAACTACATCGGCACCGAGCACATCCTGCTCGGCCTCATTCACGAGGGTGAGGGCGTGGCCGCCAAGGCTCTGGAGAGCCTGGGGATCTCCCTGGAGGGCGTCCGCCAGCAGGTGGAGGAGATCATCGGCCAGGACATCCTGCTCGGGCTCATCCGGGAAGGCGAGGGCGTGGCCGCCCAGGTGCCGGTCAAGCTCGGCGCCGACCTCAACCGGGTCCGCCAGCAGGTGATCCAGCTCCTCTCCGGCTACCAGGGCAAGGAGCCGGCGGCCTCGGGCACCGGCGTGCAGGGCGAGGCCGCCCCGTCGACGAGCCTGGTGCTCGACCAGTTCGGCCGCAACCTGACCCAGCTCGCCCGGGAGGGCAAGACCGACCCGGTGATCGGGCGGGAGAAGGAGATCGAGCGGGTGATGCAGGTGCTCTCCCGCCGCACCAAGAACAACCCCGTGCTGATCGGCGAGCCCGGCGTCGGCAAGACCGCCGTCGTGGAGGGGCTGGCCCAGTGCATCGTCAAGGGCGAGGTGCCCGAGACGCTCAAGGACAAGCAGCTCTACACGCTCGACCTGGGCGCGCTGGTCGCCGGCTCGCGCTACCGGGGCGACTTCGAGGAGCGCCTGAAGAAGGTCCTCAAGGAGATCCGCACCCGCGGCGACATCATCCTGTTCATCGACGAGATCCACACCCTCGTCGGCGCCGGCGCGGCCGAGGGCGCGATCGACGCCGCGAGCATCCTCAAGCCGATGCTGGCCCGTGGCGAGCTGCAGACCATCGGCGCGACCACCCTCGACGAATACCGCAAGCACCTGGAGAAGGACGCGGCGCTGGAGCGGCGGTTCCAGCCGATCCAGGTCGGTGAGCCCTCGCTCGCGCACACCATCGAGATCCTCAAGGGGCTGCGCGACCGCTACGAGGCGCACCACCGGGTCTCGATCACCGACGCCGCCCTGGTCGCTGCGGCCACGCTGGCCGACCGGTACATCTCCGACCGGTTCCTGCCCGACAAGGCGATCGACCTGATCGACGAGGCCGGCGCCCGGATGCGCATCCGCCGGATGACCGCGCCGCCGGACCTGCGCGACTTCGACGAGCGCATCGCGCAGGTGCGCCGCGACAAGGAATCGGCGATCGACGCGCAGGACTTCGAGCGGGCCGCACAGCTGCGCGATCGGGAGAAGCAGCTCCTGGCGCAGAAGTCGCAGCGGGAGAAGGAGTGGAAGGCCGGCGACCTGGACGTGGTGTCCGAGGTCGACGACGAGCAGATCGCCGAGGTGCTGGCCAACTGGACCGGCATCCCGGTCTACAAGCTGACCGAGGAGGAGACCTCCCGGCTGCTGCGCATGGAGGACGAGCTGCACAAGCGGGTCGTCGGCCAGGAAGACGCGGTCAAGGCGGTATCCAAGGCGATCCGCCGGACCCGGGCGGGGCTCAAGGACCCCAAGCGCCCGTCGGGCTCGTTCATCTTCGCCGGCCCGTCCGGCGTGGGGAAGACCGAGCTGTCCCGGGCGCTGGCCGAGTTCCTGTTCGGCAGCGAGGACGCGCTGATCCAGCTGGACATGTCCGAGTTCCACGACCGCTACACGGTGTCCCGGCTGGTCGGCGCCCCGCCCGGATACGTCGGCTACGACGAGGGCGGGCAGCTCACCGAGAAGGTGCGGCGGCGGCCGTTCTCGGTGGTGCTGTTCGACGAGATCGAGAAGGCCCACCCCGACGTGTTCAACACGCTGCTGCAGATTCTGGAGGACGGTCGGCTCACCGACGGGCAGGGCCGCATCGTCGACTTCAAGAACACGGTGATCATCCTGACCACCAACCTGGGTACCCGTGACGTGGCCAAGGCGGTGTCGCTGGGCTTCCAGGCCTCGGAGGACCAGGAGAGCAACTACGAGCGGATGAAGCAGAAGGTCAACGACGAGCTCAAGCAGCACTTCCGCCCGGAGTTCCTCAACCGGATCGACGACACCATCGTCTTCCACCAGCTCAACGAGGACGAGATCCTGCAGATCGTCGACATCATGATCGGCCGGATCGAGACCCAGCTGCGCAACAAGGACATGGCGCTGGAGCTGACCGACGCCGCGAAGCTGTGGCTGGCGAAGAAGGGTTGGGACCCGGTGATGGGCGCCCGGCCGCTGCGCCGCACGATCCAGCGCGAGATCGAGGACTCGCTGTCCGAGCGGATCCTGTTCAACGAGGCCAAGCCGGGTCAGATCATCCTCGTCGACTGCGAGGGCGACCCCAACAACGTCGAGCAGTCGAAGCTGGTGTTCAGCGGCGCGGACAAGCCGGCGAGCGTACCGGAGACGGTACCGGCCAACCTGACCGTGACCGAGGAGTAGCGCCACCGACCGAAGCCCCGACCCGCCGGGTCGGGGCTTCGGCGTGCTCAGGCCAGGTAGTCCTCCACCAGGGCCGGGATGAGCCCGGCCTGCAGGATGATGTCACCGGCGTGGATGCGGTGGCCGCGACGGCGAATGTGCCAGGCGCGGTGGTGGTGCCACCGACGCGGACAGCGCCGTCAACAGCACGAGCAGCGCGGTCGCCGCGACCCGACGGCGAAGAGCGGAGATCACCGGCCAAGATCAATCAGCGGGCAGGGTGTAGCGGTGCCCCGTCAGTGCCCGGACCAGTCCGTCATCGACGAGGCTCGCCAGGGCCCGGGTCCGCTGCGCGGCGTCCGGCCAGATCAGGTCGAGCCGTGCCGCCGGTACCGGGCCGGTGGCGTCCCGCAGCACGGCGAGCAGCAGGCCGCGGACCTGGCGGTCGGTACCGGCGTACTGCTGCGGCCGCCGGCTCGGCCCGTCCTGCGGCGGATGTCCGGCCCGCCGCCACGCGCACGTGCCGGACAGCGGGCAGGCCACGCAGCGGGGGGTGCGGGCGGTGCACACCAGTGCGCCGAGCTCCATCAACGCCGCGCTCGCGCGGGCCGCGCGGGCCGGGGTCTCGGGCAGCAGCGCGAGTACCGCGGTGAGGTCCGCGGCCGTCGTCGCCGGCCCGGCGTCCGCCTCGCCCGCCACCGCGCGCGCGACCACCCGCCGCACGTTGGTGTCCACCACCGGCTGGCGCTGCCCGAACGCGAACGCGGCCACCGCCCGCGCGGTGTACCCGCCGATGCCCGGCAGCGCCAACAACGCATCGAGGTCGTCGGGTACCTCGCCGGCGTGGCGCGTGACGATCGCCCCCGCGCACTCGTGCAGCCGCAGCGCCCGACGCGGGTATCCGAGCCGGCCCCACTCGCGGATCGCCTCCGCCGGCGGGTCCGCGGCCAGTGCCGCCGGCCGGGGCCAGCGGGCGAGCCACCGGTACCAGATGGGTTCGACCCGGGACACCGGCGTCTGCTGCAACATGACCTCGCTGACCAGCACCCCCCACGGCCCTGCCTCGGGGCGCCGCCACGGCAGGTCCCTGGCATGGGCGTCGAACCAGGCGGTGAGGCGCTCGGCGGTCTCGGTCACGACGCCAGCGTGCCAGGCCCGCTTTGCGGCGCGTACCCGGCTACGGCACACTGCGCTGCGTGAACGAACTCGCGATTACCGTAGTCGGCCGGGACCGGCCGGGCATCGTCGCCGACGTCTCCGGGGTGCTCGCCAGCCTCGGGCTCAACCTCACCGACTCCTCGATGACCCTGCTGCGCGGCCATTTCGCGATGACGCTGATCTGCGTGGGGGAGCCCGGCACCGAACAGGTCGAGGAGGCGCTGGCCCCGCTGACCGCCGACGGGAACCTGATCGCGACGGTACGGGTGGTGCCGCCGGACATCGCCGTCGCGGGTCCGGGTACTCCGTTCACACTCATCGTGCACGGCGCCGACCGGCTCGGCATCGTCGCGTCGGTCACCGCGGTACTGGCCCGGTGGGGCGGGAACATCACCGACCTGACCACCCGGCTGTCTGGCTCGCTGTACCTGCTCTCCGCCGAGGTCGACCTCCCGCCGAACGTGGACACCGAGGAGCTGATGGCGGAGCTGGACGAGGTGGCCGAGCGCCTCGGGGTCGACGTCACCCTGCGCACCGCCGAGGCGGATGTGCTGTGAGCGAGCGCAGCGGCGCGGCGGCGGCCGGGCCGGAGTTGCCGTGAGGTGGGCCGGACCGGAGGGCACGGTCCGGCCGGTCGTCGTCGCGCCCGAACCGGTGCTGTCCCGCCCGGCCGGGAAGGTCGACCCGGCCGACCCGGGGACCGTCGCGCTCGGCGCTGACCTGGTCGCCACGATGCGGGTGTCGCCCGGCTGCGTCGGGCTCGCGGCGCCGCAGATCGGGGTGGGGGTACAGGTCTTCGTCGTGGACGTCACCGGGCACCCGAAGACACGTACCTGCCACGGCCCGATGGTCCTGTGCAACGCCGAGGTGGTCGAGGTGAGCCGCTGGCAGAAGGGGCGCGAGGGCTGCATGTCGGTGCCCGACCTCACCGGTGACGTGAAACGCGCCGGGCAGCTCGTGGTCACCGGGCAGCTACCCGGGGGCGGCGAGACGGTCACCGTGGCCACCGACGCGTTCGAGGCCCGCGCGCTGCAGCACGAGATCGACCATTGCGCCGGTCTGCTGTTCCTCGACCGGGTACCGGGTCCGCACGCGATCTTCGCGCGGAAGGTGTATCTGTGACGCGCGGCGCGTCGCCGTGATCCGTTCCCGCTCTGCCTCTACCGTGAGGGAATCATGAACCTGACGGTTGGTCCGCTTCCCCCGGCCGTCTATTGGCGGCGCCGGGCCCTGGTGGCCGGCGGACTCCTCGTGGTCATCCTGCTGCTCGTGTACTCGTGCGGCGGGTCGAGCGGATCCGGCGCCGGCAACAAGCGGGCGGGCGCGTCGGCGACCGGTACGCCGACGCCGACCTTCTCCCCGCTGCGGCCGCAGACCGGTGCGCCACCGCAGTCGACCAACCCCGACCCCACGGCGTCGACCGCGCCCGGCAACGCCGTTCCGGGGCCCGGATCCGGCGCCGACCCGGGCGTCACCGCGTGCACCGACGAGGAGATCCTGCTGACCCCGATCGTCCAGCGGATCACCGGCGGCACCTACGCCTACGAGCTCACCCTGAAGGTCAAGAACGCCTCGGCCCGGAGCTGCAAGCGTGATGTCGGCTCCAACCCGCAGGAGCTGCACATCACCCAGAACGGCCAGACCCTGTGGTCCTCCGACTCCTGCCAGGCCGGGCAGGGACAGTCCAGCGTGGCGGTGCTCGCCGCGGGCATCGAGTACGCCTACAAGATCGGATGGGACGGCACCTCCGGTACCACCTGTTCCGGTGGCCGGCCGCTGCCCGCGGGTACCTACCAGATCGTCGCGAAGCTCGACACCAAGGTGAGCGCGCCGGTCACCTTCACCATCGCCGGGAAGTGACCGTCAGGGCGTCTCCTGGTTCGCTCCGCGGCGCCGCCTCAAGGCGCGGCCATCGCCACCCGCCGCGCCCCGGCTACGCCGGCGCGTCGGGCGGCTCAAGCCACGCCGCGGCACCGCGTCGCTCATACGTAGCGCTCCAGGATCGACGCCTCGGCGAGCCGGGACAGGCCTTCCCGCACGCCGCGGGCGCGCGCGTCGCCCACGCCGTCGACCGCCTGCAGGTCCTCCACGGTCGCGCCGAGCAGCCGTTGCAGCGAGCCGAAGTGGTCGACCAGCCGGTCGACGACGGTGGTGGGCAGCCGCGGCACCTTCGCCAGCAGCCGGAACCCGCGCGGCGACACGGCGACGTCGAGCGCGTCGGAGGCGCCCGGGTAGCCCAGCGCCTTGCCGACGGCAACGAGATCGATGAGCTCGGTGGCGGTGAGCGCGTCCAGCTCGTGCAGCGCGTCGTCGAGCTGCCGCAGGCCGCTGCCGGCGGGCAGGTAGTCGCGGATGACGAGGGTACGGTCGGCGTCCACGCCGGCCATGAGCTCCTCGAGCTGCAGGGCGAGCAGCCGCCCATCGGTCCCGAGCTCGACGACGTACCCGGCGATCTCGTCGGCGATCCGGCGGACCATCTCCAGCCGCTGCACCACGGCGACCGCGTCCCGTACCGTGACCAGGTCCTCGATCTCCAGCGCGGACAGCGCCCCCGACACCTCGTCCAGCCGCAGCTTGTACCGCTCCAGCGTGGCCAGCGCCTGGTTGGCCCGCGACAGGATGGCCCCGGAGTCGTCGAGCACGTGCCGCTGGCCGCTGACGTAGAGCCCGATGATGTGCATCGACTGGCTCACCGAGATGACCGGGTACCCGGTCTGCTTGGCCACCCGCTCGGCGGTGCGGTGCCGGGTGCCGGACTCCTCGGTCTGGATCGCGGGATCGGGCATGAGATGCACGTTGGCCCGCACGATGCGGGTGCCGTCGGAGGAGAGCACCACGGCACCGTCCATCTTGCACAGCTCGCGCAGCCGGGTGGCGGAGAACTCCACGTCGAGCGGGAAACCGCCGGTGCACAGCGACTCCACCGCGCGGTCGTGACCGAGCACGATGAGCGCGCCGGTGCGGCCGCGCAGGATGCGTTCCAGCCCGTCGCGCAGCGCGGTGCCGGGCGCCATCAGCGCCAGGGTCGCGCGCAACGGGTCGCTGCCGGCACTGCCGCTGGCCCAGGTGACCAGCCCGCCGCCGCCACCGGCACGCACGGCCAGACCGGGCTTCGGAGGCCCAGCGCTACCCGGCCGGTAGGCGTCGCGGTCGATCGGCACCCGAACAGTCTACGGATCGCCGCCGGAGTCGTGACGGTGCGGTGTGGTGGGTCACGAGGGCGCCACCTGCGGGGCCTCCGCCGATGCCCGAGCGGCCCACTGGACGGCCAGCCGAACGTCGCTCACTTCCCGGACGGTCATCCCCGCGGGCGCGCCGGCCGTCGCCGAGCCGGGCGGCACGAGCGCGAACCGGAAACCGAGCCGGGCGGCCTCGGCGAGCCGGCGTGGTACCGCACCGACCCGGCGCACCTCCCCGGTCAGCCCGACCTCGCCGATCGCCACGAGGTCGGCGGCCAGCGGCAGGTGATGGGTGGCGGACGCGACGGCCAGCGCCATGCCCAGGTCGGCGGCGGGCTCGACGACCCGTATCCCGCCCACCGTCGCCGCGAACACCTCGCGGTCGTGCAGCTTGGCCCCGGCCCGGCTCTGCAGGACGGCGAGCACCATCGCCAGGCGCGCCGAGTCCAGGCCGGACACCGTGCGCCGGGGTGAGCCGGCGACCTGCGCCCCGATCAGCGCCTGGACCTCGGTGACGAGGGCCCGCCGGCCCTCCATTGCGACGGTCACGCAGGTGCCCGGCGTCGGTTCGGCGTAGCGGGTGAGGAAGAGTCCGCTCGGGTCGGGCAGCCCGGCGATGCCGCCCTCGTGCATCTCGAAGCAGCCGACCTCGTCGGCCGCGCCGAACCGGTTCTTCAGGCCCCGCACCAGTCGCAGGGCCGAGTGCCGGTCGCCCTCGAACTGGAGCACGACGTCGACCAGGTGCTCCAGCACCCGCGGGCCGGCCACCTGGCCGTCCTTGGTCACGTGGCCCACGAGGACGGTGGCGATGTTGCGCTCCTTGGCCACCGCCACCAGCGCCGCCGTCACCGCCCGGACCTGGGTGACCCCGCCCGGTACCCCCTCGGTCCCGGGCGCGGTGATGGTCTGCACGGAGTCGACGACGAGCAGCCCCGGCCTGACCGCGTCGAGGTGCCCGAGCAGCGCCTCGAGGTCGGTCTCGGCGGCGAGGTAGAGCCGCTCGTGCAGGGCGCCGAGCCGCTCGGCCCGCAGCCGCACCTGGCTGGTCGACTCCTCGCCCGAGACCACCAGCGCGGGCGTGCCCGACCCGGCCGCCCACTGCTGGGCCACGTCGAGCAGGAGCGTGGACTTGCCCACGCCCGGCTCGCCGGCCAGCAGCACGACCGCACCGGGCACCAGACCGCCGCCGAGCACGCGGTCCAGCTCGCCGACGCCGGTGGGCCGGTAACGCGCGGGCTCGGCGCTGATCGTGGCGATCGGGCGGGCCGGCTCCAGCGGCGCCCGGGCGGCGACGGCGCGCAGCGTGCCGGACAGCGCCACGCCGCCCGTGGAGTCGATGACCGAGCCCCACTCGCCGCACTCCGGACAACGCCCGACCCACTTCGGCGGCCGGTGCCCGCAGGCGTCGCACTCGTAACCGGCCCGGACCTTCGCTGTCGCCACGGCGCGAACCTACCCGGCGGGTACGACGGTAACGGCTGGCCCCGCCGGCTTCGCGGCGCCGCATCGAGGCGCGGCCATCGCCCCACGCCGCGCCGGCTTCGCCGGCGCGTCTGCGGCTCACGCCGCGCCGCGGCTCCGCTGCGCTCACTCGGCCTTGCTGACCGCCGGTCGGGGCAGCGGGCTCAACGGTACCGACACCGGCAGGCTGAGCGGCTGCTTCCCGATGGTGAAGCGCTGCCCGTCGGCCGTGGTGAAGCTGAACGTGACCATGAGCGCGTCCTGGTTGGCCAGCGGCTGCGGCAGGTCGACCGCCTGGACGTACTGAGCGGCGCGCGGGCTGAGCTCGACGCACCCGCCGGGCGGGACGGTCTGCTTGATGACCGTGGAGCCGGCCGCGCTGGGACTCGGCGACGCGGAGGGCGACGGGGACAGCGACGCGGACGGGGACGCCGACCCGCTCGCCGGGGACCGTGCCGACGGCGATGCCGAGGACCGCGCGGACGCCGGGGCCGAGCCCGACCCCGCGGGGCTGGGCGAGCCGCCGAACGTTGACGACGGGCCGCCCTCCACGAGCGTGGGGCTCGGCGGCACCCCGGTGCCCGGGGAGGTCGGCACGGCACAGGGCGCCGCGACGGCTTTGCCCGCCGACTGGACGACCTGGACCAGTGCGGAATGTCCGTCCTTGATCTGCGCGGCGGTCACCCCGGCGAGGGTGATCGGGTCGCGGGTGTTGTTGAAGATCCAGAAGGACACCGGCGCGGCGCCGCCCTGGGGGTACCCCTTGGGCCCGGCGTACTCCACGGTCGCGTTGCGGACGAACACCAGCCGGCCCTCCGCCTGGGCGTTGACCCCGGGCACCCCGGGCTGGATCTGCGCGGTCTGGGCGATCTGACCGGCGCCGCACCCGCTGAGCAGGCTCGCGGCCAGCGCCGCGCTGGCGGCCAGGCCGCCGGCGACCAGAGGTCGGCGGATCGAGCGGGTCACGGCGCTCCTCCTCGAAATTC
>WNGA01001140.1_pt1 | contig 41138 bp, 48 predicted proteins | sample 5400061 | NCBI WGS metagenome assembly WNGA01 (sample SAMN13153366, study PRJNA577476) | soil metagenome | isolation source: 100 cm soil or saprolite under grassland replicate 2 | place: USA:California | collected 2016-06-15 | reverse complement strand
GGCCGCACCAGCTGTCCGGCGGGGAGCAGCAGCGGGTCGCCATCGCCCGCGCGGTCGTGGGCGACCCCGCCCTGTTGCTTGCCGACGAGCCCACCGGGGCGTTGGACAGCCACGCCGGTGAAAGCCTGATGCGGCTGCTGCGCGACCTCAACGAGGCGGGCACGACCATCGTGGTGATCACGCACGAGCGCCAGGTCGCGGCCTGGCTGCCCCGCCAGGTGTCGATGCTGGACGGCCGGGTGGTCGGCGACCGGACGGCGGTGAGGGCATGACCACGGCATTGCGACCAGGCCGGTTGAGCCCGCGCGATGTGGTGCGGGTGGGTGGGCATGGGCTGCGTGCCCGACCCTTGCGGGTGGTGCTGTCGGCGCTGGGCATCGCGATCGGCATCGCGGCGATGGTGGCCGTCGTCGGGATCTCCACCTCCAGCCGCGCCCAACTGAACCGGCTGCTGGACGCGCTTGGGACCAACCTGCTCACCGCGGGTCCGGGCAGCACCCTCCTCGGCGACACCGCCGTCCTCCCCGACGACGCCGTCGCCATGGTCGGGCGGATCGGGCCGGTCGAATCCGTCTCGGCCACTGGCAAGATCGCTGACGCGAAGGTCTACCGCAGCGACAAGATCCCCAAGCCCGAATCCGGAGGGATCGCCGCCCTGGCGGCGCGCACCGACCTGCCCGACGTCGTCGGCGCGACCGTGGCGTCGGGAACCTGGCTCAACGACGCCACCGCGCAGTACCCGGCGGTCGTGCTCGGCGCCAAGGCCGCCGAGCATCTGGGCATCGCAGCGGCAGGGCCGGACCTGCAGATCTGGCTCGGCGGGCAGTGGGTGACCGTGGTCGGGACCCTGAAGCCGGTGCCGCTGGCACCCGAACTGGACCAGGCCGCGCTGGTCGGCTGGCAGGCCGGCCAGCGCTACCTCGGCTTCGACGGCAGCCCGACGACGATCTACACCCGCACCCACCCCGACAAGGTCGAAACGGTGCGCGGTGTGCTGGCCGCGACCGTCAACCCCGCCCAGCCCAACGAGGTCGAGGTGTCCCGCCCCTCGGACGCGCTCGCCGCCCAAGCCGCCGCCGACGTCACCTTTACCGGGCTGCTGCTGGGACTTGGCGCCGTCGCCCTGCTGGTCGGCGGGATCGGGGTGGCCAACACCATGGTGATCTCCGTGCTGGAGCGCCGCGCCGAGATCGGGCTGCGCCGCTCGCTGGGCGCCACGCGCGGGCAGATCCGGGTCCAGTTCCTGGCCGAGGCCCTGCTGCTGTCCGCGCTCGGCGGCGGCGCAGGAGTGCTGCTCGGCAGCGCGGTGACCGCGGTCTATGCCAGCCTGCAGGGCTGGCCAACCGTGGTCCCCGCCTGGGTCATGGGCGGCGGCATCGCAGCCACCCTGGTCATCGGCGCGCTGGCCGGCCTGTACCCGGCCATCCGGGCGGCGCGTCTGGCGCCCACCGAGGCACTCGCGACGACCTGAACAGCGTTGCTGAACGGGGCCGCACAGACCTGGATGCGACCCCGGGCGGACCTCCCCACCTCACTTGTCGCCGGTCGCCCAGCTGACGGGCGCGGGTCAGCCTGCCGTAATCGTGCCCTTCATCCCCGACTGGTAGTGGCCGGTCGTGTGGCAGGCGAACTGGAGCGTGCCGGCCCGCGCGAAGGTGTAGGTGAGCGTCTTGGTCGCCCCGGCCGGCAGGCCGATGCCGTCGGCATCGTCGGCCATCGGCATGGTCCTGCCCGCCATCTCCATCTCGTGACGGTCCTGGAACGCCTGATCGCCGATCACGAACTCGTGGGCCAGCTTGCCGGTGTTGGTGACCGTGAAGGCGACTGTCTCGCCGCGCTTGACCGACAGGGTCGCCGGCTGGAAGCGTAGCTGGTCGTTGGCGGTCAGCTTGATGGTCCGGGTGGCTGCGCTCGCCGGCGGCTGGGTGGAAGAGGACATGTCCATGCCGCCCTGGTCCATGGTGGTCTGGGCGCCGCCGGTGGTCTGGTCACTGTTGCCGTTGCCGCCGCAGGCGGCCAGCAGGACCGCCGCGGCCAGCGCGAGCAGGATGCGTCGCATGAGGTGCTCCTTGCGATCGAGCGGAAAGGGGGCCGACGCGGTGGTCGGCCTACGTCCGCGAGATCCCAAGGGCGATCGGCGGTGGCGCCGGTGGCGGGGTGGCCCTGGGAACCGGCCAGTATCGCGGCTCCCGCGTCCACCGCCGCCCGCTGCCGCCCAGACCGCCAGCGAGCAGGATCATGCCGGTGAGCATGGCCATGCAGCCGAGTGCCATGTCGTGCCCAACCGCTGCGGGCTCAACGAGGGCGCTGGCCGGTGGCATTGCCGCCATCTGCGTCACGCCGCCGCCGGCCGGCATCCGGGCGTGATGGTCGCCAGGGCCAGCCAGCATGAACACGTGCAGCCCCAGCAGGAGCGCAAGCACGGCAACGATCAGGCGCAGGCCTTGGCGCATGCGCGCAGCTTACCCTTGCGCGGCAGCCATCGCTATTGCATCGGGGTCGCCCGCCCGACCGAGCGAACAGCGCCTGCTGACCAGGGAGAACGGCCTTGCCCAGACGTCTGCTCGGCCAGCGAGGGCGGACTTTGTCAGGGCGCTGTCGCAGTCGCTGCGAGCCATCTCAGTGCCGGCAGATTGTCGCCTTTGAGAACTCGCCGCTCCTGCCGACCGCCATCACACGGTGATGTGTCGCGGGAAGTGGAGGTGCCGGCGGGACTCACCGGCACCCCCACTCGAGCCGATCCGCGTTCACGCGCCCTTGAGGTCGCGGCGGGCGAACGCCAGCGCCCCGAAGGCGGCGGCGGCCAGCCCGACGGCGACCAGGATGGCCGCGCTGTCCCAGCGCACTGGGGCTGCCGGTGCGCGGGCGATGTGGTGCAGCAGCGAGGTGTCGAGCAGCCAGCGGCTGGCGCCGAGGCTGGCGCCGACGATCTCGACGATGAACGACCATGCCACCAGGCCGTAGGCGACGGGCGCGGCGAAGCGGGGTGCCAGCCCGTGGAGCAGCGTGCCGATGCCCAGCACGAAGATGCCGGCCGGCACGACGTTGACGCCGGCGGCGAGCAGGGTCGCAACGCGCACGCCGGCGCCGGTGCTGGCGGCGCCGACCCAGGTGAGCAGCCCGGTGACAATACCGGCGCCGGTCAGCGCCGCGGCCGCCACGGCGAAGCGGCCGGCGAGCCACGGCAGCCGGGCCACGGGCCGCGCGAGCAGGTGGTCGAGGTAGCCCTCGGCCTCCTCCTCGCGGGTGGCGGCGACCTGGCCGGCGGCGGCCATGCCGACCAGTAGGGTGACGATGAGGAAGACCAGGCCGAGGTAGATGGCGCCCCCTCCCGCTGCGCCGGCAAGTTTCGCGAAGACCCCGCCCTGCTGGTTGGCCCACACGTCCGCGGTCGTCTTGGTGGTCAGCCCTAGGACGAGCCCGCCGGCCCCGAGCCCGGCGATCCAGCCGATCGCGGTGCCCCGGCCCAGCCGGGACGCCAGGCCCAGCGGGCTGTTGAGCAGGCGCGTGCGAGCGGGTGCGGTGTCGCTGGTGGGCAGGACGCTGGCGCCCAGGTCACGCCGGCCGGCCAGCACGATCGCCAGCGCGACCAGTGCCGCGATGAACACCACGATCGGCACCAGCGGGAGCGGGCGGCTGCCAGTGAGGGGACGCAGCTCGTCGACCCAGCCCAGCGGGCTGGCCCAGCGCAGCCACCGCAGCGAGGTGCCGCTGGCGGCGACGGCGCGCAGCAGGTAGGCGACCCCGAAGACGCCGGCGGCCAGTGCGGCCGCCTGCCGGCGGCTGGCGGTGAGCTGGCTGCACAACGCCCCGACGGCCAGGAACATCGCCGTGGCCGCCACCGTCGCCACAGCGGTGAACAGGCTGGCGCTGACGGTGAAGCGGGCGTCGGCGCCGCGGCCGACTACCACCGCGCCGGCCGCGGTCACCGCCCACAGCGTGAGCAGGCCGATGCCAAGGCCCGCCGCCGCGCCCGCCGCGGCCCGCCGCCTGGTGGTCGGCCCGGCCAGCAGCAGCTCCCAGCGGCCGGCCTGCTCCTCGCCGCGCAGCAGGCGGGTCGCAACCAGAAGGCCCCACACCGCGCCGATGAGCCCGAACACGCCGATGAGGTGGTAGGCGGTGTAGCCGGCGACCGTGTCGAGGTGGTGCGCCGGGCCCCAGATCGCCTGCGAGCCGGGATCGGCGCCCATGGTCGCCACCAGCCGCGCGCGGTCGGCCACGGTGGGGTATTCCTTGACGAACTGGGACGCAAGCACCCACACCATCAGTGCGAACACCCCACCCCACAGCAGGGCGCCCCGCCAGACTCGGCGGACGACCACGTCAACCGGTGCCAGGCCGGGGAAACGGGCGGCCGAAACTGGGCGGCGGCTGGCAATCGTCTCAACGGCCACTGGGAGTCACCTCCTTGGTCCTGGCGGTCGGTTCGGCGCCGTACTGGGCCAGGAACAGCTCCTCCAGCGAGGGCTCCCGGCTCAAGATCTGGGTGACCCGCGCCGCGGTCAGCCGCTGCAGCAGCGGCTCGACCGAGCCGTGGACCCGCAGGCGCACCCGGTTGCCGTCGACCTCGACATCGCTCACGCCCGGCACCACAGAAAGGTCCGGCGGTGCGGAGGTGAAGGTCGCCTCGACCGACAGCGCCGACAGGTGGCGCAGGTCGGCGAGCGTGCCGACCTCCACCAGCCGGCCGCTGCGCAGGATCGCGACCCGGTCGCACAGCGCCTCCACCTCGCTGAGGATGTGCGAGGACAGGAACACGGTCTGGCCGGCGGCCTTCGCCTCCAGCACGCAGCGGCGGAACTCGCGCTCCATCAGCGGGTCGAGCCCGCTGGTCGGCTCGTCCAGCAGCAGCAGATCGGTGCGGCTCATCAGCCCGGCGATCAGGCCGAGCTTTTGGCGGTTGCCCTTGGAGTAGCTGCGGACCTTCTTGGAGGGGTCGAAGGCGAACCGCTCGATGAGCTCGTCGCGGTAGGCGGGATCGACCTGGCCCTGCACGCGGCCCATCAGGTGCAGCGTCTCCTGGCCGGTGAGCGAGGGCCACAGGCTGGTCTCCCCGGCGACGTAGGCGAGCCGGTGGTGGGCCGCCACCGTGTCGCGCTGCACGTCCAAGCCGAAGATCTCGGCCTTGCCGGCGGTCGGGCGCAGCAGCCCCAGCAGCAGCCGGATGGTGGTGGTCTTGCCCGCCCCGTTCGGCCCCAGGTACCCGAGGACCTCGCCCGCCTCGACGTCGAGGTCGAGAGGGGCCAGGGCCTCCAGATCGCCGAAACGCTTGGAGAGGCCCTCGGCGTGGATCGCGCTCCCCATGGCGCTCATCTCCTTTCTTCGTAGCTTCGGTGCTATACCCCGGTAGGGTATTTGCTGTTGCGGGCCTGGCCCAGGGCCGAATGACCCGTTCTGGTCGGGACCTTGGCCTTCTCAGCGCCATCGGCCGTCTCAGGATCGGCGCTGCTTGCCCGATCCCCTGATCCAAAGCGAAAGGACGGCTGGGACTGGGCCAAGGCACGTCTCGGGCGGGTGCCCGCGGACGCTTCCCGCCACGACCGTGACGTTGCGAGTCGGCTACCTCGACGACGCTGCTGGGCGGGCCGGCCGCGCCTGGTCGCGTGCGGGCTGGGCCGGTGCCGTGGCCAGGCCGTTGAGGGCGAGGTCGACGACCGCGTCGGTGGCGCGGTCGGCTGGCCAGCGCTGCCCGACCCGCAACGCCAGGTAGGTCCAGCCGACCTGGTTGAACACCACCGTCGCGGTCGAGTCCGGATCCGGGCCGCGGAGCCGCAGGGTCCCGTCGGCGTCGCCGTCGCGCAGCAGGCGGGCCAGCGGCGCGACGAACACCCGCCGGGTGGCGACGACCCGGTCAGGCTCAGGCGCTCCGGCCTCGGCGGCGTCGACCTCGTGGAAGATGCCGCCATCGTCGGCGTACAGCCCGACCAGCAGCGGCGCGTAGCGGTCAGCGACGGCGCACAGGGCGCGCAGGGCCTGCTCCAGCCGCTCCCGGCCGCTGCCCGTGGCGGTGAGCGCTGGCCAGACGGCGCGCAGGTACTCGTCGGCCGCGTGAGCGGCCAGCAACGCGACCACGTCGTCGCGGCCAAAGCCGCGGCGGTGCAGCGTCATGCGGGAGCCGCCGAGCCGCTCCGCCAGCCGGGCCATGGTCAGCCCGGCGAGCCCATGCTCGGCCACCACCGCCAGGGCGGCGTCACGCAGGCGCTGCTCGAACGACACCCCGCTCGAGGCCCGGCCGCGCCTGGCACCGCGGGAGCCGCGTCGCCCGGTCATCGTCGTGGTTGGCATGACCGCACAGTACCATGCATGAGCGAGAAGAGTATCGAATATGATACATAGATGTATCGAGTGATGGAAGCCGTCGGCAAGGGATGCTGCCATGCGGAACACGCCGCACGGACGGGAGCGCGAGCGGCTGCCACTGGCTGCCGGGCTGGTCGCGTTCGCCGGCGGGCTGGTGGCGATCGTCGGTACCTACTGGGACGACGCCTGGCACACCGACCGGGGCCGCGACAGCTTCTTCATCGCCCCGCATCTGACCCTGTACGGAGGGGTGCTGGTGGCCGGCGCGGTCGCGCTGGGCTGGGCGGCGCGGCGGTGGGCGGCGTCTGGGGCTCGTGGCGTTGTCGCCGGCCGTTCGGTTGCGCTGGCGCTGGCGGGTCTGGCCGGAACGGTTGTGTCCGCACCGGTGGACGACGCCTGGCATCGGCTGTTCGGCCGCGACGCGGTGTTGTGGAGCCCGCCGCACCTGCTCGGCGTGCTCGCCACGCTGGCGCTGGTCACTGGCCTGCTCACCGGCCTGGCACCGGCCGCGGGGCGCCGTGCGGCGGCGGTGCGGCTGGCCGGTGCCGCCCTGGCGCTGGCCGCCCTGCTGGTGCCGGTGATGGAGTACGACAGCGACGTGCCCCAGTTCGCGCCGGTGTGGTACCTGCCGCTGCTCGGCGTCGCCGTGGTGCTCGCCGCGCCGATCGCCCACACCGCGCTGGGCGGACGGTGGCCGCTCACGCGCGCCGCGCTGGCCTACACCGCGCTGCGGCTGCTGGTGGTCGGCGCGCTGGTGCTGCTGGGCCGCTCCACCCCGATCGTCCCGCCGGTGCTGGTTCCCGCCCTGCTGGCCGACCTCGCCGACCAGCGGGGATGGGCGCCGTGGCGGCGGGCGCTGGCGGTGACGGTGGCCGTCCACGCCGCCTACCTGCCCTGGGTGTGGCTGGTGCCGCACGGGACCGCAATCCCGCTGGCCGAGGTGCCCGCCAGCCTGCTCGTCGGCACGCTGGCGGCCTGGCTGGCCGGCCTGCTCGCCACCGGCCGCCGGCCCAGGCCTGCCGCGTTGGCGGCCGCTGGGCTGCTGGTGGTCTTGGTGGTGGCCGCCGCCGCCACGCCGGCGTGGGCGCACGACCCCGGGCAGGGACGCGTGCGCGGCCATGCCGCGGTGGCCATCGGCGCCGACGGCGCCGCCGCGCAGGTGCGCGTCCGCGTGCTCGACCTGGCCGGTGGCTCCTGCGGCGACCTCGGCCCGGTGGGGCTGGCCGCCCGGCGCGCGGGGCAGACCCGCCGTGCGCCGCTGGCGGCCGGGCGGGGCTGCACGTTCCGCGGCCAGGTCGGCCTGCCCGACCGGGGCCGCTGGTTTGTGTACGCGACGCTCACCGGCCCGGAGGGGCCGATGGAGACCTGGCTGGCGGTCCAGGCGGACGGCCGGCACACCGCGGCTGCGGTCCGGGAGCTGTACAGCAGACCAGCACAGACCGGCACGCTCCACCCTCTCAAGCTCGTCGGTGGCGTGGCGCTTTACCTGGTCGGCGTGGCGCTGCTGCTGGCGACGCTTGCGACCGCGCGCCGTCACTCGTCTGCCGGCCGGGCGGCAGGCACGTCCCGGCAACCAACGTGACCGCGCGCCGCCAAGAGCATGACGGCGACCCGCACATTGGAGTTGCCGGGCACCTGCCAGGCCACCCCGCGCAGACGAGTTGGTCTCCGATAGCTCATGGACGGCAGGGTCGCGTTGCCTGTTGGCGCAGCGGCGTCGCTTGTCCCAAATACCGTACTGGGGTACCGTGCTAGCAGTGAGGCTGCGGTCTGGAGGGCGGATGGTCGGGTACACCCAGAGCAAGGATGAGCTGCAGGCGCGACTGCGGCGGGTCGAGGGGCAGGTCCGCGGCCTGCAGCGATTAGTCGACGAGGATACCTACTGCATCGACGTGCTGACGCAGATCTCGGCGGTCAACGCCGCCCTGCGCAAGGTGGCGGTCGCGTTGCTCGACGACCACCTGCGCCACTGCGTCCGCGACGCCGCCGCCGACGACGCCCGCAGCGACGCGATCGTCACCGAGGCCACCGCCGCGATCGACCGTCTGCTCAAGAGCTGACCAGGTTGGAGGACGACGCCATGACGACGATGACCATCCCGGTCCCTGGGATCCACTGCGACCACTGCAAGCACTCGATCGAGGGTGCGCTGGAACCGCTGCCCGGGGTGCGCTCGGCGCGGGTGGACATCGACGCCCGTACCGTGACCCTCGAGGTCGATGAGGCGCACGCCGACCGGGGCCAGCTCGTCGCGGCGATCGAGGACCAGGGCTACGACGTGCCCGCCTGACCGCCGACCACATCAAGGAGCACCGCAGTGGCGACCGAGCAGCACGCGACCCGCGCGGCCACCGCGCCGTCCGATGGGACGGTCGAGTTCCTCATCGGTGGGATGACGTGCGGCTCCTGTGCCGCACGGGTGCAGCGGGTGCTCGCCAGGACCGACGGCGTGGCCGACGCCGAGGTCAACCTGGCCACCAGCCGGGCGCGGGTCACGCTGGCGCGGCCTGTCGAGATCGCGGCGCTGCAGACGCGGGTGGCCAGGATCGGCTACAGCCTCGCCCCGGTGGCCGACCGCTCGCGGGACACCACCGCCGACACCGACACCGAGGCCGCCGCCCGCCGCGCCTGGGGGTGCCGGGTGGTCGCGGTCGCTCCCGCCGCACTGTTCGCCCTGGTCACCATGGTCCGCCCGGCATTGATGGAGGAGGCCGGCTGGCGCGTGGCCGCGCTGCTGGTGGCCACGCTGGTCGAGTTCGTGGTCGGCTGGCCGTTCCTGCGCGAGGCCGCCCGGCGGGCGCGCCACCTGACCGCCAACATGGACACCCTCATCGCGGTCGGCACCCTGGCGGCCTACGGCTTCAGCGTGTGGGAACTGGCCTCAGGCGGGATGCGGGTGTACTTCGAGACCGCCATCCTGCTGATCGCCTTCCTGAGCCTGGGCCGCTACCTGGAGGCGCGCGCCCGTGGCCGCGCCGGCCAGGCGATCCGCGCGCTGCTGGAGCTGGGCGCCAAAAAGGCCCGCCTGGTCCGCGACGACGGCGAGATCATGGTCCCGATCGAGCAGGTCGCGGTCGGCGACGTGGTGCGGGTCCGGCCCGGCGAGAAGATCCCGGTCGACGGCGAGATTACCGAGGGGACCAGCGCGGTCGACGAGTCCATGCTGACCGGCGAGAGCGTCCCGGTGGAGAAGGCCCCGGGTGAACGGGTGGCCGGCGCCACCCTGAACACCAGCGGGGTGCTCACCGTCCGGGCAACCGCGGTCGGCGCCGACACCGCGCTGGCGCAGATCGTGAAGCTCGTGGAGCGGGCCCAGGCGGGCAAGGGCCAGGCGCAGCGGCTGGCCGACCGGATCTCCGCGGTGTTCGTGCCGGCCGTGATCGCCATTGCCGCGTTGACCTTCGCCGGCTGGTGGTGGCTTGGCGGCGATCCGGTCAAGGCCCTGACGGCGGCGGTCGCCGTGCTCATCATCGCCTGCCCCTGCGCGCTGGGACTTGCCACCCCGACCGCCATCATGGTCGGCACCGGCCGCGGCGCGGAGCTTGGCATCCTGATCAAGAGCGTGGAGGTCCTGGAGCGGACGCGCCGCATCACCACGGTGGTGTTCGACAAGACCGGCACCCTCACCCACGGCCGGATGGCGCTGACCGACGCCGTGCCCAGTCAGGCCATCACCGCCGACGAGCTGCTGCGGCTGGCCGGCGCCGCCGAGGCCTCCAGCGAGCATCCGATCGGCGCGGCCATCGCCGCGGCGGCGCGCGAGCGCGGCGAACTGCCGCCGGCCCAGGAGTTCCGCGCGCTGGCCGGCGCGGGCGTGCGGGCGGCTGTCCGGCCCGTGCCCGGCGAGCCGGCCCTGACCGTGTGGGTCGGGCGGCGCAAGCTGGCGGCCGAGGCCGGTCTGCTGGTCCCCGACGCGCTGGAGGCCACCGCCGAGGAGCTGGAGCGGCAGGGCAGGACGGTGGTGTGGGCCGGCTGGCAGGGGGAGGTCCGCGGCGTGCTGGCCGTAGCCGACACGCTCAAGCCCGGTGCCCACGACCTGGTCGAGCGCCTGCACGCCATGGGCCTGGAGGTCGCCATGCTCACCGGCGACAACCACACCACCGCGGTGGCGATCGCCGCCAGCGTAGGCATCGACCGGGCGCTGGCGGAGGTCATGCCCGCCGACAAGGCCGGCGAGATCGCCCGCCTGCAAGCCCAAGGCAAGACCGTGGCGATGGTCGGCGACGGCGTCAACGACGCCCCCGCGCTGGTCCAGGCCGACCTCGGCATCGCCATCGGCAGCGGCACCGACGTCGCCATCCAGGCCAGCGACCTCACCCTGCTCCGCGGCGACCTGGACGGCGTGACCACAGCCATCCAGCTGTCACGGCGCACCTACCGGACGATCGTGCAGAACCTGGGATGGGCGTTCGGCTACAACACCGTGGCCATCCCGCTGGCAATCGCCGGGCTGCTGAACCCGGTCATCGCCGGGGCCGCCATGGCGTTCTCCAGCGTCAGCGTCGTGACCAACTCACTGCGTCTGCGCCGCTTCCACCGGCACGCGCCACGCTGACCCTGCCAACCCCTCACGGCAAGCGGCAATGGCCTTCGCCTTCCCGGCACCTGTCAGAATGTCCGCGGAGGGTAGAGGACGCGGCGTTCGCGCACCACGCTGGCACGCGCCATCGCCGTGGCGGCTGCTGGGTGACCGAGCTGGCCGCCGGCGCCGGGACCCTGTGGGTGTCGCAGTCTGGTGAGCGGCTGTTGCGGATCGATACGCGCAGCAACCGGGTGGTCGCCACGCTGGCGCTGGCCATCTGGCGGGTCCGGCGATGACGGTCAGCGGGGTGTGGCCGGTGTGCTGCTGGAGCGGGATCACCACCCGCCACCCAGCGGGGTCGCTGCTCCGGGTCAATCCCGCCAGCACCCGGGTGCTGGCCAGGACCCGGGCTGCCTGGGCTGCCCACCGCGGTCGGGGCCGACCCCGGCGGGATGTGGGTGACATGCGCGGGCAGGCCGATCTGGCGGGTCGACCCAGCCAGCGGGCGACTGGTGGCGACCATCGCCGTCCCAGGCAGGCTGGGTGGCCTGCCGGGACGCACCGGTCCAGCGGCGAGGTAGGCGACGTGCTGGTCGGTCCGGACGCGGTGTAGGTAAGCAACCCGGCCAGCGGCCAAGCGCTGCGCGTCGATCCAGCCCGCAACCGGCCGGCCGGGGCGGCGTCGATCCATGAGGGGGCGCCGGTCGGTCCGTCGCTGGTGGCCGCCGCCGGACAGGTGTGGGCGACCAACTGGACTATCCTGTGGGCGCTGGGCGACCCGGCCCGCCAGGTGTCGCTGGACGAGCTCGGCGGGCGGGACGAGGCCGGCGAGGAGCCGGTCAGCGATCTGGCGGCCAGCCCAGCCCGGGCGCGGTGTGGGTGGGCGCCTGGAATGGACTGTTCCGGGTCGACCTGGGCCAGCTTCGTTGAACCGACGAGTGACCTGGCCCTCCACGCCGGTGGTGTGACGTCACGACGGACGGTCCGGCCTGAGCAGCTCGAAGTGCATCCCGTCGGGGACCAGCCAGCGTCCGCCCCAGGTGAAGCCCCAGCGCTCGAAGATGCTAACCAGGCGGGGATCCTGGTGCGGTGGCAGCCCTGCGGGTTGGCGCCGGCGTTGAGGTCGATCGCCGCGGCCCGAGGCGTGGTGGGCAAGGCTCGGTCCGGGGTCGCCGGCGATCACGCGCGCCGCGTAGCAGCCCGCGTAGTCGCCCGGGTCGACCAGGCGGTCCAGCCCGCGACGCACGACCTCGGCCAGGGCACCCCGTAGCTGCGGGAGCACCGCCCGGTTGCAGGTGACCCGCCCCAGGATCGGCACCTGCGCGGTGACGATGTGGCGTGCCACCCAGGCGGGGTCGATCGTGATCCAGCCCCCAGGGCCGGGCACGGGGTTGGCCGCGAACTCGCCCAGCAGCGCCTTCTCCATCGCCTGCGGCAGCACCGCGTCCCCCTGCCGCAGCCAGGCCGCCTGCCCGGGCCCGCGGATCCGCAGCCGCGCACCCCGGGGCAGCAGCTCGCGGATGCGCCCGGCCAGTGCCTGCCACGGCGTCCCCGAGGCGGGCTCCACCAGCAGATAGCGGTCGATCGTCTGCCCGAGGGCGGTCGCCTGGCGCCGGGAGACCAGCAGCTCGTGCCCGCCGAGATCCTGGTCGGCCACCACGCCGGCGACCCGCAGCGTCCGGCGCGCCGAGGCATCTCGTCCGGGCATGCCGAGCTGCAGCTTCCCGCCCGGCCCGAGCCGCCGGAGCCGCGCGGAGGTCGCGCCGAGGACCGCCTCGCCACGCCCCAATGCCGCCAGCAGGTCCCGGTCGGCGGCGGGCAGGAACGGCGCCAGCGCCTGCGGTGTGGCTCCGGCCAGGTCCAGCGGGACCGCCATCGGTGCCGGCCGGTCAACCATGCGCCCACCGGCGTCCACCGAGTGGGCAAGCCAGGTGGTCCCGCTGACTACCGCGACGGCGTGCCGCACCCCGGCAAGGGCGCCGACGCGCGCCGCGAACCCCGCTGGCAGCCGGTCGGGCGTCCATACCAGCAGCGGGCGCGGGACCTGCTGCGCCGGCGCGGCGGTCGCACCCACAGCGGCCTGACCCGGCCGCGGTGAGGCCGCCCGGTGTGGGCCGCTGCCGCTGCAGCCGGCGGCCACCAGGCAGGCTGCCAGCCCCAGTGCAACCATCGACCGCATGCACACTCCAGACAATGCTGACCCAGGTGCCCATGCTCTCGCTCTCACATCACTTACGCAGGACCTGGGGGCGGTCGGCAATTCCATGCGCCTGCGCCGCTTTGCGCGCCGCGCCACAGGGAGGGCGACGAGGAAGCTGGCGCCGGTGGCCGGTGGCCGGGGCCCTGGCTGTGGACCTGGAGGGCCTTCGCCTTACCTCTATGCTCGGGCAACGAGTAGGTGCGCATCGTCCGCCGGGCGGCGATCCCACCGGAGCGGCGCCCCAGACAGCGTTGTCATGGCGCTCAGCTCTCGCAGCGGCGAGGTTCCCCTGGCCTCGTCCTCTCCTCGCCGACCCGCCCGCGTTCGATGCTGCAAAGCCGCCTCGACCTGGTGTCCGTCCAGTCCAGGGGCAGGAACGGCCTCGCCGGCCGTGCCGGCGCCGCGTCCGGGACCCTGCACCCGGACGCGGAGCGGCCGTGCTCGCGGCCACCCGGCCGGATCCCGCGCCGCTGCCGGGCCGCGTCAAGGGCGCTGGACGTCCCTGCGGGACCGCCTGCGGCGGCCCTTGACCCTGGCCCGGGCGGCGCGGGCCTGGGTCCACGCCGCCCGCCGGGGCGGGCGGAGGCAAGGCCGGCCGGCTGCGAGCCCTCGACGCTCGTGATTCCGCCGGAATCGGCGCTCCGCCGCTGCTCAGTTCAGTTCAGCGGGACGCGGGAACGGCGGTCCGGCGGTGAGGTTGCCGGGCGGGTCCGGCTCGGGCGGCGCAGGGCAGGGTAGAGCGCGATGGTCTCTGGCTGGAGGGGATCGTCTCTGACCGGAGGACCGCATCCGTGAGGCCAGCGCGGCTGGCTGAGCGAGGTCGACGGGCTCGAGGTCAGCGTGGCCGCAGCCCGGCAGAAGCTGGAACAGATACGTGAGCGCCTGGCGCAGCCACCGGTGGTCGCACTGGGCATGCCTAGGATCTGGCGGCCGGACCGGATCGGACACCGATAGATGCATCGCATAAGGTCGCCGCCTGGGCCCTGCCACTGCGGTGCAGCCCCTCATCCATTGCCCTGGCGCTCGGGCAGCGCAGTTGCCTGTCCTGCGCGAGGTGGCCGGCCCGGGACGCCAATCGCCCTTCGACGGAGGCTTCCGGTCAAGCAGTACAGGAAGACGGCCGCTGTCAGGACCGGTGTGCTGCCGGGAGGGTGACGACGAAGCGAGCGCCACGGCCGGGACCATTGCTCTCGGCGTGGATGTGCCCGCCGTGGGCGCGGACGATGGCGCGGGTGATGGTCAGCCCGATGCCGCTGCCGCCACTGGTGGGAGTGTGGGTGCGGGAGGGGTCGACGCGGTAGAAGCGCTCGAACACTCGCTCCAGCAGTTCGGGGGGGATGCCCTCGCCGGTGTCGGTCACCGCGATCTGGACGTGGCCGCCTGGGCCGGTGGTGGCGGTGACCTCGACGTGGCCACCGGGTGGGGTGTGGCGAAGCGCGTTTGCGAGCAGGTTGGCGAGCACCTCGCCGATGCGGTCGGCGTCGGCCGCCACCAGCGGCAGATGCGGCTCGATCCGGGCGGACAGAGTGACGTCCTTGGCGGTGTAGGCGGCCTGGGCGGCCTGGACCGCGGCGATGCCGAGTTTGTCGGGCTGGCAACGGGACAGGTGCAGGTCGAGCTGGCGGGCTTCGGCGCGGGAGACGGCGTTGAGGTCGTCGACCAGCCGCCGCAGCCGGGCGGTCTCGGTCTGCAGCACCTGCAGGGTCTGCTCGTCGGCAGGCATGACGCCGTCGCCGACGCCTTCCAGGTAGCCGTCGATGGTGGCCAGCGGGGTGCGCAGCTCGTGGGCGAGGTCAGCGAGCAGCTCGCGGCGGCGCTGCTCGGAGACGGTCAGAGCGTGGGCCATGTCGTTGAACGCCGCGGCGAGGATCGCCAGCTCGTCGCTGCCGGCAGGGTGGGGGACCCGGGCGGTGTAGCGTCCTGCGGCGACCTGGCCGGCGGCGCGGGCCAGCGCGCCCAGGGGGTCTGCGATGCGGCGGGCCAGCAGCAAGCTCACCACCAGCGCGGTAACGACCGCCACCGCGGTGCCGGTGCCCAGCGCCACCAGCATTGCCCTGGCCAGGCCCTCGTCGAGGTGGCGGGCGACCTCGGAAGGGATGGTGCCGAGCGCCATGCGGACGTGGGTATGAAACACCCCTGGCGCCACGGCCAGGGCGACCACCGCCAAGGTGAGGCTGCCGGCGACGACCACCAGCATCTGGGCCAGCAGCAGCTTGGCGCCCAGGCTGCGCCGCAGCCATCCCGCCATGGCGCTCATGTGGCCGGTCCCATGCGATAGCCGACCCCGCGGACGGTGAGGATGTGGCGCGGTTGGCGGGGGTCGTCGCCGAGCTTTCGGCGCAGGTTGGCGATGTGGACGTCGACCAGGTGCTCGTCGCCGTACCAGTCATGGTCCCACACCCGCTCCAGGAGCTGGCGGCGGCTGAGCACCACCCGGGGCCGCTCGGAGAGGGCATCCAGCAGGTCGAACTCCAGGCGGGTCAGCTCGACCGGCTGGCCGCCGAGCCGGACCTCACGGGCGGCCGGGTCGATGACCAGCTCGCCAAGCTCGCGCACCGGCGCGGCGGCCTGGTCGTCGGCGGGGCTTGTTCTGGGGCGGCGCAGCATCGCGCGGATCCGGGCCACCAGCTCACGCGGTGAGAACGGCTTGGTGAGGTAGTCGTCGGCGCCGACCCCAAGGCCGACGAGCTTGTCGACCTCCTCGGTGCGGGCGGTCAGCATGACGATGTAGGCGTCGCTGAAGGTGCGGATCTGCCGGCACGCCTCGATGCCGTCCACCCTGGGCAGCATGAGGTCCAGCACGATCACCTCTGGCTGGAAGGTCCTGGCCAGCTCGACCGCCTGCTCGCCGTCGCCGGCGGCCTGGACCTGGAAGCCGTCGCGTTCCAGGTAGCTTGAGACCAGGCGGACCAGCGGCGGCTCGTCGTCGACGACCAGCACCCGCAGCGGCGGGGGCGCCTGGGCGCTCACCGTGTGGTGGCCGGCTTGCGGGCCGCCAGCCGCTCGACGATCCCCGCCTTGAACCGCTCCTGACGCTGGATCTGGAACCCCTGGGCGCGCACGAGCTCGATCGGGCGGCGCCGGAAGTGCTCGCCGCCGAGCGGGATGGTGACCAGCTCCAGCAGCCGCTGCACGGCCCGGGTCGGCCAGGCCGCGCCGGCGACGTGGTCGCCCAGCAGCAACAGCCCACCGGGGCGCAGCACCCGCCGCATCTCCGCGATCGCCTTGCCATCGTCGGGGATGCCGCACAGCGAGAAGGTGCACACCACCGTGTCGAACCAGCCGTCCGGGAAGGCCAGCGCCTGGGCGTCGCCCTCCTGAAGGTCCACCGGGCGGCCGAGCTTGCGGGCGCGGTCGCGGGCCTGATCGAGCATGGCGGGGCTGAAGTCGACGCCGGTCAGCCGGACCTCGTCGGGGTAGAGGTCGAGGTTCAGGCCGGTGCCGATGGCGACCTCCAGCGTGTCGCCGGTGGCCTGGGAGCACACCCAGGCGCGGGTGTCGCCGAACAGGCGCCGGTCGAAGAACCGCATCTGCCGGTCATAGTTGGGCGCATGCCTGTCCCAGTAGCGGCGCAGCTTGGCGGTGTCGCCGGTGGCGGCTGGCATTGCCGATCACATCCTCGGTGGTGGGTGTGTGGATCGGTCCGCGCGAGTCTAGGGATGCCGCTCCCACGTGTCGTGGCGGGTGGAGCGCGGAATCTCCAGGCGCCGCTGGTGCTCCTCCTCGTCGATCTCGCCGGCCGCGAAGCGCTCGGCGAGGATCTGCTCGGGGTCGCGGCGGTCGGACCGCTCGGGCCGCGTCCAGCTTCCGCCCCAGCCGCGGAAGATGGCCACGATCCCCCAGATGACCAGGCCCCAGAAGGCCACCATCGACACGGTCATCAGCAGCCAGCCCCACCAGCTCCAGCCTTGCCATCCCCACATCATCGCCGGTCTCCTCCTCTGTGTTGCCGTTGATCGCTTTCCAACAGCGAGGCTACGGCGATCGTGTCAAGCCAGCGGCCGAGCGATCCTCAAGGTTTGGTCAAGCCCGCGGCAACCACCGGCGCCGTGCACACGATCGGCGCGCCGGTCAGGTCAGCGGGCAGGTTGGCGTGCCGGCCACCCGCAGCAGGGGGGCGGCAAGGGCCAGGAGCTGGCCCAGCAGCGGCACGGCCACGACCAGGCTGGCCAGCAGCAGCGAACCACCCGGGCCAGTGGTGGGTGGGGTGGTGAGCCGGCGGACCCGGTCGATGGTGGTCGGGCCGCTGGCGCCAAGCCCCAGCGTCGGGGTGGGAGCGGTGGCGAGGGTGGCGAGCGCGGCGGCCACGTCTGCGGGGTTGTGGCGGTGGACGGTGTCGTCGTCGGCGGCCAGCTCGACCAGGCGGGCCACCGCGCCGTGGGCGGCGCGGGCGGCGGGCAACCAGGGAAACCCGATCCGCAGGGCCTGCACGGCCAACAGCGGCAGATGGTGGCGGCGGGTCTGGTGGGCACGCTCGTGGGCCAGCACCGCCTGGAGCTGGGCCGGATCGAGCTGCTGCAGCGTGGCGGTGGTGACCACAACCGGGCCGGGCCGCCCGCCGATGCGTCCGGGCAGGCAGTAGGCCAGCGGCACGGGGTGGTCCAGGACGGTGACGCCGGGCAGACCAGGCTGGCTGCGGCCAGCCAGACGGAGCAGCTCGCGCTGGCCGCGGGCGGCCCGCCAAGCACGGGTGCCCGCGATCGAGATGCCGCCGAGCAGCCCGCCGGCCACCACCGTGAGCAGCCCCAGGCCGAGCAGCGGGCCGGGCATGCCGGTGGGGGCGTCCAGCGCGGCCCGCAGCGCCATCGAGCAGGTCGCCAGCAGCACCGCCAGGTCGGTCACCAGCCGGCTGGACCCCACGATCAGCAGCAGCCCGGCCAGCACGACCGCCGACACCGCGCCAACGGTGGCGGCCAGCCACAGGTAGGCGGCCGCCTGCGGGGCACGGTCCAGCCGTGCGAGCCGGCCCAGCACCACGGGAGCGGCCAGGCCGAGGGTGGCACCCGCCGCCAGCACGGCGACCAGCGGGGTCATCGCCGCTCCGACGGTGGGATATGTGGGTGGTCGGGCTTGAGGGCGGCGCGGAGCCTGGCGGCGTGCTCGGGGGGGAGCTGCTCGACGAAGCGCAGCAGCACCGCGGTGGGGTCGCCGCCGGTGCCGAGCAGGCTGGCCATGCGCCGGGCGGTGTAGGCCTCGCGGGACTGGACCGCCCGGTAGGTGTGGGCCTTGCCGGTGGGGTGCTTCTGGAGGATGCCCTTGCGGGCCAGCCGGTCCATCACCGTCAGCACGGTGGTGTAGACCACCGGGCGGGACTGGGCGAGCCGGTCGACGACCTCCCGGCCCGTCACGGGACCCTCGGCGGACCAGACGACCTCCATGATCGCCTGCTCCAGCTCCCCGAAGCCGTCTCGTGCCACCCGCGTGTGTCCCCTCGTGGTCGGCGTTACCGTCCGCTGGCTGCCAGCACGGTCAAGACACCTGACCGGCGCGGGACGATGGCGGGCCGCCATTGCCATTGAGGTGGGCCGGTGCCGGCTCGTCGGCGGGCTGCCGCCCTGCGCGCAGGGCGGCCAGCTCCCGCTCCAGGTGGGCGATCCGCTCGCCGGTCTCTTGGGCCTCGGCGGCCGGCGGTGGCTCCTGGGTCTGTGTGGGGGTGTGACCCATGCGGCGCATGCCCGCCATGCACACCAGCATGAGCAGCGGGCAGGCGAGGGCGGGCAAGTACAGCAGCAGCCGGCTCATACGCGCGTCCCTTCGTCCACAGATCGTGCCTCGTACGCCGCGTCGTAGTATAACTCTTACACCATGTCAGAGACACAGCCGCCCAGCGTCGAGGACGCCCACAACGATGCCGCCGAGCCCGCCTCCCCGGCGGGCAGGCCGCGGGCGGGCCGGCTGGTCCTGCGGCTAGTGCTGGCCACGCTGCTGCTGGTCGTTGCGGTGGCCGGGGTGCGCGCGGTCGCCCAGCGCGTCCGCACCGACCCCGGCGGCGGCGCGCTGGTGGTCGCCGACCAGCAGGCCACTGACCGCGACGTGCCCCACCGGCAGGCCAGCTTCCAGGGCCGGCTGCTGGCCGACGACCGGGCCTGGTCGTCGGCGTCGGCGCGCGGCAAGCTGCTGGTGGTCAACTTCTGGGCGTCCTGGTGCGGCCCCTGCCGCGCCGAGCAGCCGGCGCTGGCAGCGGTCGCCCGCATCTGGCGCGACCGCGGCGTGGCGTTTGTCGGTGTCAACGTCCAGGACACCCGCGCGGCAGCGCTGGCCTACATGCGGGAGTTCCAGGTGCCCTACCCGTCGCTGTCCGACCCCGCCGCCAAGACGGCCACCCGCCTGCCGGCGGTCGCCCTGCCCACCACCTTCATCCTGGACCGCGACGGGGTCATCGCCTACCAGCTCACCGGCAAGACCACTGTGCCGATCCTGCAGGCACGCCTGGAGGCGCTGCTGGCCCGCGGCGGGCGGTGGTCGTAGGTGAGCGCGCCGTTCCTGGTCGCCGCCGCGTTCCTGGCCGGCGTTCTGAGCTTCTCGTCGCCGTGCTGCCTGCCGCTGCTACCCGGCTATGTCGCCTACGTCAGCGGCGGCACGACCGCGCAGCGTCCTTCCCGCACGATGACCGCGGCGGTGCTGTTCACGGTCGGGTTCGGGGTGATGTTCACCGCCCTTGGCGCCACCGCCTCGTGGCTGGGCGCGGCGCTGCTCGCGGGCCGGCCGGGGCTGATCCGCGCGAGCGGGGTGCTGGTGGTGGCGGTCGGCGCCCTGACCGTGGCCGGAGCCGAGCCGCGGGTGCTGGCCAGAGAGCGGCGGCCGCTGGCGCTGCACCGCATCCCCAGGGGTCCGCTGTTCGCGGCGCCGCTGGGCGCGGCGTTCGCGCTTGGCTGGACGCCGTGCATCGGGCCGGTGCTCGCCGGGGTGCTGGCCGCCGCCGCGGCCACCAGCACCGTGGCCGTCGGCGCTGGGCTGCTGGCGGTGTACGCGGCCGGGCTGGCGGTGCCGTTCCTGGGGCTTGCCTGGGCGGTCGCCCGCGGCCAGCGCCGTGGCGGGGGAGCGGTTGGGCTGCTTGGCCGCCACCACCTGTTGCTTGCCCGGGTGGGCGGGACGCTGCTGGCCGCCATGGGGCTGGCGATGGTGGCCGGCTGGTGGACCCAGCTGTTCGCGCCGCTGGTGCGCTGGTTCGCCCGTTCCGGCTGGCCCCCGATCTAGGAGGTGCCGAGCTGCCGATGCGCACCTTCCACCGACAACCCCTCCACGCTATGGCCATGCTGCTGGCCGTTGCCGCGCTGCTGGCCGCCTGCGCGCAGGGCGGCCCCCAACCCCAATCGGGCGCCAGCCCGGCAGGCTCGGCGGCCCCGCCCGGCGTCGCCCGCGACGCGGTCCGGCTGCGCTTGGCGGGCTTTGTGGGCGGCCCCGGGTTCACCCTGCCGGACGACCTTGGTGGCCGGCCGCTGGTGCTCAACGTGTGGGCGTCCTGGTGCGGGCCGTGCCGCACCGAGATGCCCGCCTTCCAGCAGGTCTACCTACAGGCCAGCGGCCGGGTCGGCTTTGTTGGCCTGGACTATCTGGACGTGGAGGCCGCCGCCCGCCGGTTGGTCGCCAGGACTGGGGTGACCTACCCGCTGGCGTCCGACCCCAAGGGGCAGGCCGGTGCCAGGCTGGGCGTCGCCTCCCTGCCGGCCACGCTGTTCATCGGCGCTGACGGGACCGTGCGCGGCCGCCATCCCGGCGCGATGACCGCCACGCAGCTTCGCGCCGCCATCCGACGCTACCTGGAGGTCAGCGTCCCGTGACCGCAGCCAGGCCCAGCAGGCCCAAGGGTCGGCACCGGCCGTCGGCCGCCGAGCGGGCCGCCGCCCGCCGCCGGCGGCGGCTGCGCACCGTCGTCTGGATCACCGCCGCCGTGCTGGTGGTGGGCGGCGCGGTCGGGTTCGCGGTCGTCCGCAGCCAGGCAGGCGCGCGAGCCATCCGGGAGCTGGGGGTGCAGACCTTCGCCAACCAGGGCCAGCAGCACCTGCAGCCCGGCCAGGACTACACCAGCTACAACTCCAAACCGCCGACCTCCGGCCCCCACGCCCCCGCGCCGGCGCCGTGCGGGGTCTCCAGCCAACCGGTCCCCAACACCGTGCAGGTCCACGACCTGGAGCACGGAGTGGTCATGGTGCAGTACCGCCCTGGCCTTGACCCCGGCCAGGTGCAGGCGCTGGAGGCACTGGGCCGCTCCTACAGCTCCCATGTGCTGGTGGCCCCCTATCCTGGGCTGCCCACGGCGGTCGCGGCCACGGCGTGGACCAAGCTGATGGCCCTGGACCGCGCCGACACCGGCAAGCTGCGCCGCTTCATCGGCCAGTTCCGCCAGCACGGCCCGGAGGCGGGGGTGGCATGCCCGATCGGATGAGCCCACGCACGCCGGCGGACCGGCGGTCGCCATGACCGGCGGCGCTGGGGTGGTGTATGGCGGGTCGGTGCTGGCCGCCACCGTGGCCGGAGCGGTGGCGCTGTTCGCGCCGTGCTGCATCTCGGTCATGCTGCCGGCGTATTTCGCCAGCTCTTTCCACAACCGGCGAGTGCTGGTGGCGATGACCTTCCTGTTCGCCGTCGGCGTGGCGACGGTGGTGCTGCCGATCGCGCTCGGCGCCGCGGCGGTGCAGCGGCTGCTGGTCGGCCAGCACACCCTGGTCTGGCTGGCGGGTGGGGCGCTGCTGCTGGGGCTGGGCGGCTACACCCTGGCCGGCGGGCAGCTCCGCCTGCCCATGCCGGGCCGCTCCGCCCAGCCTCAGGGTCGGGCCGGTCCGCTGGCGGTCTGGTCGCTGGGGGTGTTCTCCGGGGTGGCCAGCGCCTGCTGCGCGCCCGTGCTTGCCGGGGTGGTCGCCCTGTCGGGGCTGGCCGCCTCCTTCGCCCGCGCGCTGGGCCTGGGCGCCGCGTACGTGTTCGGCATGGTCGCGCCCCTGTTCCTGCTGGCGTTGCTGTGGGAGCGCCACGACTGGCAGACCAGCCGGCTGTTCCGCCAGCGATCGTTCACCTTCAGGGTCGCCGGGATGGAGCGGACCGTGTCGGGCACGGGCCTGGTCAGCGGGCCGCTGCTGGTCGGCATGGGTGCGGCCACCATCTGGATCGCCTTTACGGGCAGCGCGATGACCCCGCCAGGCGGCTGGCAGGCCCGCCTGTCCGCCTGGCTGCAACACGCCGGCACGGTCGTGGTTCGCGCCCTGGGCTGGCTACCGGGCTGGGCCGCCGGCCTGCTGCTGGCCGCGGCGGCCGGGCTGCTGGGCTGGCGGGCGCTGCGGCAGGTCGGCCGGCTCGGCATGGGCTCGCGCGCCGAGTCTGACTCTGTGAACAAGGAGGGAGTAACTGATGAGGCCCAAGACGCCCAAGCCGTCGGGTCGCCCGCGGCCAGGCCGGACCGGCAGGCCTGAGCGCCAGCCAACCATCCGGCGACCCGCAGTCCGGCGGCGCGGTGGCCTGCCCGGTGGGGTGAAGGTGGCCGGCGTGGCTGGTCTGGCGGTCGTGGTGCTGCTGGCGATCTTCCTGGTCGCCAACCGCGGCGGCGACGGGCAGGGCGCGGCGGGCCGGTACGCCTTCCAGGTCGGCGACCCCGGCCCGGGCACCAAGGCCCCGCCCATCAAGCTTGCCACCACCGCCGACGCCACCTTCGACCTGGCCACGCCGGCGGGGCAGACCACCCTGCTGTACTTCCAGGAGGGCCTCGGCTGCCAGCCGTGCTGGGACCAGCTCACCGACATCCAGGCCAACCTCGCCAGCTACAGGGCGCTTGGGGTCACCCGGGTGCTGAGCATCACCACCGACCCGCTGGGCGCCATCCGCCAGAAGGTCGCCGACATGGGCATCACCATCCCGGTGGCCTCCGACCCCGACCTTGCGGTCTCGCGGGCCTACCAGGCCAACCAGCATGGGATGATGGGGACCAGCCGCGACGGGCACAGCTTCATCCTGGTGGGCCCCGACGGGACGATCCGCTGGCGCGCGGACTACGGCGGCGCGCCCGACTACACCATGTACGTGCCAAGCCCCAGCCTGCTCGCCGACCTCCGCGCCGGGCTGGCCGGCCAGGCCAGGTAGCCGATCCGGTGCGGGTGCTGCTGCTCACCCAGGCGCACTGCGGGTTGTGCGACCACGCCAAGCGGGTCCTTGACCGGCTGGCCAGCGAGTACCCGCTCCAGGTCACCGCCCTCGACCTGGCCTCCCCGGAGGGTCGCGCGCTGGCCGGCGACGGCGGGATCTTGTTCCCGCCGGGGGTATTCCTGGATGGCGAGCCGTTCTGCTACGGGCGGGTGTCGGAACGAAGGCTGCGCCGCGAGCTCGACCGCCGCCGGCGGCCAACGCAGGGGTGACACATGGCCACGACACCACACCGCAACCACTGGCGCCGGCGCCGCCGGGTCGGCTGGCCGACCGTCCCGCTGCCGCGCCGGCAGGTCCTGTGTGGGTCGGCAGGACCATGTACCTGAAGCGCCAGCCGGGAGCGGGGTGGATCACCCAGCCGGTCGCCACGCCCTACACCGTGCCGTCGTTGTCTGGGACTACCTGGCGACCCAGTTCCTCGACCCACGGATTGTCGGGATCGCATAGGTAGACCGGGTCGCGACGAAGATCCTGTCCTTCCACGGGCCGAACGACTCGGCGCCGATCTGGTTCCGGCTGTGGGTCGACGCTGATGGGCTGGTGCGAAGGGCTGAGATGCGCGCCGCCGGCCATTTCATGGACCAGCGCTACGACGACTTCGACGCCCCTGTGGCGATCGAGCCTCCCTCGCAGACCCGATGAGCTCGTGCAGGTCGCCTCTGGCCGGAGCTACAGTCAGGTGCTGGCGAGCCGCTGCAGCGCCTCAGATGGGGTGAGCTGTCATGGCTCATGCGTCGGCGTCAGCCCAGTAGCAGGGCGGCGTGACGCTGCTGGTTGACCCAGAGCAGAACAAGCGCCGCAGCGGCCAGCAGCCAGAACAGCCGGGTGGGCCGGAATCGCACGTCGAGCCAGCGGCCGGCCACGCGGCCCGCGGCGGCCCGCACCAGGACGGCGAGCGCGCCGGGCACCACCAGCAGGCTGGCCGGGTTGTACGCCCACGCCCTGCCGGGGTGCCCGCGCAGGACGGCAATGACCCCGCGGGTCCCGCCGCAGCCCGGGTCCATGATCCCCAGCCAGCGGTGCAGCGGACCGTGCAGATCGACCGGAGGCGGCCCCGCGACGGCCAAGACCACTGCGGCCAGCAGGCCACCCGCGGCCACCCAGGCCAGGCTGGCATGCCGGTCGGCGCGGCTCCAGTCGACCCGCTCGACCCCGAGCCGCTGGAGCATGCCGACCGGTCCCCGTGCGGGCGCAGCTTCCACAGGCGCATCCTCCACTGGTCGGGTCCTCAAGCGGAGTGTACGTGGGGTACCGGCGGGCAGGGCTGGTGGGTGCAGCCGAGCAGTCGCCGCATCGCCGGGCCCAGCTCCTCGCCGATGCGCTCGCGGGGGATCCACGCGCCCGCCCCGCGGGCCTGGATGGCCTGCTGGTAGGCGCGATCGGGTTCCGGGCCGATCACCACCGCCCGCCACGGCGGGAACGGGAGCCCGGCGCCCTGGCGCGGGCAGCAGGCGGGGAAGTCGGCGGCGTCGATCACCAGCAGGTCGGGGGCGAGCCGTTGGAGTTGCCGTGGCAGCTCGGCGCCGGCGTGGGCGTGGGTGGCGACCCAGCAGCCGCACTCGCGCTCCAGCAACTCGCGGGTGAGGCGGCGCATCGCGGGGTGGCGCAGCGCCACCAGCACCAGCGGGTGCCCGTCGCACACCGGGCAGGGGCTCAGCGGCGCCGGCCGCCCAATGCCAGCCAGATCCGCAGGGCCAGCGCGATCGAGCCGGCCAGCACGATCCCGCTGGCGGCGACCGTGATCCCGGTCGCCGGGCTCGCCGGCGCGCCGAGCGCGGCCGACAGCACCCCCATGGCGCTCACGGCGAGGCTGACCAGGATCCAAAATGTCCACACCACTCGCCTCATCCCACGTGCTCGGCTGCCGTCCCGAACGCCGTCAGCGCGGTGAGCACCACCAGCGCCACCAGTACCAGGGCAAGGCCCACCATCATCCAGGGCCGCGCGCGCCAGTGCCGCTGGGGGCTGCGGTCCACGAACGGCACGGCGACCAGCGCGGCGAACAGAGCGATCGCGGCCCACAGGATGCCATTGACGCCGACCCAGCCCTCGATGGGGAAGTACCACCAGAACATCCACAGCGGCTTGGTGACCTCGATCCCCTCGACCGGGGTCGGGCCGACGCCCGGCGCGAAGACGATCGCGAGGATGCCGAGCAGCCCCAGCAGCACCAGGCCGAACGCGCCGATGCGGCGCAGGTGGTGGGTGAACGGCTCCCTGGGCTCGGCCACCGCGTCGGCGATCGTGGGGTGCGGCGAGATGCCGTGGCGCTTGATCAGCGCCGCGTGGACCACGAACAGGGCCACCAGCAGGATCGGGATGATCGCCACGTGGGCGACGTACAGCCGCAGCAGGATCGGCACGTTGCGGGAGAACCCGGTGGAGAACCAGAACCCAAGGCCGGCGAGCGCCTTGCCGATCTCCAGGTTGTGGCCCAGCGCCTCGAAGCCCTCCTGGTCCCATTTGAGCACCGTGCCGGTGAAGACCGCCCCGACGGTGAGCGCGAACAGTGTCACCCCGACGAGCCAGTTGGCCTCCCGGGGGCGCTTGTAGGAGCCGTCGATGAATACCCGCAGCAGGTGCAGGCCGGCGAGCACGTACATGGCCTGCGCGGCCCAGTAGTGGATCCCGCGGATGAAGTTGCCGCCGGTCACCCGGGTGACGATGTCGAGCACGGACTGGTTGGCCACCTCGGGCACGGGGTTGTAGAACTGGGTCAGGACAAGCCCGGTGACGATCAGGATCACCAGCGACGCCGCCGTCAGCCCGCCCAGGCTCCAGGCCAGCGAGTTGGCGTGCTCGGGCACCGGGTACTGCAGCGCCTTGAGCCCCAGGCGCTCGTCGATCGCGTCCAGGACCCGCCGGCCGGCGCCGCCGCCGGCGCCGCGGCCGGCCTGGTCGGCGGGAACGTCGGTGGTGGCCATCATGCCTCCTTGCGGCGGAGCGGCCGGTAGCGCAGCGCCAGCCACCCGCCGAGCAGCCAGAGCAGCACCGAGGCCGCCAGCGCCGCCCACTGCCCGCCACCCATGGCGCGCCTGGGCGCCAGCGGGTCGGTGACGACGTTGGTGCCGGTCTGCTCGCCGGTGGCCAGCCCGCCCGAGCCAAGCGTCGAGGTCTCCCGGATCGCCGGCACGTCACCGCCACTGAGGTGGGGGCGCGCGCCGATCGACCGCTCCAGCAGGTTGCGCGTCTGATGCAGATCCCCCGCTGCCAGGGCGCTGCTGGCCTGCTCGACCAGCGCGGTGTTCACACCTTCCTTGTCATCCACCTTCAAGGCGTCCTCGACCTTGTCCTGGATCTGCATCGTGTCGTCGGGCGTCTCCACGGTCAGCGCGATCGCCTGGCGGACCAGCACGCTCGCCTGGTCGCTCTCCCCGGGCTCGTCCGCCCAGGCCGGCACGGCCAGCCAGACCAGCACCGCAAGCAGCAGGACGCCGACCCCCACCCGGCGCACCACCCGATCTCTGCCCATGTCGGCACCTCCTTTGCGCCGATGCTGCGCCTTGCGTCCAGGGGCTGGCATCCGGTCCCGCTACGGATCGGCTGGTGCGGGCGACTACGGAGCCGCCTCGCCCTGGTCCAGCAGGCCGTGCTCCTGCGCGAAGCCGAACAGCTCCGCACGGGAGGCGACCCCGAGCTTTTGCTGGACGTGCGCCCGGTGGGTCTCAACGGTGCGGACCGACACCACCAGCCGCTCGGCGATCTGGGCGCTGGTCAAGCCGCGGGCCACCAGCCGCAGCACCTCCTGCTCCCGCTCCGACAGCACCCCACCGGGCCCGTGCGGCCGCGCGGGGGATGTCTCGGGGGCCAGCAGCGCGGCACCCAGGCTCGGGTGCACGTACTGGCGGCCGGCGGCCAGCGCCCGCACGGCCTCGACCAGCTCCACGTCGGCGGCGTCCTTGACCAGGTAGCCGGCCGCGCCCGCCTCGAACGCCGCGCGCAGGTAGGCGACGTCGTCGTGCACCGTCAGCATCAGCACCCGGGTGGCCGGGCTCACGGTTCGCAGCCGTCGGGTCGCCTCGATCCCGCTGGCGCCGGGCAGCCCCTGGTCCATGACGAACACGTCGGGGTGGGCGGCCTGGGCGAGCGCGACCGCCTCGTCGGCGGTGCCGGCCTCGCCGACCACCTCGATGTCGGGCTCGTCGGTCAGCAACCGCCGCAGCCCGCTGCGCACCACCCGGTGGTCGTCGCACAGCGCCGCGCGGATCACCTCACCCAAGCGGCACCTCCAGCACCACAGTTGTCCCCGCACGAGGCGCGGCGGTCAGGCTGACCGCGCCGCCGACCAGGGCGGCCCGCTCGAGCATGCCGCTTAGCCCCAGCGACCCCGACCCGACCCCGGCGGGGTCGAAACCCACGCCGTCGTCTGTGACGCTCACGCGCAGGCCACCGGCGGAGCGGGTCACGACGACGCGCACCGACGCCGCCCGCGCGTGGCGGACCACGTTGGTGACCGCCTCCTGGATCACCCGGTAGGCGACCGTCTCGACCTCGGCCGGCAGGCGCTCGGCCTTGCCGAGCCCGTCCACCTCGACCCGGTAGGTGAGGCCGTGGCGGGCGGCGACGTCGGCAGCCAGCCGCTGGACCGCGGCCAGCAGCCCGACGTCATCCAGCACGGTCGGGCGCAGCTCGAACGCCAACCGCCGCACGTCGCCGAGCGCATCGGTGACCAGCTCACGCAGCTCCGCGCTGTGCTTGCGGGCACCCTCCACGTCGGGCGGCTCGCCCCCAAGGGAGGTCTCCACCAGCCGCAGCCCCAGAAGCACCGAGGTCAGATCCTGGCCGATCTCGTCGTGCAGGTCCCGGGCGACCCTGGCCCGCTCCGCCTCCTGGGCGCCGATCACCTTCGCCAGCATCTCCCCGCGCAGCCGCTCCCGCTCGCGGGCCGCCGCCAGCTCGGCCCGCGCGTCGGCCCGCTCCCGCTCTGCCTGGACCAGCAGGGCGTTCTCGATCGCCGCGGCCGCGAACGCTGCCAGGGCCACGATCAGCCGCTCGTCCTCCTCGTCGAACGATCCTCCGCCGCGCTTGTCGGTCAGGTACAGGTTGCCGTAGCGGCGGCCGCCGCTGGTCACCGGCACCCCCAGGAACGACCGCATCGGCGGGTGGTGCGGCGGGAACCCACAGCAGCGGGGGTCGGCGCGCAGGTCGTCGAGGCGGATCGGGCCGTCCGCGACAATGACCTCGCCGAGCAGCCCGCGCCCGCGCGGCAGCCGCCCGATCCGCGCGACCGTGTCGAAGTCGATGCCGTGGTACACGAAGCTGCGGATCTCGCCCTGCTCGTCGTAGCGACCCAGCGCGCTGTAGCGCGCGTCGGCGACCGTGGCGGCACTGTCGACGATGCGCTGCAGAACCGGCTCGAGCTCGTGCTCGGTCCCCAGCGCCAGCGCCGCCTCCAGCAGCGCGGCCGACCGGGACGGTCGTGGCTGACCGTCCGAGGCCGGAAACGGGGGCGATGACATCGTGTCGTAGATCGTACGTCAGGCCCCCTCCCTCGTCATCGGCACGCCAACCTCGCAGGCCATTGCCGTCTCCATGCTGGCACCTGATTGGTCTGATGACCCGTGCGAGAGAGCGGAAGGAGCTTGCAGTGCCCTCCAAGAGGTCTCCGCCGTCGCGACCGCATTGCCGGTGCTTGCGCGAGTTGCGGTCGACAAACTACACGCCGTAGGATCTGCTGGTCTTGTCGGCGACCGACCCCCACGGCGCCGCCGGCCCCCTTGGCCCCACCGACGACAACCGACATCCGGTGCCCCTCGGCTCCGCTTGGCCTGGCTTGGCGCTCGCCCCGACCGTCGGAGGCTGCGGAAGAGCGCCGGGCATGCGGCTGCCGCCGCTGGCTACGGTCTCGTCGAATTGCTGGGTGGAGCATGCCAGAGAGTCCCTCGCTATGACGTTGTAGGAGCACTGCCAAGTGAGGCTGTTTCGTGGAGCGGGCCTGACGCTGGTCGGGATGGGACTGTTCATCCTGTACTTCCTCTTCTATGAGCTCGTCGGCACCAGCGCGACGGTCGGCAGGGACCAGGCAGACCTGCGGCGGACCCTGGAGCGGCAGTGGGCGGGCCAGACGGCGCCCACTGGCGCAGGGCGGACCAGCGGCGGGGCGGTCCGTTCGGTCCGGCCGGTCCCAAACGGGCGCCCCCTGGCCCTGCTGGAGATCCCCAAGATCGGCCTGCAGCGGGTGCTCGTGGAAGGCGCCGACCGCGACGCGCTGCGCAAGGGGCCGGGGCACATCTCGGCCACGGCGCTGCCCGGGCAGGCCGGCACGGTCGGCGTCGCCGGCCACCGCACGACCTATGGTGCGCCGTTCTACCGGCTGGACGAGCTGGCAAGCGGTGACCGGGTCCTGATCATGACGCAGGCGACGGTCTTCACCTACACGGTGCGGCGGACGGCGATCGTGCGTCCCAGCGACACCTGGGTGCTCGATGCCGCGCCCGGGCGCGGCGGCCAGCCCAAGACGACAGTCTCACTGGTGACCTGCAACCCGCGCTACTCGGCCCGCCAGCGACTGGTCGTGTTCGGTGAGCTGACGTCGACCGTCCCCAAGGACACGGCCGCCTCCCTCGCGGCCTGATCGGGGCGGGTGAGACCACCAGCGACCGAGGCTCTGCTGCGATCCGGTTCGGCCCGTGCTGCGGTCGCCGCGGTACCAGCGCCGCCGTTGCGAGCAGACCTGCAGTGAATGGGGCGTGGCACCGACGCCTGGCCTCGGACAATCCGTAGGTTCCCGCAGGGCAGATGGGTGGTGGCAGCGGACGCGCGAGGGCAGGCGACGGGCTAGCTTCGAGCCGTCGAACCACTGAGGGAGGCTGAGCAAATGAAGCGACCCGCTGTCAACATCACCCCGGCCGAGCGCGTGGGCCGCGTGCTGGTGGGCCTGGTGGGCGCGGTCGGCGGCGTGGTCCTGCTCGCATCGGCGAGCGGGCCGCTGCTGGTCGTCCTGGAGGTGCTGCTGGTGCTGGCCGGGCTCGACCTGATCGCCACCGGCGCGCTCGGGCACTGCCCGCTGTACCGCCGGCTCGGCTATGTCCCACCGTCGCTGCGGAGGCTGGCATGAGCGCCCTGGACGAGCATCGCGACCCCGCCAGCGGGGAGGATCAGGCCCGCAAGGGCGGCCACAGCCGCCTGATGATGCTCGTCTGCTGCGTGCCGATGCTGCTGATCGCCGTGATCGTCTGGCTCAGCGGCGCCGGTATCGGCTTCCTGCTGGTCGCGCTGGTCTGTACGGCGATGATGGCCATGATGATGGGCGGGATGTCCCACGGCGACGAGGACGGCAAGAGCCACCACCGATGAGTGCCCAGGATGCTCCCGTGGTTGGCCGTGCCGGCCAGCCACGGGGAGCGGCGCAGGGCCTGAGGAAGAGGCCGCCGGGCATCAGGTCCCCGCGGCACCGGGATTCTTCATGATCCGGCTGCTGCCGCTGATCGCGGCGTCGTCGTCGGCGCCCTGCCCAGCGACCGGCTGACCGCGCGCCTTGGCACCAAGGCGATGGTCACCGTCGGCCTGTTGGTGACCGCCGCCGGCCACCGACGCCATCCTGGGCGCGCTCCCGGCGGCCGAGACCGGGGTTCGGGATCGCGCTGCCACGGACGCTGCAGCTGGTCGGCATGTCGCTGGGTGTGGCGATTCTCGGCAGCGTCCTGGGCAGCGCCTACCGCAGCGGCCTGGGCGCGCACCTGGCGGGGCTGCCCGCGCAGGCCTATGCGGCGGGACAGGGCAGCCTCGCCGGCGCCGCCGCGGTCGCCCCGCACGTGTTCGGCGGAGCCTGTGTCGCCTACGCCAATGGCATGAGCGACGTGATGCTGGTGAGCGCCGCGGTGCTGGCGGCGGCAGCGCTGCTGGTCGCGCTGTTCCTGCCGGCACGGAGTCGGCCACGCAGGTAGCAGGCGCGACCGGGACCCTCGCCCGCGCGACAGCACGCCGATGCATTCGCACAGACCCGCCGCGCGGGGCAGGCAGCCAGCCAGCCCGCCGCGGCGGGTCGGGCCAACGGCGGCAGCGCGTCCACGTCCACACGGTGAACCGACCGGCAGCGCTGGATGCCGGTTGAGTACCGGTCAAGAATGGTGAAGCGGGAAATCTTGGTATTTAGGACCTTTCCGGACTTGCCCGACAGTCTTGGGCCGCGATACCTATTACTCGTCGTAGTACGGCCGGGGGGCGGGGAGGTCCATGACCGTGACGTTTCACCAGCATCCAGCCGTGCCGGTTTCGGGAACCGCCGGGGCGGCGGCAAGCCGTGGGAGGTGCGTCCTGCGGCCCCCGTCGCCGGCGCTCGCGCCGTTCGTCGCCTCGCTGGGCTACCACGAGAGCGGGCGCGCAAGCGCGCGGGACCTGCGAATTCCCAGCGGGTCCATGCTGCTGGCCGTGAACCTGGCTTCCGACGAGGCCCGCTGGTACGACGGAGCGAACTTCACGGGCGCCAACACCCGACGCGGAGCCATCGTGGTGAGCGCGGGCGCTGGCCCGATCGGGACCGACTTTGCGGAGTGGCCGGTGACGGTCGGTGTCGCCTTCCGCCCGGGTGGCGCCAACCCCTTCTTCGCCCGTCCGGCTTCGGCGATCGACGAACCGGTCGTGGAGCTGGAGGCGCTGTGGGGTCGCGACGGCGACGCTCTGCGCGAACGGTTGCTGGCGGCACCGACTCCCCAGGCGATGCTGTCCACCCTCGAAGCCGTGCTGGTCGAGCGGATGGTGCGGTCGCCGGAGCCGGATCCGGCCGTCGCGGTGGCGGTCGGGGTGCTCGATCGTGGCGCCCCAGTTGCGGAGGTGGCCGACCGGGTGGGCATCACCGACCGGACGCTGCGGCGCCGCTTCACCGAGCAGGTCGGACTCACCCCGAAGCGGTTTGCCCGGGTACGCCGCCTGCATCGTCTGCTCGCTTCGATCGTCGGCGAGCCAGCGGTGGACTGGGCGCGGGCGGCAGCCGATTGTGGGTACTTCGACCAGACGCACATGGTCAAGGACTTCCGCGCGCTGACCGGTCTGACGCCGGGCGCGTTCCGTCCTGAGCTGGCGTGCCCGCTCAACCACATCCCGCTCGCCAGGTGACCGTTTTTTACTATCGCCCCCGACGCCACCGAGGCGACGATCCCGACGGTCTCTTGGTGTGTGTTTGACAACCTTCAGGTGCTGGTGGACTCGACGCGGTTGTCTTGTCCATGTGGGGGGAGCTCGCTCCCCCCACGGCCCCCCAAGAGCGCCTGTGCCAGGGTCACGGTGATCCCATCGGGGTTGTCAAGCACTCACTTGGGAGACGGAGACCAGCTCCGCCTGCACCGCTGGCCGGAGATCGAGCTCGGAGACGGGGGTTTGAGATGGGGAAGCTGGACGGACGCGTTGCCCTGATCACCGGCGCCGCCCGGGGCCAGGGCGAAGCCGAGGCGCGACTGTTCGTCGAGCTCGGAGCGAAAGTGGCGGTGAGCGACATCCTCGACGACCAGGGCCGCGCCATGACCGCTGACCTTGGCGACGACGCGCTGTACGTCCCCCTCGACGTCACCTCCGAGGTGGCCTGGGAGACGGCGGTGCGCACGGTCACCGAACGCTTCGGCCGGCTGGATATCCTCGTGAATAATGCTGGTATCGCACCGTTTGCTCCGCTGTTGCACACGACGCTGGACGACTACCGGCGCGTCATCGACGTCAACCAGGTCGGCGTGTTCCTCGGGATGCGCACGGCGGCGCCGGCCATGACCTCGGGCGGCTCCATCGTCAACATCTCCTCGGTCGAAGGGCTGGAGGGCACGCCCGGTCTGTTGGCCTACGGGGCCAGTAAGTTCGCGGTCCGCGGCATGACCAAGGTGGCGGCGATGGAGTTGGCGCTCCAGCGCATCCGGGTCAACTCCATCCACCCGGGGTTCGTCGACACGCCGATGCTGGACATCCCCATGTTCCGGGAGTTCGGCGCCTCCTTGATGCTGCCCCGGATCCCGTTGGGCCGCATGGCCAAGGCGTCCGAGGTTGCCGACCTCGCTGCCTTCCTGGCCTCAGAGGAGAGCCGGTACATCACCGGTGCGGAGTTCACCATCGACGGCGGGCTGACGGCCGGCAACTACTTCCCGATGGACCAGGCTCCCCAGAACGTGGCCCCGGCGGTGACGTAGCCAGAAGGTCCCGGCGAGAAGGGGCCATCCGGCCCTGGGTCACGCTGGCGGCGGCAAATACCCTGCCGGGGTATAGCATGCACGCCGAGCCTCGTGGAAAGAGGTGGTCAGGGTGACCATGTCGGATCTTCGCCCCGCGGCTTCTGGGGAGATTGCTGGCCGGCCCGGCCGGCTGTACCGCTGGGGATTGCTGGTCGCGCGCCGTAAGCGGCTGGTGTTCGCGGTCTGGGCGGTGCTGATCGCGGCCGGGCTGGTGTTTGTCTCCCAGTTCACCTCTTCGCTATCGATGACGGGCGTGTGGGTTCCCTCCAGCGACTCCTCCCGCAGCGCCAAGCTGCTGGCGCGCGAGCTGCCCGCCACCGGCGGCAACCAGCTGGTGCTGGTGTTCTCCTCGCGGACGCTGCGCGCCAGCGACCCCGCCTTCCAGGATGTGGTGGCGACGGTTGGACGCAACGTCTCCGCGGTCAAGGGTGTCAGCGGCGTGCAGCTCCCCTCCGGCCCCGCGGCCAAGGCGCTTGTCGCCCCCGACGGACGGACGGCGCTCGCGATCGTCCCCGCCCCCCGCGATGAGGGGGAGGCCACCAAGCTCGCCGAGCGCGTCGTCCCCGTTGCGACGGCGGCGGCCACCAGCTCGGTGCAGGTGGGGGTGACCGGCGAGCCGCAGGTGGACGCCGACGTCATGGATATGGAGAAAGCCGATATCACCAGGGCGGACGCGGTCGGGGTGCCGATTGCGCTGCTGGTGCTGCTGATCGTCTTCGGCGGTCTGGTCGCCGCCGGCCTGCCGCTGCTGCTCGCGCTCAGCGGCCTGGTGCTCAGCTTCGGCGCCTTCGGCGCGTTCGTGCTGGCGACCGGCACCGGTCTCAATCAGGTCATGGAGAGCGTGACCATCATGATCGGCCTGGCCATCGGCGTCGACTATGCGCTGTTCGTCGTGACGCGCTTCCGTGAAGAGCTGGCCGACGGCGCCACGGCGGTCGCCGCCGCCGCGACGGCCACGGCGACCGCTGGCCGCACGGTGCTTGTCTCCGGCGCCACCGTGATCGTCGCGCTCGCCCCGGTGCTGCTGGTCAACGACCCGCTGATGCGGGAGATCGTGATCGGCCCCATGGTGGCCGTCGTGGTCGTGGTCGCCGCCGCGCTGAGCCTGCTGCCAGCCGGCCTGGCCGGGCTGGGCCGGCGGGTCAACCGGCTGGCGCCGCCGCTGCCCCGCCGGCTGCGCTGGTCCGCTCAGCCGAAGGCCACCAGCCCGATCACCACGCTGCTGCTGCGCAGGCCGGTTGCCGTGCTGGTGTCGATCGTGGTCGCGATGGCCGCGCTGGCGGCGTTCACCCTGCAGATGCGCACCGGCGTGGATTACGGGATGCGCACCCTCGCCGACATGCCCTCCGGGCGTGCCAACAGCGCCGTCACCGCCGCCTTCGGCCCCGGCGCGATCGCCCCCGTCCAGGTCGTCTTCACCACCGGTGGGCAGCCACTGTCCGAGCGCGACCTTGGGGCGCTGGCCCAGGTCGACACGCGGTTGCGCCGCGACCCGCGGGTGCGGTCGGTGACCTCGCTGCCCGGCATGCTCGGCGGTCCGACCGCCGCCGCCCGCGCGCTGGTCGCCGCTCGCACCGACCCCGCGCTGGCCGCCTCGCTCAGCCCGATCGTCAACACCGCGCACGGCAGCACGCTGACCGCGATGACGGTGGTGACCCGTGCCGCCTTCGACTCTCCCGAGGCCAGCCGGCTGGTGACCGACCTGCGCGGTGAGCTGCCCGCAGCGCTGCGCGGGACCGGCATGCGGGCCTGGTCGGCGGCGCCAGCGCCGCGGGCACCGACCTGACCGACGAGATCAACGCCAAGACCCCGCTGGTGCTGGCGCTGATCGTTGTGCTGGCGCTGCTGCTGCTGGCTGCGGCCTTCCGTAGCCTGCTGGTCGCCCTGGTCGGCCTGGTCGGGACGATCCTCAGCGTGGGGACCGCCTATGGGCTGCTGGTGCTCGTCTTCCAAAAGGGCGCCGGCGAGTCCATTTTCGGCTTCACCTCACCCGGGTTCATCCAGAGCTACTTCCCGCTGCTGCTGTTCGCGATCCTGGTGGCGCTGTCCACCGACTACCAGGTGTTTTTGATCAGCCGGATCAAAGAGGAATGGGACCGGACCGGCGACGCCACCGGTGCGATCGCGGTCGGCCTGCAGCGAAGCGGCCGGGTCATCCTGTCGGCCGCAGCCATCATGGTCATCGTGTTCGCCAGCTTCATCGTCGCCACCGAGCCCGAGCTCAAGCAACTCGGCTTCGCCCTGGCCGTCGTCGTCCTCATCGACGCCGCGCTGACCCGCCGCCTGCTCATCCCAGCCGCCCTGCGCCTGCTCGGCAAGCATGCCTGGGGCCGCCGCCCCAGCCGGCAGGCGCCCCCGCCAGCCATCCGCCAGCTCGCACCGGGCCATGAGTAGGAGGACCGCCATGCACGCCCACGGCAACAAGCCGCCCGTGCCCGGCCAGCCGCAGCCCGCACCGCAGGAGTGCTGCGACGGCCTCCAGGCGGGGGAGGAGCAGAGCTGCTGCGGTGCCGCGGCGGCGGCGAGCGCTGCTGCGGGCGCCCACGACCACCAGCACCCAAAGCGTGAGAGGGGAGGGGAGCGACGGTGAACCAGAGCTTGGCGTCGACGCAGGTGTCGGATGACCCCGCCGGCACCCGCGACAGGTCGGGCTCCGCATCCACCGGACTCCGGTTGGCGAGCGGGCGTCTGGCCCGTCGGTTGGACGGTTCGGGGGCGACGACGCTGGAGGTGGGTGGCAAGGCGGCTTGGCTGGACCGCCTGGTCGGATACGGGTTCCCGGTGCCGCAGGCCTTCGCGCTGACGGCGGACGCCTACCGGGCGTTCGTCGCCGGCGGCGACCTGGAGGCGTTCATCGCTGAGCTTCGCGCGACGGATTCGCCACCCGCCGACGCGATCCAGGCCGAGACCATCCGGGTCGACAGCGCGTTCCTGAGTCGGAGGTTGCCGCCGGAGCTGGAGGAGACCATTCGAGCGATCGCGCGGGGGCTGCTGGCCGCCTCGCCGGTGGCGGTGCGCTCCTCGGCGACTGCCGAGGATCTGGCGGCCGCGTCGTTCGCCGGGCAGTACCGCAGCTTCCTTGAGCTTGGGACCGAGGACGAGGTCATCGACGCCGTCCTGCGCTGCTGGGCATCGCTGTGGGGCCCGTCGGTGCGCGCCTACCGGCGCCGGGAGCAGGTGTCCGAGGAGGATCTGGCCATGGGCGTGATCATCCAGGCCATGGCCGCGGCGGAGTGGGCTGGCGTGCTGTTCACCCGCGACCCCGAAGGCGATCCGAGAAGCGCCCGGATCGAGGCGGTGCGCGGCCTGGGGGAGAGCCTTGTGTCCGGACGGGTCACGCCGGACGACTACACGATGGATCGCGCCAGCTTCACCGTCCGCGGTGGTCACGCCCACTGGCCGCCGACGTTCTTGGAGGACCTGCTGCGGTTGGGGCTGCGGGTCGAGCGGGCGATGGGCGCCCCGCAGGACATCGAGTGGGCGCACACCGGCGGCCGGCTCTGGCTGCTGCAGACGCGGCCGATCACGGTGCGCGAGCCTCGTGGTGGCACCGACGACGGCTTCGACACCACGCCGGTCGGCGGCGCCACCTACACGCCGGCCGGCGTGCAGGAGATGCTGCCCGGCGTCATCCCGCCGCTTTTGTGGACGATCAACGCGCCATTGCTGGAGAACGCCTTCCGCGGCCTGTTCGCTGACCTCGGCGCGCCGATCCCGCCGGTCGAAGGTCCGTACTTGGCCCTGGGCAGGTTCCGCGGTCGCGCCGCGCTCAACCTGTCGCTGCTTCGCGAGGCCGCGGCGGCCATGCCGGGGGGCTCCACAGCGGAGGTCGAACGCCAGTATCTCGGCCGGGTGCTCACCAAGGACGATCCGCGAGCTCCTTCGGCGGGGAGGCTGCGACGCGCCATCGCGGGGGTCCGCTCGCTGCGGGTGCGGCGCGGGGCCGAGGACGAGGTCGAGGTGTTCGCGGAGGCTGTGCACGGCGTGGTCGCCCTGGGGGTCTCGCCCGCGGACCTGCCCATCCGCCACCTGCTCGCCTACCGCGCCAGGGTCCGCGATCTGGCGTTCCGCGGGTATGCCACGGAGGTCGCGGCGGCGGCCGGTGCGGCGGCCGCCTACCGCGCCCTGGAGTCGGCCCTGGAGCGGTGGGTCGGCCGGGACCGGGCCTCGCTGTGGGCGCAGCGGCTTACCACCACCGCGCAGGCGAGCGGCTTGGAGTCCGCGTTTGCCATCTGGGACCTCTACGCCGACTGTCTTTGCGGCAGCCCGGCGCTGGATGCCCTGCGCGCCGCCCCCGAGCAGGCGTTCGAGGAGCGCCTGTCGGCGATGGGCGCCGACGGCCGGCGGGTCCTGGGCTTCGTCGGCCGGATCGCCCGGCACGTCGGCTCGATGTCGATCTACGGCGGTCCCACCTGGGACGAGCATCGTACACAGCTGTGGGACCACGTCCGCGGCATCGCACGGTGCTGCGACGACGACGCCTGTGAGCTGTCACCCGCACCCACCGACCGCCTCCGCAGCGCCGACCAGGCCCGCCGCGCCGCGCTGGCGGAGCTGCAGGCCGAGCTGCGACGCTCCTGGAAATGGCAGGCCACTCGCGTGCTGACGGGTCAGATCGTCGACATCCGTGGGCGCCTGCTGCGCAAGCTCGCCGCCGACGCGTCCCGATTCCTGCAACTTCGCGAGCAGGCCAAGGCGGCGTTGCTGGTGCTGGGTGGCGAGGAACGCCGGCTCATCCTGGAGGCGACGCGCCGGCTCCAGGCCTCGGGGAGCATCTCCGGCCTGGACGACGTGCTGCTGCTGTCCGATCGCGAGCTCGAGGAGCTGCTGGTCGGCGGGGAGCCGGTGTCCGCCGAGGAGTTCGCCCGGCGGCGCAGCGCGCTCGCGCGGGCGGAGGCGGCCGAGCCCCTGCCCGAGACCTTCCAGGGCGTGCCCGGCGCGGTGGAGCTGCCGGAGCTAGGTGGCGACGTCCTCCAAGGCTGGGCGGCGAGCCCCGGGAGGGCGCAGGGACCCGCAAGGCTCCTTGGGAGCCTCGCCGACGGGCGCGACCTGCTGCCCGGCGAGATCCTCGTGGCGCGCAGCACCGATCCCTCGTGGACGCCGCTGTTCCTGATCGCGGGCGGCATCGTGCTGGAGGAGGGGGGACCGCTGTCGCACGCCGCCATCGTCGCCCGTGAGTTCGGCGTGCCCGCCGTGCTCAACGTGAAAGGTGCGCTGCGGGCGCTGGAAACGGGAGAGCAGCTGCAGGTCGACGGGTCGACCGGCATGGTCGTTCGGGCCCGAACGGAGGTGGCGGCATGAACGCTCCGACCTACGACGTGAGCGTCTCGGTGTTCCTGCCCGGGCTGATGGGCGCCGGGATCCTGCTGTCCGGCGGCATCCTGCTCGCCGACGGGATCAAGCGGCTCACCCCCAACCGCGGGGTCCGCAGGCGCGTCGCAGTGGCCAAGGCGGTGCACGGCGTCGTCGAGGCTGCGGCCCGCGCAGCTGGCCACAGCGTGCCCGCCCACGAGCTGTTCCCGCGCCGGCTGCGAGCGCGGAGGGCCTACGTCCTGATGACCGTCGCGCTGGTCACCGCCAGTCTGGGTGTGACGCGGCTGTTCACGGACGCGTATGCGGATCCTCGGGGAACCCTGCACGGCAACCCGTGGGCCATCGGCCTGGCGGCGCTGACCGGTGCGCCGCTGCTGCTGGGCGCCCTGCTGTCGGGGTGGCTGGCGGTGCTGCACCGCCGCGCGCCCGAGCCGCTGCTGCGCTTGGTGGCCTCGACGTGGCTGGGGCGCCTGGCGCCTCCTCCGGACGATGCGGCCGAGCGCGCCCGAACGCTGGTTCCGTGGCTCAGACAAGGAGTTGCCCCATGAACCGCTTCAATCGGAAGCTCGTGCTCGGGGTTCTCACCGGGTTCCTCGCCTATACGGGAATCTACATCTTCGTCTACCTCTGGCGGGCGTTCGGGCAGGAGAAGCTCGAGGTGGTTCGGAACGCCGGGATCTGGCAGGGCGACCCATTCGCCCGCGCGATCCTCGTTTCGGTGTTCTTCACCATCGGCCTCGTCGTCCTGGTCTACGCGGCGATCACGCGCCAACAGGGCACCCAGCCCGGACAGGTGCGCCTGCGCCCTGACCTGTGGGCGTGGCTGGAACGAGAGTCGGCGGAGACCAACGAGTCGCCGTCTCGGCTGGCCGAGCGCGCCATCGCCGTCTACCGGTCGCGCCTGGAGGGGACACGCCAGCCATGACCAGCTCCCCTGCTGGTCGCTGGCCCAGGTGCTGGAGCTGCGCGACGAGCCACGACCTGAACCACCGAGCAGGGCTACCATAACTATGTGAGCGAGAACTGCAGGGTCGTCTCGCCCGCACTGGCCAGTGCTTCCGCCCCTATCGCCCCGGTCGCGTGGCGGCCTCTCGCCGTGCTGCGGGCCGCGTGGCTGCGCGCGACGGTCGTGGCGGTGGTCGGGTTCGTGGTCCTGCTCGCCCTCGGCAACGGCGCCATCATCGGCACCTCGCTGTGGGTCAGGCACACCGTCCAGGCCCCTCAGGTACCGCTGGCGGGGATCAGCAACGCGCGGGTGGTGGACGCCACGCTGTGGCGAGGCGCCGCGCCGGGCCGCCACGGCTACCAGACGCTGGCCACCGCCGGCGTGGCGACCGTCGTGGACCTGCGCGCCGAGGAGTACGTCCACGTCGACGAGCCGCTGCTGGCCGCGCTCGGCCTGCGGCTGGTCCGCATCCCGATCCGGGACGGCCAGACCCCCACACAGCGGCAGGTCGACCGCTTCCTCGCCACTGTGCGTGCCAGCCCTGGGCTGGTATACGTGCACTGCGGCGCCGGAGTGGGCCGCACCGGCGCGATGGTCGCGGCCTACCTGGTCGCGACTCGGGAGGCCACATCGGCCGACGCGCTGCGCGGCAACCTCGCGGTCGGACCTCCCTCGTTGGAGCAGATCGCCTTCGCGGCGGGACTCGACCCCCGGCACACCAAGGTGATGGGCGTCGCCGTGACCGCAGTCAGCCGCATCCTCGATGCGCCCCGCCGGCTCTGGTCGCGCCTCACCGCCCCAGCGATCGCCGTCCAGTAGGACTCTTACAGGTTTGCTTGTGAAGGCTGGCGTATGATGAATCCCGCCGGCGCGCAGGATCCAAAGGAGCAGGTCCCCAGCCTTGAACGCATGGTGGAGCGGGACGCCCACTGCAGTGACGTGCTCACCCAGCTCGTCGCCGGCAGTAGCAGCGACGGAGGCGAAGCTGACCGGCCACCCGCGATCGAGCGGCTGGCCAAGTCCTGACCGGCATGCCAGGCGCGGAGGGTGGCGATGGGTTTGGGAACCATTCTGCTTGACGACAGCGAGACTCGACAGGGATCGCCGGCAGTAACTCGGGGGCGGTCTTTGTCGGTGTTCTATATGGTTCGCGGGTTGTGGCAATGCCGGTAGAATCCCTGGTGCCCGTTTGGTTCCCTTGCAGTGGGCTGAGCGGTCGTGGCCGGACCTGCTCCAAAGGGAGATGTGGTATGACACGCCCGCCGCGAAGGGTGCCCCGGCTGTTGAGCAGTATCGTGCTGGCCTGGTTCGGGGTGGTGGCGCTGGCTGCGCCGGCGCTGGCGCATGAGGGTGAGGAGGAGGTTCCCGCGCGGACGCAGGTGGCTGTCGCGGACGCGATTCTGCGGACCCAGCCCGAGCAGGTGGAGTTGGCCGCAGACCGGATCAACGACGCGCTGGAAGCCGAAGACCACGAGGGTGTCGACCTAGACCGCGTCAAGCAGGCCAAGGAGGCGCTGGCAGCCGGCGACATGCTCAAGACCCAGCTGCTGCTGGAGCAGGCGCTTGGCGCCTGCC
>WNGA01001959.1_pt1 | contig 41154 bp, 40 predicted proteins | sample 5400061 | NCBI WGS metagenome assembly WNGA01 (sample SAMN13153366, study PRJNA577476) | soil metagenome | isolation source: 100 cm soil or saprolite under grassland replicate 2 | place: USA:California | collected 2016-06-15 | reverse complement strand
AGTCGACCGACCCACGCGGCGTGCGCGAGGACTCAGAACGTGCAGTCGTTGAGCGCCGAGACGTACGCCGCGATGAGCTCGCGCTGCACGCGCGATAGGTCGGACGGACCGAACCGGACGGTTCTGTTGACTTCGGTCAGCGCCTTGAGGACCGGGCCGTTCAGCGTGAGCACCTCGTACGGCGTGAACATGCGACCGCGCTCGATCTTGACCTGCGTGAAGACGTCCTTGAGGTCGCCCTCAGCCTCCTCGGCCGGAACGGTTCGTATCCAGGGCATCGGACTCTCCCTCGCTCGTCTTGCGCACCGAGCGTAGCGCTCGCACGATCGCGCGCGCTCGAGAAATCCGTCAGTTGTGAGGCACGTCACACCGAGAGTGCCGCACCGCGACTACGGTCGCCTAAGCCAAGGGCGTGGAGGTCGCGTCATGACCAGTGCAAGCGATATCTCGATCGTGCCAAGGAGCGGCGCGCTCGCAGCGGGCGTGGTCGGCGGAGTCGTAGGCGGCATCGTATTCGGTCTGCTGATGCAGATGGGCGGGATGATGCCGATGGTCGCGATGCTGGTGCGAAGCGAATCCATCGTCGTCGGATGGATCGTGCACCTCGTGATCGCCGCGTTCATCGGCATCGGATACGGGATCCTGTGGTGGATCTTCGGGGCGCTCGCCGCGATGCCCGCGATCCTCGGCATGCCGATGTTCAACGTGAACGACGTGGCGTTGCAGAGCCTGATGGGTCACGTCATCTATGGCGGCGTTCTCGGGCTGACGTACGGGCTCGTTCGGCAACGAGTGGCCTGACGACGGTCCTATCCAGCGTGTGTGCGATCCCGAAGAGCCTCCTCGTCGAGAATCTCGACCTCGCGTTGCCCGCCGCGGACCACGCCAGCACGTTCCCAGCTCGCGAGTAATCGCGACACGCTCTCGCGCGATGCTCCGATCATGCGAGCCATGTCGGACTGCGCGAGGCCGCGGATCCTCGAGGGACTCACGCCCCGATCCGCCATGCGCAGCAGCAGATCCGCGAGGCGCGCCTCGACGGGCTCGGTTGCGGTCCGTTCGACCGTTTCCTCGAGCTCGAAGAGCTGACGAGCCAACAGCATCGCGATCTTCGCGGCCAGCCGGGGATGCGTGGTCATGGCCGCGAGAGAAATTGTCCGGCCGCCGCCTCACAGATGACCACGTCGTCCAGCGCGACCACACGCTGCGTCGTCGCGGCCGCCCCGAACAGGGACGACGTTCCGAAGAGCTGCCCCGGACCAAGGACGGCAACGTTGACGTCGCCGTTGGCGACGCGGACGCGCCCGCTCTTGACGAGATAGACCCGATCGCCCGTCGGTCGAACGACAACATCTTGGCCGATCCTGCACGTGCGCTCTCGTAGAAGGGTCCCGAGGCGTTCCATTTCGGCGTCGCTCATACCTTCGAACAGATCCAGACGACGAAGGAACCACAGCTTGTTCATGTGACGTCCATCACGGTAGCCCGCTGCCTTCCTGCCGGTGTGACGCGCATCACATTTCAGGGCATGCGCGACGAGCGCGCGCGGTTGGAAGAGGCAACAACACATCGGAGGCCTCGAATGAACAGCAAGTGGATCCAAGAAGGCATTATCGGCGGGATCGTCGCGGGGATCGTGATGGCGATGGTCGCCATGATGTATACGCTCGTCGCGCAGGGCGATCTTCTCGCACCGTTGAAGCAGATGGGGGCGCTCTTCTTCCCAAACGACCCGGCGTCGGCGATCTCGATGGGGGCCGGCACGGTGCTCCACATGATGACCGCAGCGGGTCTCGGCGGCGTGTTCGCTCTTCTCGTGCGTGGACGCATCGCCGGAGCCATGCCATTGGCCGTCGTCGGGATGACCTACATCCTGCTGGAGTGGCTCATCGCGTCCTATCTGATCTTGCCGAGCATCGACACGGCGCTGCTGACGACGTTCACCACCATCGGCGGCTTCATAGCGCACGCGATGTACGGCATCGTGCTGGGCTGGTGGCTGGCGCGCCGCGTCGCGCCCTGGCCGGTCGGCCTCGCGAGCGCCGCGCTCGAACGCCGCTGATACACTCGGCATTCTCCGCGCAGGCCGACCCTTCGGCCGGAAAGGCATACCTGGATGAGATCAGGCGGCTTTCCCTGCCGGTACCTGGGCTGTGATGAATCCTTCAGCGTGAGCGATCAAACATCCATGCCGGCCCTGCTGGCAGCGAGCGCGCGACGGACCGAGCACGAGCTCTCCGCGCACGGATACACCCACGTGCAGCTCGAGGAGCATCGCCGCTCGCCGTATCCGCCGTCGACGCCGCCCAAGCGCGGTCCCGCCGCCGCCCGCTAGAACCCGCGCTCGCGCCACTCTCGCTATCGTCCCGACCGTGCCGGGATCCGTGAAGCTGACCGTCGACGACGACGGGGTCGCCTGGATCACCCTCGCGCGGCCCGAGGTGCGCAACGCGTTCGATGCGCAGCTCATCGCTGAGCTCACAAGATTGCTGGGCGGACTCGACCTCGCCACGCGGGCGGTGGTCTTAGGAGGCGAGGGCGACGCATTCTGTGCGGGCGCCGACCTCAACTGGATGCGCAGCATGGCCGACTACAGCCTCGAGCAGAACATGGCCGACTCCCGCGCGCTCGCGCAGATGTACCGCCAGCTCGACGAGCTGCCGATGCCGCTCCTCGCGCGCGTCAACGGGGCCGCAATCGGCGGTGGCGCGGGCCTCGTCGCCGTCACCGACATCGCGGTGGCCTCGAACGACGCGTTCTTCGCGTTCGCCGAAGTCCGCCTCGGGATCCTGCCGGCGGTCGTGTCGCCGTACGTCGTGCGCAAGATCGGCCTCGCGCACGCGACGGCGCTCTTCGTCACCGGACTGCGTTTCGACGCGCGCCGCGCGCTCGAGGTCGGGCTGGTGGAGGCGACCGCGGTGGCCGGCGACCTCGACGCGGCCGTTCGGACGTACCTCGATGCCATCCTCACCGCGGGTCCGCGAGCCGTGAACGCCGCGAAGCGGCTCGCGCGGGACGTGGCGGGCAGGCCGGTCGCCGAGGTCCGCGACATGACGGTCGAGCGCATCGCGGGGATCCGGGTCAGCGCCGAGGGCCAGGAGGGGATGCGCGCGTTCCTCGAGCGTCGCAAGCCGATCTGGAAGTGACGACCCTTCTCGTCGCGAATCGCGGCGAGATCGCGCGGCGCATCTTTCGCACCGCGCGCCGCTTGGGCATGCGCACCGTCGCCGTGTACTCGGACGCCGACGCCACGGCACCCTTCGTCCGTGAGGCCGACGTGGCGGTTCGGATCGGCGCGGCGCCGGCGCGGGAGTCGTATCTGGACGTCGAGCGGCTCATCGCGGCCGCCCGAGAGTCGGGCGCCGAGCTGCTCCATCCCGGATACGGATTCCTCGCCGAAGCGCCTGCGCTCGCGGCGGCAACGAAGTCCGCCGGAATGCGCTTCGTCGGGCCGACCGCGGAGGTCCTCGCCGCGCTCGGCGACAAGGCGCGCGCGAAATCGATCGCGATCCGCGCCCGCGTCCCGGTCCTTCCCGGACACCTCGATGCGGATCAACGCGATGAATCGTTCGCGGCCGCCGCGAAGCGCGTGGGCTACCCGGTGATGATCAAGCCCGTCGCGGGTGGCGGTGGCATCGGGATGCAGCGCGCTCGCGACGAGGTCACTTTGCGCGACGCATTGGCGAAGGCGCGGCGGATCGCGATGGCGTCGTTCGGGGACGAGCGTGTTCTGCTCGAGAAGCTCGTCGAGCGGCCGCGGCACGTTGAGGTGCAGGTGCTCGCGGACACGCACGGCGGGATCTACGCGCTCGGCGAGCGCGACTGCTCGGTCCAGCGGCGCCATCAGAAGATCGTCGAGGAGACACCGGCACCGTCGCTCGAGGACACCCAGCGCAAGGCCCTGGCCGAGGCGGCGATCGCCGTCGCACGCGAGGTCGGCTATACGAACGCCGGTACCGTCGAGTTCATCGTCGACGAGCGCGGCGCTTTCTACTTCCTCGAGGTGAACGCGCGCCTGCAGGTCGAGCATCCGATCACCGAGCTCGTCTGGGACGTGGACCTGGTGGAGCAGCAGCTGCGGATCGCCACGGGCGAGCGCATCGCGCTCGGCGAGCCGGCGCCCCGCGGTCACGCGATCGAGGCACGCCTGTACGCGGAGGACGTCGAGGGTGGCTTCCTCCCATCCACCGGACGTGTCGCGCACGTGCGCTGGCCGGATGCGGTCCGCGTTGACGCGGGCTACGAAGAAGGCTCCGAGGTCACGCGGCACTACGACCCGCTCATCGCGAAGCTCGTCGCCCACGGACCGCATCGCAAGATGGCGCTCGCGAAGCTCGGCGAGGCGCTCGCGCAGACCGAGCTGCTCGGCGTCCGCACGAACCTGCGGTTCCTGCGCGCGCTCGCCGCGCACGACGCGATCCAGCGCGCGCGGGCCGACACCGACTTCGTCACGCGCTGCTTCGAGCAACTGGTGCCGGAACACCCCGCCGCCGACGAGCGCGCCTACGCGCTGGCCGCGGCGTCGGTCATTCGCGACGCGCGTGACGAGCGCGATCCATGGACGTCGCTGGGGCCGTGGCGGCTGGGAGAGGGCCACGCCTCGACCGTCGTGCTCCGAGAGGGCGATCGGGAACGCGCGGTGCGCGTTCTCGGCAACGGGCCGTATCAGATGGATGGTCATGTGATCGCGAAGTCAGGGCGCGAGGCGCACGCGTGGACTATCGACGGAGCCGAGGCGGCCACCGCTCGAGACGGCGACGTGTACTGGGTCACCGTGGGCGGCGAGATCTTCGAGCTTGGCACCGCACCGCGACCGCGCGACGTGGACGTCGCGCTCGGCGCGGAGGTCGCCGCGCCGATGCCCGGCGTCGTCATCGCGGCACAGACGCGCGCCGATCAGAAGGTCCGGCGCGGGGATCTGCTGTTCGTGGTCGAGGCGATGAAGATGGAGCTCCGCGTCGAGGCGCCGGCCGATGGCGTCGTGACGCGCGTGCTGGCGTCGGTCGGGCAGCAGGTCGAGCGCGGACAGCGCCTCGCGGAGTTCGAAGCGGACGCCGCCGACTAGCGCTGTGCCCGGCCGATGCTGATCCCGGCGAGCCCGCGGCGGGCCTGAGCGCCCCAGCTCACCGGCAGGCCCGCGAGCGCCGCCCACAGCGCCGCCGCGGTGACGGCCGACAGCAGTTGGCGGTACCCGAGCTGCATGGGAACGACGAGGAGGGACCACATCACGGACTCGCCGTCGAGGCGCATCGCGAGCGCCGCCGCGAAGACCTGCGCCAGCGTGAACGCCGCGAAGAGCCACAGCGTCGCGACGCTTCGCTGCAGCAGCGCATCGCGGACGAAGAGAATGTCGAGCGCGGGCGCGAGCATCGGCAGCGCATAGCCGTAGACGAGGAGATACGGAAGCCCAAGGCGCGCAACGTTGGTCGCGGCGCGCCTCGGGATCGCGACGCGGTGTTTCCACAGCACTTGCAGCATGCCGTACGACCACCGGAACCGCTGCCGATAGAGAAGCCGCAGCGTGATCGGGACCTCGGTCCACACACGCGCGGCGGGAACGTGGCGCACCCGGTAGCCAGACGCGCCGATCGCGACGGTGAGGTCGGCATCCTCCGCCAGCGTGTCGGCGGGGAAACCTCCGACCGCTTCGATCGCCTCACGGCGGAACGCGCCGAGGGCGCCCGGCACGACCGTGACCGCATCCACGACGTCGAAGAAGCGCCGATCGAGGTTGATGCCCATGACGTACTCGACGTGCTGGGGGGCGCCGAGGATGGACGACCGGTTCCCGACCTTGACGTTGCCCGCGGTCGCACCGACACGCGGATCGGCGAGCGGCGCGACCAGCTCCGCGATCGAACGCGGCTCGACGAGCGAATCGGCGTCGACGACCACGATCACATCGGCATGCGTGGCGGCGAAGCCGCGCCGAAGCGCCATCGCCTTACCCGCGTTCTCCTGACGCACCACGAGAACGCGCGCGTCGTCCGCGGCGGCGCGCGAGGCCGCGGCGGCCGTGTCGTCGCGCGACCCATCGTCGATGACCACGACCTCGAGATCGACATTCTCGCTCGCCAGGAGCGAACGGATGCACGCGCCGACGACTCGTTCCTCGTTGTGCGCGGGCACCAGCACCGCGACGCGCGCGGTCATCGCCGCCGGGCGGCGGCGATGGGCGTGCACGACCGCGACCGCGGCCACGATCACCAGACGCAACAGGATGAGGAACGTCGCGAGGAGCGCCGCGCCGAGCAGCGCGTCGTGCGCGGCGACGAGCACGCGCGCCACGCTCAGCAGGATCGTGCCGGCCGCGACGTCCAGGGCGCGGAGTCCGCCGGTGCGCTGGTTTCCCGCTATCTGTGACACGGGCACGACCGCCACGCCGCGCGAGCGCGCGCGATCGAGCTCGGCGATGGCCTCGCCCGCGTCGGACACCACGACCAGGCCGTCGAACGCGCTGGCGTCCGCGGGCGGCGGGCTCGCCGTCACCGCGACGAGCCCGATGCGTTCGGCTCGCGCGACGTCTTGCGCGGTGTCAGGCCGAGCGAGCAGCACCGACGCGCCGGCGAACGCGACGACTGGAACTGCTGCGTCCGCCTCGAGCATCCGCAGGCCGACGACCTCGACGGCGGTCGCGAACGGCTCGGGCAGGGCGTCGACGTCATCGCCGATGCCGGCGAATGCGATCTCCTGGCCGCGCGCGGCCAGATCGCGCATGAGCGAGTCGTCGCTCACGACATCGCGGGCGCTCAAGGCGAAGGTCGCGCGTGCCCCGCGCGACCGCATCGCTTCCGCGATCTGGCGCGGCGCGCGCGCGCCGGGGGCCACGATGATCGCCTCGCGCCCGAATCCTGTCGCGCCGCGCGCTAGCGCTCCGTCGATCCGAAGGACCGGCCCATCGCGCTCGAACGCGATGCGCTCGTGTGTCGCGGGCGGTGCGAACGCTCCCTCCGCCGCGGCGTCGACGAAGAGCGCGGCGCCCAGCATCACGATCAGGAGCGCGACGACGAGCCGCGACACGTCAGCGTGCCGTCGGATGCGGCGGTGGCGTGCGGCCGGGGAACGTCGGCGGCGGGCCCTGCGTCGGCGCAGGCGCTGACGCCGGCGGCGCAGCGGTGGGCGGCGTCGTGCCCGGTGGGGTCGCGCCGGGTGCAGGGGTTGGCGACGTGAGCGCGGGCGAGGGCAGCGCAGGGATCAGCCGAGACGTCCCCGTCGGCGTGGGCGTCGCGCCGGACTCGGTCGTCTGCGGTGAGGGCGACTGCAGCACCGGCGGGATGAGGCCGTGCTCGACGAACGCCGGCACGAGAAGCTCACCCTCCGGCGTGCGCAGGCTCGCCAGGACGAGCGCCAGGGCACTCACGCCGACGACGCCCGCGGCGAAGAGCAACGCGCTCGCGATCTTGCGGCGCAGCGACGCGCCCCGAAGGAAGACTCCCACGTATTGCATAACGCGCACCACCGGGCTGGCGCTTGGCCGAAGCCGGGCTAGCGGGTTGGCGAGAGCACGCCGGCCTCGGAGCGGGCGATCGCTGCGAGCGCGCCGACGAACGCCGGCCGCGCGTTCGGCATCGCGATCCGCCGGTACCTAAGACCGCACGCGCGCGCTTCGTCCGCGGCGGCGATGTCGAGGTCGTACAGAACCTCGAGATGCTCGGCCAGGAATTGAACGGGTACGACGAGGACCTCACGGGAGCCCGACCCGGCGAGCGCGGGGAAGATCTCCTTCAGATCGGGACGCAGCCACTCCTCCCGCGTGTGACCGGCGCTCTGATACGCCCAATGCCAACCGTCCAGCACGAGGCCCGCGCGCCGTGCCACGAGCTCGGCCGTCTCGCGCAGCTGCGCGACGTACTCCGGCTCGCTGTCGAACACGCGCTTCGGGAGGCTGTGCGCGGTGAGGACGATCGCCACATCGGGTGAGGCGTCGCGGAGCGCGTCGGCGAGGAGCTCGGCGATCGCGTCGATGAAGAGCGGCTCGCGATGCCAGTCCCGCGCCATCGCGTGCGGCAGGCCGAGCGACCCGCATGCCTCGGCGAGGGCCCGCGCATAGCCGTCCATCAGGGTCGGTGACCACTGCGGCGAGAGGACGATGCCGACGATGCGGCGCGCGCCTCGGTCCGCGAGATCGCGCACCGAACCGGCGATGGACGGCTCGGAGAAGCGCATTCCCGCTGCTGCGACGAACTCGTCGCCGAGCTCGTCCTCGAGCGCCGCAGCCTGCGCGCCCGTGATGCGCACCAGTGGCGATCCGCCGATGAGCGCGTAGCGGCGGCGCATCTCGGCGAGCAGCGCGTCGTCCACCGCACGGCCGCCACGCACCGCCGCGAGATAGCGCGGCAGGTCCGCATCGTCACGCGGCGCGCCGTAGGTCATGAGCAGGATGCCGGTCGTCACGCGGCCACCGCCGACGTGCGTTCCTTCACCAGCAGCGCGAGGCGAGCGAGCGTGTCCGCGTCGGTGTCGGGAAGGACGCCGTGACCTAGGTTGAACACGTGTCCGGGACGCCCATCGGCGCGCCGGAGCACGTCCGAGGCACGCGCCTCGACGACGTCCCAAGGCGCGAGACAGACGGCCGGATCGAGATTGCCCTGGATCGCATGCTCGTGGCCGATGCGGTCCCACGCCTCGTCCAACGGTAGCCGCCAGTCGACGCTCACGGCCTCGCAGTCGACCGACGCGAGCAGCGGCAGCAGCGCCGGATTGCCGGTCGCGAAATGGATGCGCGGCACGTTCGATCCTCCCAGGCCGGCGAATACGCGCTTCGTGTACGGGAGCACCGACCGCGCGTAGTCCTCCGGCGCGAGCGCGCCCGCCCACGAGTCGAAGACCTGCACCACATCGACTCCGGCGGCGATCTGGGCACGCAGGTAGCGGACCAGTACCTCGACGACCGTGCCCATGAGCCGATCCCACAGGTCGGGCTCGCCCAGGAGCATGGCCTTGGTGCGGGCGTAGTCCCGGGACGGCCGGCCTTCGATCAGGTAGGACGCGAGCGTGAACGGCGCTCCGGCGAAACCGATGAGCGCGATCGCGGGATCGAGATCGCGCCGCAGCGCGCGGATCGTCTCGAAGAGGTAGGGCGTCGCCTCCCCAGCATCCGCGATACGCAGCGCTGCGACGTCCGCGGCGGAGCGCACCGGGCGCTCGACGATCGGACCGAGATCGGGCTGGATGTGGAACGGGACGCCCATCCCGTCGAGCGGCAGCATGATGTCGGCGTACAGCACGGCCGCGTCGACACCCAGGCGGTCGACCGGCATGCGCGTCACGCGCGCGCACAGCTCCACGTTGCGCGCGATCTCCAGGATCCCGTAGCGCTCGCGCAGCGCGCGGTAATCCGCGAGACAGCGTCCCGCCTGACGCATGTACCAGACCGGCGTGCGCTCCGTGTGTTCGCGCCGCAGCGCGCGCACGAGCAGTGGCGCGGTCACGACACGGCCTCGCGGACGGTCGCGCCGTCGATCGCGTCGAGCGCGCGCTCGAGCGTCATCACGGCGCCGACGAAGATCGGCGTCTCGCGCTCCGTGTACGAAGAGGATTCCGTCTCGCGGAGATCGGCGACGAGCGCGAGGAAGCGGCGGACGTCGGGGACCTCGAACGCGACCACGAATTCCTGATCGTCGATCCCGAAGCTGTATCCCGTGTGGATGCGGATGTCCGGATAGCGGTGGCCGACGGCGAAATGCGCGGCCATGATCCGCGCGCGCTCTTCATGCGGCAGCGCGTACCAGGTGCGCTTCTTCGTCATCGGGTAGACGACGAGGTACGGCATGTCGCCGACCGGTCCTGCGATGCCGCGCGCGTGCTCGCCCCCCTGGTGCGCGTGCTCGCCGAGATACGGCGAGCGCCTGCGCGCGGCCAGATACGCGTACGGCCGGGTGCTGTGCGCCCAGAGGGCCGTTGCGGCGAGCCGCTGCTCGAGCTCGCGCAGCGCGTCGAGGTCGTCGCCCACGCACCAGACGAGCAGGTCTGCATCGGCGCGCGTGCCGACGAGCGAATACGCATGCACGCGGACCGCGGGGTGGGCCGCGGCGCGCGCGAAGTCGCGCTTGTGCGCGGCCCGTTCGGCGTCGCCGAGCCGCCGCCATTCGGACGTCACCGCGAGCGTCAGGTAGCGATAGAGCTCGTTCAAGCGATCTCCTTTAGCGACGCCGCGGCCGCGTCGACGACGCGATCGATGGCCGCCTCGTCGTGGGCCAGCGAAAGGAAGAGGCACTCGAACTGCGACGGTGGAAGCAGCACGCCGCGATGCAGCATCGCCTGGTGGAACGCCGCGAAGCGCTCGCGGTCGCTCGTCTTCGCGTCGTCCTCGTCCCAAACCTCGCGCTCGGTGAAGAAGAGCGTCAGCAGGGACGCGACGCGCTGCACGCGCGCGGCGACGCCCGCCGCGCGCGCCGCTTCGTCCAGGCCCAGCTCGAGTCGGAGCCCGAGCGCCTCGAGCCGCTCGTACGCCGCGTCGTCGAGAAGGCCGAGCGTCGCGATCCCCGCAGCCATCGCCAGTGGATTCCCCGAGAGCGTCCCTGCCTGATACATCGGCCCCAGCGGCGCGACGTGGCGCATGAGCTCGCGCGATCCGCCGTACGCGCCGACCGGCAGGCCTCCGCCGATGATCTTGCCGAGGCACGTCAGATCGGGTCGCACGCCCGTGCGCGCCTGCGCGCCACCGCGCGCCACGCGGAATCCGGTGATGACCTCGTCGAACACGAGCAGGGCGCCGGTGCGATCGGCGATGCGGCGCAGTCCCTCGAGGAAGCCGTCGCGCGGCGGCACGCACCCCATGTTCCCGGCGAACGGCTCGACGACGATCGTGGCGAGCCGCGTCGCGGTCGCGACGCGATCGGCGGCCGCCAGATCGTTGTACGCGACGGTGAGCGTCCCAGCCGCGGTCGCGGCGGGGACCCCGGCGGAGTCGGGAAGCCCGAGCGTCGCGACGCCGGAACCCGCCTTCGCGAGCAACGCGTCGGCATGGCCGTGGTAGCAGCCCGCGAACTTGAGGATCGCGTCGCGCCCCGTCGCCGCGCGCGCCAGACGAAGCGCGCTCATCGCCGCCTCCGTACCCGACGAGACGAAGCGCACCATCTCCACCGCCGGCATCGCCGCGACGATCAGCTCCGCGAGCTCCACCTCACCGAGCGTCGGCATCCCGTACGACGTCCCGCGCTCCGCCTGCTCGCGGATCGCCGACACGACGGCGGGATGCGCGTGGCCGGCGATGAGCGGACCCCAAGAGCAGATGAGGTCGATGTATTCGCGTCCGTCGGCGTCGCGCACCGCGCAGCCGTCGCCCGCGACGATGAACGGCGGCTCTCCACCGACCGCGCGGAACGCGCGCACCGGACTCGACACTCCCCCGGGCATGAGCTCGCGCGCGCGCTCGACGAGCCGCGCGTTGCCGGTCGCGATCTTCATCGCTCCTCCAGCCACTCCGCGGCATCGAGCGCGAAGTACGTAACGATCACGTCGGCGCCCGCGCGCGCGATACCGACCAGCGACTCGAGCGCGGCACGGCGCAGATCGATCCAGCCGCGCTCCGCGGCCGCGTGCAGCGAGGCGTATTCGCCGCTCACCTGATAGGCGGCGAGCGGCGCGTCGAAGCGCTGTCGCGCGCGAGCGAGAACGTCGAGATAGGGACCGGCGGGCTTGACCATGAGCATGTCCGCGCCCTCGTCGAGGTCGGCGGACATCTCGGCGATCGCCTCGCGCGCGTTCGGCGGATCCATCTGGTACGCGCTGCGGTCGCCGAACGACGGCGCGCAGTCCGCCGCCTCGCGGAACGGGCCGTAGTACGCGCTCGCGAACTTGGCCGCGTACGACAGGATCGCCGTCTCGCGCATGTCCGCACGGTCGAGCTCGGCGCGAATGGCGGCGACGCGCCCGTCCATCATGTCCGACGGCGCCACGATGTCCGCGCCGCCGCGGGCATACGCGACCGCGGCCTCCGCGAGGATGGGCAGCGTCGCGTCGTTGTCGATGCCGCCGTCGCCGCGCAGCACGCCGCAGTGCCCGTGCGTCGTGTATTCGCAGAAACAGACATCCGCGGCAAGGACCAGCTCGGGCAACGCCTCGCGCAGTCGCCGCAGCGCCGCCGGCACCGGACCAAGCGGATCCGACGCGGCGGTGCCGCGGTCGTCCTTCTCGGCCGGCAATCCGAAGAGCAGGAGGCCGCCGATGCCGGCGCGTGCCGCGCGGTCACCGAGCTCCGCGACGCGCGCGACCGGCCAGCGCTGATGGCCGGGCAGCGACGCGATCGGCGTCGGGGCGTCGATGCGCGCGTCGACAAAGACGGGTAGAAGGAGCGACGCCGGGTGCAGGCGCGTCTCCGCGACCAGGCGGCGCAGCGCGGGGGTCCGGCGCAGGCGATGGTGTCGGCGGAATGCGAGTCCCGCGCGCTCAGCGGTGAGCGACATGCGCGGCCTCCTCTTCCATGAGCGATACCCGCGCGCCGAGCCCGAGTCGGTCGCGGACGGCCCGCAGCGTCGACCGGCCGGCGACGAGGATCGACGCGCGTGCCAGCAGCATCGGGTCGACCGCATCGAGAAGTCCGGCGACGGCGCTGGGGGAGTGGAACATCACCGCGACGGGGCGATCGCCCGCGAGCAGCACCCGCAGACCCTCGACGTCGCCCCGCGGTCCGATGAACGTGTGATAGGCGACGACTTCTCGAACGGACATGTCGCGCTCGCGGAGGATCGTCGGAAGATCGGGCAGCGCACGGTCCGAGCGCGCGATGAGGACGAGCCCGCCCCGGTCGGGCAGTTCGCGTGCGAGATGTTCGCCGTTCGCCACGCTCGGCTCGAAGTCCACGGTCAGGCCGCGCGCGCGCAGACGCTCCGCCGTGGCGCCGCCCACCGCGGCGATCGCGGCACGCGTCGTTCCGCATCGCGCGATCGCCTCGCCACCGTGCCGGCTGGTCACCACGAGCCAGTCGTCCGGACCGAGCGCCGCGAGAGCCGCCGCGAGCGCGCGCGTGTCGGCGAGCGGCTCGGTGCGCACGCACGGACATTCGAAGACCTCAGCGTTCACCTCGCGGAGCCGTGACCCGAGCCAGACGTTGTCCCCCAGCTCGCGCGTGAGGATCACCGTGAACCCGGCGAGCTCGCTAAACAAGAACGGGACCTCCGAGCGCGTCGGCCGCGCGAGAGCCTACTTCCAGCGGGTCGCGGCCGCGTACGTTCGCGCGCCGGATGCCCTCCTCGGTGACGAGCGCGGCGTCGAGCACGACCTCGTCGCCCTCGGCGCGGCCGATCGCGCCGAGCGGGATCTCGCAGCTCGCGCCCAGCGCGCGGAGCGCGGCACGCTCCGCGGTGACGGCGATGCGAGTCGCGGGATCGTCGAGCGCGGCGACGCGACTGCGTAGCTTGGCGTGGTCCGCGCGCACCTGAATCGCGAGCGCACCCTGACCAGGCGCCGGTGGGCACAGCTCGACCGGCAAGGCCTCGCGCTCGTCGAAGTTGAGGCCGAGGCGGCGGAGCCCGGCTGCGGCGACAACGACGGCGTCGTACTCACCGTCGGTCACCTTCCGCAGTCGCGTGTCGACGTTGCCACGAATGTCCCGCGCGGTGACGTCCGGACGGAGCGCGCGCAGGAACGCCGCGCGGCGCGGGCTCGACGTACCGACGACCGCGTTCTGTGGGAGATCCTCTATCCCGCCGCGGCCCTTCGTGACCAGGACGTCACGCGGATCCTCACGCGATGGGATCGCCGCCAACACGAGGTCCACCGGCTCCGCGGTAGGCAGGTCCTTCAAGGAATGCACCGCGACATCGATCGTTCCCGCGCGCAGCGCGTTCTCGATCGCGGTCACGAAGGCGCCGTCGCCCAGCTCGCGGATCGGGCGCTTCGAGACATCCCCCTTCGTCCGAAGCACCCTGATCGTCGCGCCCGCGCCCAGCGCTTCGTTGACCAGCTGCGCCTGCGCGAGCGCGAGGGCGCTGCCCCGGGTCCCGATGACGATCACGCCCTCTCCCGATCGAGCCCGAACAGCTCGCGCGCCGCGATACCGCGCGATGGCTCCTCACGCAGCGCGATCGTCGGCGCGTGAAGCAGCGAATTCGTGAGACCGACCGAGAGCGCTTCCACGATCCGCCTGTCTCGATCGCCCAGGTGCCCGAGCCGTCGCAGCGCGCGCGCGAGCTGCGCCTTGCGCAGCGCCTCCGCGGTCGCCCGGACGTCACGGATCGCGTCGACGGCCGCGCGCTCGCGCCACTCCTTCATGAAGCGCCGCGCCTCGCGCACGCAACGATCTGAAGCACGCGCGATCTCGTCTCGCGGGATCGCCGCGTGATCGCCGGCGAGATCGTCGATGTTGCGGTAGACCAGGCCCGCTAGACCGCGTGCGTCAGCCGGAACGCTCCGCGGCACCGCGATGTCGACGAGCACGAGCCGGCCCCGCGCGGCGCGCGGCTCGAGGAGCTCGCGCGTGAGAACGGTCCCGCGGGTGTCCGCGGCGGAGATGACGGCATCGGACCGCGCGATCGCGACGGGCACATCGTCGAGGGCGAGCGCCTCCGCGCCGCTCTCCGCGGCGACCGAGTCGGCGCGAGAGCGATCGCGGTTCGCGACCAGCACGCGCGCGACGCGGCGCGACAGTGCCCGAACGGCGAGCTTCCCCATCTCGCCGGCGCCGATCACCAGGATGACCGCCGACGCTGGATCGCCCAGCAGCCGTAGGGCGTCGTCTACCGCAAGCGAGCCGACCGAACGGCGTACCTCCCCGACCCTGGTCGAGCGCCGAATCTCGCGACCGACGTGCAGCGCGCGCTCGAAGAGTCGGCGGAGCAGCGAATGGAGACCGGCGCTCGATCCGTACGCCGCGCGGACCTGGCGGAGGATCTGTGGCTCGCCCGCGATCGTGGAGTCGAGGCCGGTGGCGGCACGGAACAGGTGCGCCGCGGCCTCGTCGTCGAGCAGGGTCCGCATCTCCGGCACGTCCGCGGGCGCGACGCCGACCTCGTAGGCCTCGACGCGGTGACAGGTGGCCAGCACGACGCGGCCCGGGCCGCTCGAGAGCGTGTCGAGCAGGCGCTCGCGCGTGTCGAGCGCCGCGTCGCGCTGGTGGACGACATGCGCGATGAGGTGCATCCGCTCCGGCACGACGGTCGCGACGTTACTCGCGCGGGCGCGCGATCGAGAACTTTCCTACGGAGTTTTTCGCACGTTCACCGCGAGATACCGAGGCTCGCTGTGTCGGCTAAGCCGGCTTCTCCAGGACCCAGCTCCACGCCCAGCCGATCGCGGGTGACGTGACGACCGCGGTCGCGGCGATGAGGTCGAACGGGCTCGCGGTCGTAGCCACCGCGTATGCGGCTAGCAGCAGCCAGGCAGCCGAAACGGGGATAGCGACGCGAAGCTTGCCCTTCCTCATTCCGATTTGAAGATACCTGATGCGCCCACGAACCTGACCCTTCGACCGCTGCATGAGATGGAAATGAGACGGGTCGCGTCGTCGTCCGCGTTACCAGCTGCCGCGGTGGACGACCTCCGCGACCGGCCGGCGCCCAACGTTCTTCAGCGACGGCGAGGGCCGGTCCCGCGGTTGCGCGTACCCGATCGCGATCGTCCCGATCGCGGTGAGCTCGTCTGGTATGCCGAAGGTCGAGCGGAAGGTCGCTTGATCCTGAATACCGAAGAAGACGGCGCCCAGCCCGGCGTCGACGGCGGTGAGGAGCACGAGCATCGCGGCCATGCCGGTGTCGATGTCCCAGTACGGCACCGGCCAGCGCTTCTCGTCCATGTCGGTCCAGCCCTTGTCGGGGCGGGCATACCGCGCCAGGTAGGCCTGCTTGTCGCTGAGGCACGTGACCAGCAGCGGGGCGTTGAACATGTCCGGCCAGCCGAACTCGGATCGCTTCGCGTCGGGCCAGAGCGCGTCCCAGTAGCGCGACGTCTGCTCCTTCCCCTCGAGCGCCAGGAAGGCCCAGCCCTGGCTGAACCCAGCGGACGGTGCGCGCTGGGCGTTGGCGAGGATCCGATCCACGACCTCACGCGGGATGGGACGGTCCTCGAAGCTGCGCACCATCTTCCGCTTGCGGACGACGTCCTGGAACTCCTGTAGCGACCCTCGACCTTCATCACGGCCTTCGATACGCGCCTTTGTCGCGACGCAGCAGTCCGGCGTCGACCAGATAGCGCCGGAGCGTCGCGAAGTCGTTGTGCACGGGCTGGAGCAGGCGGTTCACCTCGTCTTCGTCGTAGGTGCGCTCGCGGTCGAAGCGCGCCGCGATGTGCTCCAGGACGGCTCGCCGGTCCGTGACGCGTGCCGGGATCGTCTCGAGACGCCCGCTCTTGAAGAACCGCGCGAGCTCGGGCGGTCCGTCGAACTCCGCGCGACGCCGGACGTTCCCTGGGATCGGCACGCCGAAACTCTAGGGCTCTCCGCGGCGCGCGGTGATGATCCCGGTGTTGAAGCCCAGCCAGTGCATCCGACCGAGGTTGCGCGCGTGCTCGACCTTCATGCAGCGATCCATCACCACCCGGAGGCCGCCCTCCTCGGCGATCGCGCCGCCCTCGGCGCTGATCACGTTGTACTGGCACCACAGCGCCTTCGCGCCGATCTTCACCGCCTGGCGCGCGATCTCGGGTACTGCGTCAGGCGCGCGGAAGACGTCGACGACGTCGATCGGGAACGGGATCTCGGACAGCGACGGATAGCTGGTCTCGCCGAGGATCGTCTTCTCGCGCGGGTTCACCGGAACGATGCGGTAGCCGTGGCGGCGCAGATAGAAGCCGACGAAGTGGCTCGCGCGCAGCTCGTTCGGGGAAAGACCGACGATCGCGATCGTCCGCGCGCTCGTGAGTATCGACAGGATCGCGAACGGATCCTGCCACCTGTCGGGGACGGCGGGCTCACTCAAGCCTTCACCGGCGTACGCATCGCGGACACGGCCCGCAGGCCGACGTCGAGGTCCTCGATCAGATCCTCCACCGATTCAAGGCCGACCGAGAGACGGATCGTCCCGGCGGAGATGCCGGCGGCGGTCAGCTCGTCATCGGAGAGCTGGCGGTGCGTCGTGCTCGCCGGGTGGATGACGAGGCTCTTCGCGTCGCCGACGTTGGCGAGATGGCTCCACAGCGAGAGCGCCTCGATGAACTGGCGCCCCGCCTCGCGGCCGCCGGGCAGATCGAAGGAGAAGATCGCGCCCGCGCCGAGCGGCAGGTACTTGCGCGCGAGGGCGGCGTACGGGCTCGACGCGAGGCCTGGGTAGCGGACGTTCGTCACGCCGGGCTGCCGCTCCAGCCACTCGGCGACCGCCTTGGCGTTCTCGACGTGCCGCGCCATCCGCAGCGGCAGCGTCTCGATGCCGAGGAGGAAGAGGAACGCGTTGAACGGGCTCATCGCGGCCCCGAGGTCGCGGAGCGACTCAGCGCGCAGCTTCATCAGATAGCCGTAGACGCCGAAGGTCTCGTGGAACGCGAGGCCGTGATAGGCCGGTGATGGATCGGCGACCACCGGGAAGCGGCCGTTGGACCAGTTGAACGTGCCCGACTCGACCGCGACTCCGCCGATGCTGGTGCCGTGGCCGCCGATGAACTTCGTCGCGGAGTGCGTGACGATGTCCGCGCCCCACTCGATCGGACGGCAGAGATACGGCGTCGCGAACGTCGAATCGATCATGAGCGGCGCGCCATGCTCGTGCGCCACGGCGGCGACGGCCTCGATGTCGAGCACGTTGCCGCCGGGATTGCCGATGGTCTCCCCGTACAGCAGCTTCGTGTTCGGACGGAGCGCGCCGCGCCAATGGTCGAGATCGTCCGGATCGATGAAGGTCAGCTCGAAGCCGAGCTTGCGCTGCAGGTGCTTGAGCTGCGTGACCGATCCGCCGTACAGCGCGGCCGACGACACCACGTGGTCGCCCGGCGTGAGCATCGTGAAGAACGCCGCCGCCTGCGCCGCGAGACCGCTCGCGAACGCCACGCCTCCGGCCGCGCGCTCGAGGCTGGCAACGCGCTCCTCGAACACCGCGACGGTCGGATTCATGATCCGCGAATACGTGTTCCCGTACTCCTGCAGGTTGAAGTACGCGGCGGCGGAGTCGGGGTCCTCGAACACGTAGCTGGTCGTCTGGAAGATGGGTACCGCGCGCGCGCCTGTGTACGGCTCGGGGCGCTGCCCGGCGTGGATCGAGCGCGTGTCGAAACCGAATTCCTTCGCCGGCCGCTCCCTCATATCGCAGGGGCTGCGCCCCGTCCACCCCCATTCAGGAACTCACGGATCAGCTCGGTCATGCGCGCCTCCTCGAGCAGGAACGAGTCGTGCCCGTACGACGCGTCGATCACCTCGTGCCGCACGCTCTTTCCTGCTGAACGCAGCGCGCGCGCGATCTCTTCCGAGTCGCGCGATGGATAGAGCCAGTCCGACGAGAACGACATGAGCAGCGTCCGCGCCTTCACGCGCGCCAGCGCGCGCTCGAGCGAGCCGCGGCCATACCTACGCGCGAGATCGAAGTACGTGAGCGCGCGCGAGATGTAGAGGTAGGCGTTCGCGTCGAACCGCTTGGCGAACGCGTCGGCCTGGTAGCGGAGGTAGCTCTCCACCTGGAAGTCCGCCTCGCGCAGCGTGTACGAGTATTCGTCGCGGTCCTGCAGGTCCCGACCGAACTTCTCGCGCATCGCGCCGTCGGACAGGTACGTCACGTGGCCCACCATGCGCGCGATCTTGATCCCGGCGTCCGGCGTTCGGCCGGTGCCGTAATAGTCGCCGCCCTGCCAGTCGGGATCGGCCATGATCGCGTTGCGCGCGATCGCGTTCCACGCGACCCCCTGCGCGCCGAGGCGCGCGGTGGCGGCGATCGGCACGATGTGGTCGATCGCATCGGGGTAGGCCACCGCCCACTCCAATGCCTGCATCCCGCCGAGCGATCCGCCGCTGGCGGCGAAGACGCGCTCGATCCCGAGTTCATGGAGGAACGCGACCTGCGCACGGACCATGTCGCCGACGGTGACGACCGGGAAGTCGCTGCCATAGGGACGTCCCGTGCGCGGATCGGCCGAGTTCGGTCCGGTCGAGCCGCGGCAGCTGCCGATCAGGTTCGTACATACGACGTGGTAGCGGTCGGTGTCGAACGCCTTCCCCGGGCCGATCATCCCGTCCCACCAGCCGAGGCCCGAGCGTCCGCGCTCCGCCGCGCCCATACCGTCGACGGTGATCGGCGCGTCCGGATCGTCGCTCCAGCCAGCGGCATGGGCGTCGCCCGACAAGGCGTGGCACACCACTACGACGTTGTCCTTGGCCGGCGCGAGCGTCCCGTACGTTTCGTACGCGATGCGGACCGGTCCGAGCGTCGCGCCCGAGTCGAGGTGCAGCGGCTCGGGCAGCTCGAGATGCTCGGTCCGGACGGTGCCGACGCTCCCCCGCTCTTTCGTGACCGTCACGCGTCGCAAGGCTAAGCGGTCGCGAGCGCGGTGTCGCGCTCCAGATGGAGCGCTTCGAGCAGGGCCACCCGCAGTGCCGCGAGCGCCGGATCGCGCCGGTCTCGGGGCCGAGTTGGCGCGACGCGTATGACGTCGACGACGCGTCCGGGCCGATCGCCGAGCAGCACGACGCGATCGGCGAGATACACCGCTTCGTCGAGGTCGTGGGTCACGAGCACGAGCGTCGGTTTGTAGCGCTGCCACGCCGCGAGCAGATGATCCTGCAGGCGCATGCGCGTGAATGCGTCGAGGCTGCTGAACGGCTCGTCGAGCAGGAGCACCTGCGGCTCCGTGACGAGTGCGCGCGCGAGAGCGACACGCTGCGCCATGCCACCGGAGAGCTCCTTCGGCAGCGCGTTCTGGAACGCCGTCAGGTCCACCGCCTCGAGCGCGTCGCGCACGAGCCGCGCGCTGGCCGAGCGGTCGCGCTCCCGCAGGCCGAAGGCCACGTTCTGCGCGACGCTCAGCCATGGGAAGAGGCGCGGCTCTTGGAACACGAGGCCGACGGCGGGGTGCGGGCCGCAGACGACCTCGTCGCCGACGCGAATCTCGCCGCGATAGTGCGTGTCGAGACCGGCGACGAGACGGAGAAGCGTGGACTTCCCGCAGCCCGAGGGGCCGACCACCGCGACGATCTCGGTCGGCGCCACCTCGATGTCGACGCCGCCCAGCACCGGAAGATCGCCGTAGCGCTTGCGCAGCTCGCCGATCCGGAGCGGCCGGCTCACTTCGGGCTGCCTTCGCCGATCGTGTCGCGCCACGAGATGGCGCGGCGCTCCACCGCGCGGATCGCCGAATCGGTGAGCTTGCCGAGGATCGCGAGCGCGACGATCGCGACGAACATCAGATCGACGCGCGTCGACTGCTGGCTGTCGGTGAGCCGAAAGCCGAGGCCTTGCGACGCCCCGAAGAACTCGGCGACGACGACGAAGAGCCAAGCCTGAGTGGCGCCGAGGCGCAGACCGGTGATGAGATCCGGCACCGCGGCCGGTAGGACGACGCGGCGCGCGATCGCGAAAGGACCGAGGTCGAATACGCGCGCGACCTCCACCAGCTTGCGGTCCACACCCTTGATCCCCGCGACGAGGTTCACGTACACCGGGAAGAACGCGCCGATCGCGACGAGGGAGATCTTGGGCGACTCGTCGATGCCGAGCCAGAGCAGGAGCAACGGAGCCCACGCGAGCGTCGGCACCGTCCGCAATGCCTGCAGCGTGGGCTCGAAGATCTGGTCGGTGCGGCGCGAGAGGCCTGTGAGGGTTCCGAGAAGGATCGCCACCACCGAGCCGATCGCGAAACCTTCGACAACGCGCACGATCGTCGCGATGAGGTCCAGTTGGAGGAGCCCTCGGCGCCACATGCCGACCGCCGCGTCGAGCACGACCGGCGGTGGCGGGAGCTGATAGGCCTCGAAGATCCCGAGCCCGACCGAGCCCCACCACAGCACGACGATGACCGCCGGCAGGATCCATGGCAGGACCGCCGGCCAGCGGCGCGCGCGAGCCGCCGCCACGGTCCGCGGCAGGGCGATATCAGGCGCGGCTATCTGATGACCGCCTTCGCCCATGTCCCGTCGACCAGATCGGTGACGGCCTTCTCGACATTCGAACCGGGGTTCGCGAGCTGCTCCGCGTTGATGATCGGGATCACCGCCTTCAGGACGGAGACGTGCGCGTCGCCGGGGATACCGGAGGTCTTGAAGTTCATCCGCTCGAAGAGCTCGCGCCGCGCGACGTCGAGCGTGATCTGCGCGTCATCGGCCAGGATCTGCGCGGCCTGGTCGGGGTTGTCCTGGATCCATTTCTTCGCGCGCTCGTACAGCTCGATGACCTTCTTGGTCGTCTCGGGGTACTTTCGGAGGAACTCCTCGCGCGAGTTGAGGAAGCCGTACGTGTTGAAGTCCTTGTTGCGGTAGATGAGCTTGCTGCCGGCCTGCAGCTCGCTCGCGGCCATGTGCGGATCGAGGCCCGACCAGGCGTCGACCTGTCCGCGCTCGAGCGCGGTGCGGCCGTCGGCGTGCGGCAGGTTCACGTACTGGATGTCGGCCTGCGAGAGGCCGGCGCCGGCGAGCGTCCGCAGCAGGAAGAAGTACGGGTCGGTGCCCTTCTGCGCCGCGATCTTCTTGCCCTTCAGGTCCTTGATGTCCTTCGCGGTCGAGTCCTTGCTCACCACGAGCGCGGTCCACTCGGGCTGCTCGTAGATGTAGACGGCCTTGATCGGGTTGCCATTGGCGCGCGACAGCAGCGCGGCCGACCCGGCCGTGGATCCGAAGTCGACGGCGTTGCCCTGAAGGAAGTTCAGCGCGTTGCTGGAGCCGGCCGAGTACACCCATTTGATCGCCGTGCCCGGGAGGGCCTGCTCCGCCCAGCCCTGCTTCTTGAGAACGAGCGAGGGCGGCGAGTATGTGGCGTAGTCGATCCGCAGCTCCGCGAGCGGCGGATCCGACGCGGCCGCGCCGGCGGACGCAGTCGCGGCGCCCGGCGGCGCCGGAGCTGCCGCGCCGCCGCACGCAGCCAGGGCGGCGATAGCGAGGTACGCGAAGACAGCGAAGATGCGATTCATGAGTGGACCTCCATGTGTTGTGGGGAGCGGGCTCCGTAGCGGTGCGCGCTTCTTCCTGGCTGTCGGCGCCTAGGACGCCGGTGCGGCCTAGTCGCCTAGCGACAGATGCAGGTGAGCGCGCAGCGCATGACCATGGAGAACCCTTGGATAGCACGCCGGAGCCCGATAGGTACAGGCGTCAAGGTGAAACGCGGGCAGTCTGCACAGCAAACACAAGGCCTCGGACTGCGCCACACACCCGAACCAAGCCACCACAAGACCAACAGCCGCGTCGGGCGCCTCAAGCGCATGATCGAGCGCGAGTGCCTTTACTAGCTCGAGCTACACGGGTGGAAGCCCTCGCGATCGCGTCTACGTCGCCTGCTACAACGCCGAACGCGCACACCCGCCTCGGCGGACGGCCACCACTCGACTGGTAAGCCGAATCGCGACGTCTGATCAAGGTCTCGGTGAGGCCCGCGCGGCAGAGAACTCGCTACATCTGTTGGCGTGAGCTGCTTCCAGTTTCGATAGTGCCCATGAAAGACCCTACTGCCAAGCCAAAGGTGAGAGATCCCCTCAGGTCCGAAGTTCTCATCGCGTCTCAAACGATGGCGCGACAATACGGTCTGGCCGCATCCATCTCGTCCGCGCAGCCTCCTCGCGCGCCCACTGCACCAAGACTGCCCTCTCGTCGGCCGTGAGGGAGTCTTTGATCAGTTTCCAGGCTCTCCGCGTGCGTTCAGCGTCGGCGACAAGGAGGAGCGAGCTCACAACGTCCCACTGATCCACGTCATCCGGCTCTGGACCGTGAAGGGTCACGAGATCGCGCTCTAGCGCGGACAACGGTCGGATTCGTGCTCGTATGGCACTCTCCTCGTCGTCCTTCGCCACCTCCGGACCGAATTGAGAGCGCACGATCACGTTGAATCGATCGAGCGCGGCGGGTGGCAGCGGCGAGGCCACCTTGGGACTGTGTCCGAATGCGCCGGCGAGACGTGGCAGCACAAGGCGCCAATCGAACCACTGGTCCCGCTCGGCATGGCAGACGAAATGTCTGAGCAACCATCGCCCTAACTCGTCCGTGGCCTCAGGGCCGTAAGCCAACCGCAGCTGTTCAAACGTCTGCCGTAGGAGGGTCGCGACTGCCTCGAGATAGCGAGGGTCATCGTCCAGCCGGACGGGTATCCCGCGCAGGTCAAGAAGGAACCGCCTCGCGCGGTCCGTGGCCATAGCGGGCGAGTGGCAGATGGACATCGGCAGGCCAGCGCGCTCAAAGAGCGCGTACCCGCGTTCGACCGCGAGCAGCAGGAATCCGTTTTGCCAATCCAGAACGTGCGCGCTGTCCGGCACCGTTACGTCCTCCACATCGACCTTCCTACGGCACCGCCAGATTCACGGGAATCGTTGGCCAAAGGGGTGGCAGCAACGACGGGGCAAAGCGTACGGCCCGGTAAACAAGGTAAATGACGATCGCCGTACCACCCAGGCCGGCGGCGACGACCTTGGGATCCGGCCCAGCTGTACTCACCTTGGGGCGCGGCCAAGGCAGCGGTTCGGATAACCAATCACTAACGTCCGCGGGGAGCGCTGAGCCGCCGGAGTCGTCACAGCCCTCGTCTTCCCATTCGGTCAGCCGATTCCGAAGGTCTGCCTGACGTTGCTGGAATAGCCGTTGGTGTGCCGCGAGTTCTTCGGGGTTGGTCTCCTGAAAGTTGAGCTTGTCCTCCTCGATCTCCTGCTTCCGCTTCTCCAGTTCGTTCCGCGTGTTCGTGATTCTGCGCTGGAGCGAGGCGCAGCTCTGGCGATTGGGGTAAAGTCCTGTCGGATCATCGAGCGTCGTCGGGCGCGCAAAGGCGTAGACGCATCCGTTGAGCGACACGGGCATCGCGATTCCGCCCACCAACGGCTCGACGACGGTGAATCTTCCACTCGCCGCCTCGTACCACCGCGCGCGCATGTAGAGTAGTCCGGAGGGGTCGAGCAGCTGCCCGGCGTAGCCGAGGAGCGAGAGCGTCGACTGCCCGAAGGACTGCGCGATCTCGCCGTAGGCGCGGTAGCGCCAGGATCCCATGACCGATCCCGTGCCGTCGACCTCCGCGCGCACGCTCTTGCCGCCGTCGCGCGCCAAGGCGCGTGTCGTGCCGTCGGCCTTAACGACGTACAGCGGTCCGAGGCCGTAGACGATGCGGTCGCCCCCGGACTGCAGCAGGGCCGCGATGCTCGTCGATGGATCCCAGAGCAGGTTGGTCGTGTTGCCTGACTCGGTCCGGCTCTGCAGCAGGCCGTCGCCACTGTATGCGTAAGCGCGTGTGGTGCCAGACACGGTGGATGAGACCAGCCGGTCGAGGGGGTCGTAACCGAAGGTGTCCGCTCCGCGCGCTATGAGGCGATCGGCGTCGGACCAAGTCAGGGTGTTGGTGCCGTCGCTGGTCGGGCGGTTCTCGCCGTCGATCGTGTACGTCGCCGACGGCCCGGTGCGCGCGGTGATGTTCGAGGCCCCGTCGAGCGTGAAACTCTCAGGGTTGGTCGTGGTGACGGCGGTCAGGCGGTTCAGTCCGTCGTAGCCGAAGCCGAACGAGTCCGTCGTGCCGGGCGTGGTGATCCCCGCGAGGAACTCAGCCAGGGCGGTGCGGTTGCCCTCGGAATCCAACGTGTAGGCGTGCGAGGTGATGGTGGTCGCGCCGACCGCGTTGACGAGGCTGCTGAGGCGCTGCGCGCGGTCGTATGTGTATGTCGTGATCAGGCCTCCCGGGGCGCCGACGGTCTTGGCCAGACCGGCGGCGGTGTAGGTGTAGGTCGAGGTGCGGCTGGACCAGTCGGTGAGCGAGGAGAGCCGGCCGCCGGGGCTGAAGACGTAGCTGACGGTTCCCCCGCCGGTGCCCGGATAGCTGACCGACGTGCGGTTTGAGTCGAGGTCGTAGCCGTAAGTGATCGCGCCGTTGGGCTGCGTGACCGAGGTGAGGCGCGAGAGCCGGTCGTATGCATACGTCGTGCTGCCGGTGCCGTCGGTCATCGACGTGCGCCGCAAGAGCTCGTCGTAGGCGTAGCTGATTGTCGAAAGGCCCGTGGCCGAGACGGTGAGCAGGCGGTTGAGCGCGTCGTAGCCATACGAGGTGGCCACGCCATCGGCCGTGGTGCGCGTGGTGACGTTGCCGTTGCCATCGAGCGCGAGGCTCATCACCAGATTGGTGCCGGTCGCGGGATGGACCGTGGTGCTCGTGAGCCGATCGAGCGCGTCGTAGCCGTATTCGGTGACCGCGCCGTTGGCCTGGGTGACGGCTGTGACGTTACCGTTCCCATCGCGGGTGACGACCGTGTCGTAGACCAGCGTTGGCTGCCCGACAGGATCCGGCTTCTGGCGGACCTTCCAGAGACGCGCCGCGTTGTCGTAGATGTATGTCGTCACGTTGCCGCGACGGTCGGTGAGCGTGGTGCGGTCTCCAGCGCCGTCGTACGCGTATCCGTTCGACTGTCCGAGCGGGTTGGTGTCGCCGGTGATCTGGTCGTTTGCGTCGTACGCGGTGGTCCAGGTGTGATCGGCCGGAATGCCTCCGGGTGCGTAGCCCTCGGGGTCGACCACGCTCGTGCGCCGGCCTAGGGCGTCGTAACCATAAGTCGTCTTCGCGCCGTCGGCGTCGATCTTCTGAGACAGGTTGCCCTGGGCGTTGTAGGCGAGGACGGTCGAGTAGGTGTAGTCGGGCGTGCCAGTGCTGTTGCCGCGCGGGGCGATGATCCGCGTGGGCAGGCCCGGGTTGCTCGGATCGAGGTACTCGTACTTTGACGTGGCGAGCGTGCTCGCGTCGATCTGGCTGCTTGTGGAAAGCGGCACGTTGCTCGTCGCCTGGTACGTGCGCGTGGCGATGAAGCCCTTGGCATCGGTGACCATGGTGAGATTGTTCCGCGTGTCGTACTCGTACGTCGTCACGTATCGCGGTGTCTGCGGATTGACCTGCGGATCAGTCCGCGTCAGCACGTTGCCGCGAGTGTCGTAGGTGTAGTCGGTGCGTCCGCCATTGCGATCGGTGCTGCTCAGCACGTTGCCAGCGGCGTCGTACGTCACGCCGGCGTTGTAGAGAACACCGCCGACGGTTTCGCTTTGCGTGAGCGTGCGAGTGCGTCCGTCGAAAGTCTTGGTCAACTGGTGCTGGCGCGGATCGGTGATGACAATCTGGTTCGGCGTGTAAGAGAAGGTCGTGAGCGCACTCATTCCGTCGCGCCGCTGGATTACTCGGCCGTTGGTGTCGTAGGTGTTGGTCACGCGCAGGCGTCCGTCCGGGTCGGTGATGGTGGTCAGGCGATGGGTCGTCCCGTCGTAGGCGTAGGTCCACCGGTGCTGCGCGGGATCCTGCCCCGCGCTGTTGCCGATCTTGTCGGTGACGGCGGTGAGCCGTCCGGTCGCGTCGTAGCCATAGGTCACGCGGCGTCCGCTGGGATCCTGGATCTGGCTCAGCGTGCTGTCGGCGTTGTAGCTGAGGGTGACAGTCCGACCGACCGTATCGGTGATGCTTGTGAGCAGCGCCCCGGTGTAGCTCAGGGTGATCTGGTTGCCGGCCGGTTCGTGGATACGGGTCAGCAGGCCGAAAGAATCGAAGTCGAAGCTGCGCTGATCTTTCTGCGTCAGCGTGAAGGTGCCGTCGATGTTGGCGACGAGCGTGTTGAAGACATCGGGAGGATCGGCGTAGGTGCCGTCCGGGTTCTTGGTGTAGGTGTCGCGCGAACCGTCGCCACCGCGGACCTCGACCGTGGCGCCGTAGTCGCGCAGCCGCCAGTGGTAGCCATGCGACCAGCCGTAGCCGAGCGGGCCACCGCTCTTGTCATCGGAGTTGTAGCTGCGGGCGAAGACCAGATCAATGAGCCGTCCGGGCAGCGAGACATCGACGGCACGCGTGGTGTAGCTGCCGGTGCCGGGCTTCACCGGCAGGCACGAGAACTTGCACTCCTTTTCGTCGCCACCGAAGGTGAACGGATAGGCGGCGCCGAAGTCCGCGCCGAGGCGGTCGTACACGACGGCGGCGCCATCTGAGGCTCCCGGCACAAGGTTCGAGGCGCCTGTTAAGAAGGCAACGTACCGCCCGTCCTGGGAGAGGTACGCGCCGAAACTCGAGTTGTTGCCCTCTTCGCCCGCGTTGCCGACGCTCACCCGTGCGAGCGCGCCGCTGGTGACGTCGGCCACGTAGACATCAGAGACGCCGTTGGTGTCTGCAGCGATGAGCGGGTCTGCGGTGTCGAAGGCGAGGTAGTGGCCGTCTGCCGAAAACGCTGGTCTGGTCGAGGGGCTGGTGGTCATGACTCCCGGCGAGCGCACGGACATCCGCGTGGTGACATTGAGCGTGCGGTCTCTGACTAGACGTTTTCCCATCCGTTCGTCGCTCCGCCGGCGAAGTTGGTGGCGAGCGAGACGAAAGCGACGTAGCGACCATCGCCCGACATCGCAACTTGATCGGAGTGACCATTCGACTCAGCCCCGCCGCTACCGATACTGACCCGCGTGGTTGCGGCCGTCGTGCGGTCGTAGAGGAACACATCGCGTTTGGCGTTGGTGTCGCCGCTGACAAGGTTGGTGGCCGTAGAGACGTAGGCGACGTAGCGACCGTCGCTCGAGATCGCCTTGTCGTTGTAAACGTACTGCCCGCCGGAGGACAGATCGCCCTGGCGGCCGCTACTACTGACCGAGACGAGGATTGTTGTCTGCAGTGTGCGGTCATAAAGGAAGATGTCGCGGACGCCGTTGCGATCGCCCTTCACGAGGTTTGTGGCATCGGATTCAAATGCCACGTAGCGTCCGTCGGCCGAAATCACTGGGTAGTAGCTGTTGCCGTTGGCTTGCGCGCCGCCGGTCGCTACCGAGACCCGTGCATAGATCCCCGTTGCCGTGTCCTTGACAAAGACGTCGCTCGCACCGTTCGTGTCCCCCGGTACGAGCGTGCCGTCCGTCGAGTCGAACGCGAAGTAGCGGCCGTCCGCTGAGAACGACTGCGCAATGATGTCTGGCAAGCTGTTCGGGAAGTACGTCTGGGCCGCGAGAGCTTTGGTCGTCGCGGTAGCTTGGTCCCTTGCCCAAGGAACGCCGTTCCCGAGCACGGTCCCGTCTGGTGACGTGTAGAAGAGATTGCCGCTGTTGAAGAAGACCGTGCGTCCATCCGCGGTGATTCCAGCTGGGCCGTCCCGTCGATAACCCGCGTTCCCCTTAGGTCCGAGGTCGATCCTCGTGATCGTTCCTCCCCCATCGGGAAAGGTGGTCGCGGGAGAAGCCTCGGCGAGACCGACAACCGCGGTCTTCGCGAACGCAGTCGCTGCAAACGGGGTCAGGACGAACTGAGTCAACCGCAGCGACGGAAGGCCTGCCGTGACTATCGTGAAGGTCAGAGTGAACGCCAAAATGCGGTAGGCACGAACCCCGATAGCCATGGCGGATCCCCTCCATGCCACTTTGCGTCTCAAGCCAGACGCCGGCGTGCACGTTGACTCAGCTGGGTAAACAAAGTCAATCCGAGTTAGCCACCGAATGTGCTGGGCTTACCTGCCAGTCGGACGAACGAGCGGGGAAACGGCTGCGAGGCGCTGCGCCCGGACAATAGGGACGAGTGATCGATCAGAGGCTGCCCGCACGCATCCAGATCGTCGAAGTCGGCCCGCGCGACGGGCTCCAGGCCGAGTCGCGGACGCTGCCGACGGAGACGAAGCTCGCGCTCATCGATCGGCTCGCCGACGCCGGCCACACCGTGATCGAAGCGACTTCCTTCGTCAGCCCGAAGACCGTGCCACAACTGGCGGACGCCGAAGAGCTGCTGCGGGCGCTCAAGCGCAAGCCCGGCGTGCGGTATCCGGTGCTCGTTCCCAACGAGCGCGGCCTCGAGCGGGCGCTCTCCGCGGGGGCCGACGACTTCGCGGTCTTCGCATCGGCGTCCGAAAGCTACTCGCGGAAGAACCTGAACCGCGGGCGCGATGAGGCGATCGCGGGATATGGCCCCGTGATCAAGCGGGCGAAAGACACGCGTGCGCGCGTGCGCGGCTACCTCTCCATGGTCATCGCGGACCCCTGGGATGGACCGACGCCCGCCGCGGTCGTCATCGACTGCGCGAACCGGCTTCTCGATATGGGGTGCGACGACCTTTCGCTCGGCGATACGACCGGCGTCGGAACGCCGGCGGAGGTCACCGCGCTCCTGCAAGCCTTCCTCAACGCCGGGCACGCGGTCGGCCGCATCGCGTTCCATTTCCACGACACGTACGGACAGGCCCTCGCGAACGTCCTCACCGCGATGGGCCTCGGCGTCACGACGTTCGATGCGAGCGTCGGCGGCATCGGCGGGTCGCCCTTCGCGAAGATGGCGGCGGGAAATCTCGCGACCGAGGACCTGCTGTGGATGTGTCGCGGTCTCGGGATCGATACCGGGGTCGACCTCGAGAAGCTCGCCGCGACCAGCGCGTGGATGGCCGACGCGCTCGGACGGGAACTCCCCGGACGGGTGGCACGCGCGCTCTCCCGCCCCTCCTAACATCCGCGCGATGGCGGAGACCACGACCGGCTATATCGCGATCGCGGACATCTCCGGGTACACGGCCTTCGTCGCCGCGACGGAGATCGAGCACTCACGCGAGATCCTCTCGGAGCTGCTGAACACGACCTGCGAGGAGCTGATGCAGCATCTCGTGCCGGTGCGGATCCAAGGCGACGCCGTGTTCTGTGTCGGCAGCGACGACGATGTGGTCCCCTGCCTCGAGGCCGCGTTCATCGCGTTCCACCGCCGCGTGCGCGCGATGGTCGCGGCGACGACCTGCCCGTGCAACGCGTGCCGGAGCGTTCCCGACCTCACGCTGAAGTTCGTCGCGCATCGCGGCCCGTACTCGACGGTGAACGTACGTGGAACGACCGATCTCGTCGGCGCCGACGTGAACATCGCGTTCCGCCTGCTGAAGAACCACGTCCCCTCGCACGAGTACATCCTGGTCACGCCCGCGGTCCTCGAGCGCCTACCCGAGCTCGCGCGCGAGCGCTACGTGCCGATCGCCGAGGAATACGACCTCGGTCGCGTCGAAGCCGCGTATCGCGATCTCCACGACCTGCGGGAGTCGGCGCGACACCTGCCGGCCCAGCGTGTGACCGCCCAAGACGCCGATTTCACGCTCGCCGGGGTGGTCAACGCGCCGCGCGATCGTGTCTGGTCGTCCTTCATCCTGCCGTCGATGATGCAGAAGATGAACGGCGCGCCGAGGGTCACGTTCTCGGACGGCGCGCGCGGCACGCTGAGCGGCGCGGCGTACCACTGCCATCACGGCAGGGGGGAGTCGATCTTCGAGATCGTCGACGTGGACCCACCGAACGAGCTCACGCTGTGGATGTACGGCGATGGGCCCGAGGCGCTCTGCTCGTACCGGTTCGAGCCCGTCGATGAGGGCCGGACCCGCGTCCGTCTAGCCCTGCGCATCCTCGGCATGAGCGGGCTCCGCCGGGCGGTCTCGGTCCTGATATTCCGCTACTACATGGGCCGCGGGATGCGGATCCTCAGGACCGAGATGAAGAAGCCGCCGCAGCTCGCGGCCGCGTAGCCCTTCGGCCTCCGGGTCGCGCGCGTGTCGCGCGCGCCGTGCCGACGGCCGGCACGCCGGACGAGCGCACCAGCGCGGCGAACGCGCGCACGTCGGTATCGCTGATCTCCCGCCACTTCGCGACCTGCGCGTCCACCCGTCGCGACAGATCCTCGAAGACGTCGCGCATGCCTTTCGTCGGCGCGAAGTCCGAGCCGCCGACGGACGAGCCGAGCGATGCCAGCTTGGCGTTGAGCCTCGCGGGGAAGTTCAGCGTGTCCTGACGGCTCTTCGCCTTGACCTGTACGAGCGCCTCCTCGACGGCGCCGGCCTTCTGGCGCAGCGTCGCGGCGGCTCGAGCGAGGCGGGCCTGACCGCCCTGCTCCTTCGCGCGGCTCTCCCATGCGTCCAGCTGGCCCTTGAGCTTGCGGATCGCGTTGATCGTCTGGTGCGTCTCGGACAGCTTGGCCGTGACCTTGAGGCCGAGGGCGTACTGCGCGTCGAGGTCTTCCTGCGTCGCGGAGACACGCGGGTCCTTCTGCATCTCGAACGGCGCCTCCAGGGACTCGCCCTCGATGGCCAACCGCACGCGATACGACCCTGGAGGCACCTGCGGTCCGACGAGCTGCTGCTCGAACGCCTCCCAGGTGCCGCCCTCGCCCTCGATCTTCGTGGCGTCCGGATGGCGCATGTTCCACACGAAGCGGTTGAGCCCGACGTCGATCGGCACCTTGGGGTCCTTCGTCTCAGGCGGCTTCTGCGTTCCCGTCGCCTGCGACTTCGGCTTGTCGCGCAGCCAGTACTGCGCGATCACGCCGCTCGGCGGATTGGTGCCGGCGTCGATGTTCACGGCCACCTTTTCGCCGGTCGGCTTCTCGATCTGCCGATACGTGACCATCGTCGCGCCGGTCATGCGGTAGTTCTTTCCGATCTTCGGCGGCTGCGCGAAGCCCATGTCGGTGCGGAAGCGGATCGTCGGCTTGGGCGCGAACAGGAACGCGCGCTTGCGCGCCAGATCGGCCGCGTACTGGCGCAGCGGCGAAAGGTCGTCGAGCACCCAGAACGAGCGCCCGTGCGTGCCCAGCACCAGATCGGCGTCCTTCACCACCATGTCGTGGATGGGGACGACCGGCAGGTTCCCGCCCAATCGCTGCCAGCGTCCACCGCCGTTGAAGGAGACGTAGACACCCGTCTCGGTGCCCGCGTAGAGGAGATCGCTCCTGGTCGGATCCTCGCGGATGACGCGCGTGAAGTCGTCGTCGCGGATCCCGTTCGTGATCTTCGTCCACGTCCGCCCGAAGTCGGTCGTCCTGAAAAGGTAGGGGCGGAAGTCGTCCATCTTGTAGCGCGTGCAGGCGACGTAGGCCGTGCCCGCGTCGTGCGAAGAGGGCTCGATCGTCGTGATGAGCGTCCACGCGCGGATGCCCTTCGGCGTGACGTTCCTCCAGGTCTTGCCGTCGTCGCGGCTGACGTGCACCAGGCCGTCGTCGCTGCCCGCCCACAGGACGCCTCGCTCCAGCGGGGACTCCGCGAACGCGAAGACCGTGCAGTAGTACTCGGCACCGGTGTTGTCCTTGGTGACCGGACCGCCTGACGGCGCGAGCTTGCTGGGATCGTTGCGCGTCAGATCCGGGCTTATCGTTTCCCACGTCGCGCCCTCGTCGCGCGTGCGGAAGATGCGGTTTCCGCAGTGATAGAGGACATCCGGATCGTGCGGTGAGAGCGCGACCGGCGCCGTCCACTGGAAGCGGTACTTCAGCGCGTCGGCCCCCTCGCCGCTCGCTGACTCGTGCCACACGTTGATGAGGCGCGACTGCCGCGTACGGCGATCATGTCGCGTCAGGATGCCCTGGTACTCGGCCGCGTAGATCACGTTCGGATCGTCCGGCCGCACGGCGATGTGCCCCGCCTCGCCGCCGCCGACGGCGAAGGCGTCCGCGCCGGTGACGCCGGCGATCGGCGCGCGGCTCGGGATGCTCATCGAGGTGTTGTCCTGCTGGCAGCCGTAGATGCGATACGGCGCCTGGGTGTCGGTCGTCACGTGGTAGAACTCCGCGGTCGGCTGGTTGTATACGCCCGACCACGACAGAGCCCCGTTGAAGGTGATCACGCCACCGCCGTCGTTGCCCTCGACCATCCGGTCGTGGTCTTTCGGGTCGATCCACAGATCGTGATGGTCGCCGTGCGGGATCGAGACCTGCACGAAGGTGCGGCCCGCGTCGCTCGACCGCCACGCGTCGACGTTGAGGACCCATACCGTCTCCGCGTCCTGCGGATCCGCGTAGATGTGGTCGTAATACCAGGCCCGCTGACGGAGGTTGCGGTCCTCGGAGCCGCGCTCCCAGTTGTCGCCGAAATCGTCGGAACGGAAGACGCCGCCGTCCTCGGCCTCGACGATGGCGAAGACGCGACCGCTCTTCGCGGCAGATGCGACGATGCCGATCTTGCCGAGCGTGCTCTTCGGAAGACCCTTCGCCCGGCTGATCTCGGTCCAGGTATCGCCGCCGTCCGTCGACCGGAAGACGCCGCTGCCGGCGCCGCCCGAGACGAGCTCCCACGGACGGCGGACCGCTTCCCAGATCGTCGCATACAGGATGCGCGGGTTGTTCGGATCCATCGAGAGATCGACCGCGCCGGCGTTCGCGCTGCGGTAGAGCACGCGCTTCCAGGTCTTGCCGCCGTCGCGCGAGCGGAGCACGCCGCGCTCGGGATTACTGCCGTGCGCGTGTCCGAGCGCCGCGACGTACACCGTGTCGGGGTCGGTCGGATGCACGCGGACCTTGCCGATGTTGCGCGTCCGCTCGAGCCCGAGATGCGACCACGTCTTCCCCGCGTCGGTCGAGCGGTAGACGCCATCGCCGTGCGAGACGTTGCCGCGGATGCAGGACTCGCCCATCCCGACGTAGATGACGTTCGGATCGCTCAGCGAGACGGCGATGCCACCGACGGATGCGCGCTTGAAGAAGCCGTCGGAGACGTTCTCCCAATACAGTCCGCCGTCCTGCGTCTTCCACACTCCGCCGCCGGTCGAGCCGAAATAGAACGTGTTGCGCTCGTGTGCATCGCCGGCGACCGCGCCGACGCGGCCCCCGCGGAACGGGCCGGCACAGCGCCATTCGAGCTTGTCCAGGAAATTCGGGGCGACCGAGCGGGCGGACGGGCGTGCGCGACGAACGCGGCGGCGGACAGCAGGCATGACGAGGACCTCCCCTGGCTGTGGTGCGGGGCGAGCCTAATAGTTCTGGCTAAACTGTGCCGCCATGGAAAAGGTGTTCGCGCTCCTCGACGTTCGGCCCACGCCAGCCACCGCCGTTACGCTCATCACGCTCGCGACCTCGTTCGCGATCGCCGAGCCCCTGTACAAGTTCCATAGCTTCACGCTCGAGACCGGTGCGTTCCTCGCCACGTGGTGGGCGCTGCGCCGCATCGGCCTCCTGTTCGTCAAGAGCTGATGTAGATGGGCGGGTGCTGCCGCCCGAGCGAATACGACGCGCTGTTCAGCGAGGACCAGGCGCGCAAGGACGCGCGCACCTACCGCCGCCGCGGCCTCGACCGCGAGTCGCGGGCGATCGTCGAATTCCTGCGCGCTCATGGCCTCGCAGGCTCGACCGTCATCGAGGTCGGTGGCGGCGTCGGCGGCCTGCAGATCGAGCTCCTGCGTGCCGGCGCCGCGCGCGCGATCAACGTCGAGCTCTCCGGCGGGTACGAGCTCAGCGCCCGCGATCTTCTCGCCGAAGCCGGTCTTGCCGAGCGGGTCGAGCGCCGCATCGCGGATTTCGTCGCCGATGCCGAGCGCCTGCCGACGGCCGACGCCGTCGTCATGCACCGCGTGGTGTGTTGTTACCCAGATGCGGAGGCGCTCGTCGGCGCGGCCGCCGCGCATGCGAAGCGCGCGCTGCTCATCACCGTGCCCGCCGAGCGCTGGTGGATGAAGCTGTTCATCGCGGTGTCCAACCTCGCGATGCGCGTCCGGGGACGGACCTTCAGGAGCTATGTTCACCCGATCGCCAGGATCGTCGGCGCGGCAGAGGCACGCGGACTGCGCGTGGCCGAGGACCGTGGTCGCCTGGTCTGGCGGATGCTCGCGCTCGCGCGCTGAACCGAGCTGACGCTGCGCGAGATCGTCTTTCGCGCCATCCGCGACCTGCTCGGGGTCATCGTCGCCCACCAGTACGTCACGCTCTTCATCGTGATCGCGATCGAAGAAGCCGGCCTGCCACTGCCGGCACCGGGCGATCTGGTCATCGCGTTCTACGGCTTCCGCGCCCGGGACGATCCGATCGAGATCGCCAAGGTGATCCTCGTCTGCGCGGCGGCGTCGACCACCGGCACCCTCGTGCCATACGGGGCCGCGCGGCGCTGGGGCATGACGGCCGCGAGCTGGCTGTCGAGAACGCTCGACATATCTCCCGAGCGCATCAACGCATGGGCCGATCGCATCGCGCGCAACGGCTTCCGCGCGGTGCTGATCGGGCGGCTGATCCCCGGCCTGCGCGTGGGCATGTCCATCATCGCCGGAACCGCGGGCGTCGGGGCGCCCACGTACGCCGCGGCGGTCTTCGTCGCGGCGACGATCTACTGGACCGGCTGGGTTCTGCTCGGTGTGACGCTGGGTCCGGCGATCGAGGATCTCGTGGCACCGACCTACCTGGGGTACATCGCGCTCGCGTTTCCGGTCACGCTCGTCGGACTCTTCGTGCTGCGCCGCATCTGGGCGCGCCGCTACCAACGGTGATACGCGGGATGGCCCGGCTTCACCGCGACGAACGTCCCGCGCGCCGTCGCGCAGACCTTGCCGCCGGCGCGCAGCTCGGCCTCGACCACGGCGCGGTCGTCCGCGATCTCCGCCGGACGCGCGACGATCTCGATTGGACCGCCGGTCGGCGTCGGCCTGCGCAGCTTGACCGCGTACTCGGCGGTGACGGTGCAGGGCGGCGCATCCGCACCGGAGCGCTTCATGAGGTGATACGCCGCGGTCCAATTGGAATGGCAGTCCATGAGCGTCCCGATGATCCCGCCCGAGAGCGCGCCGTCGTAGGCCTCGTGGTACTTCTCGGCGCGCCACGTTGCGACGACCTCGTCGCCGTTCGCGATGCTCTTGATGCGCAGCCCGCGCTCGTTCGCCGGTCCGCATCCGAAACACGTGCCCTTCGGCGCGAAACGGTCCTGCAGGCTCTGCGTGGCCACTGAAGCCGAGGGTACCCCGTCAGCGGTTGAACGCGCCGGCCGGCAGCTTCACGTCCTCGGTGGCGACGTCGCGGTTCAGCAGCAGTCCGTCGAGCTCGATGTTGAACGTCGGCGCGGCGATGCCGTAGCGCATGAGGATGCCCTCGCTCGTGTAGCACGCGTTGACTTCCGTGGTCTGCTGGAGCTTCGTCGCCCCGGCTTGCCTCATCAGGAAGCACGTCACGTTCTCGCCGGCGATGCGATCTTCGGAGAGCTCCGCGCGATCGAGCGCCTGCGGATTCTCGAGCAGCGGCTCGTCGAGCAGCACGACGCCCAGAGCGGCGGAGGCGGCTTCGTCGGGCGTCACCTGCTCACAGGGCGGCACGAACGGAAGGCGACACGCCACGATCGACGTCTCGTCGAGGTACAGCGTGAAGGCCTGCGAGTCGCGCCCGTTGCCCATCGTGGTGTCGATCCGCCGGAGCGTGAGGATCTGATACGTGACCAGCCGACCGCCGATCGCCTGCTTCTCGAAGACGCCGTTGATGACGTACGTCAGCTTGTAGGTGAGCAGATGACGCTTCGCGACCGCTTCGCGCACGCCGGCCGCGTCGATGGTGCGCTTCCGCGGCGTCGCGGAAGGGCTCGCGGATGTCGCGACCGAGCTCGCGGTGCACGCGACGGCAATGAGGCACGCGAGGGCCGCGAGCGCGAGCCGCCGCACCCGGCCGAGGTTAGCGCTTGGCTTCGGCTTCGCGCGCCTTTTTCTCGGTCCTCGCCCGATTGGCGTCACCGGACTGATGCTGGGCTTTTTCCTCGAGTCGCTGCGCGGTCTCGTCAGGCTTGCGGGTCGGCTTCTGGCCTTCCTGATTGCGCGGCTCGTCCTTGTTCATCGAGACCTCCGCTTGTCGTATCAGGGTATCCGGCGCCTCGACGTGCAATGGCCATGCGAGGCCAAATCCGGCCGCGATCTCACGTCTATTGACTAGTGAACAGGCGTTCCATATCGTCCCACGCCTAATGCGAACGGCTGTTCGATTCCCGGCGCGGACCTCACTGGAGCAGATCCTCGAGGGCTTCCTGCGCGACCCGCAGTTCCAGGAGATGGTCACCCGCTGGGAGACCGTGCCCGCGCGGGCGGCGCGCTACGCGGAGTTCCCAGAGTGGATCGACGGCCGCATCACCGCGGCGCTGCGGCGCCGCGGGATCGAGCGCCTGTATTCGCACCAGGCCGCCGCGCTCGAGCTCACGCGCGCGGGAAAGCACACCGTCGTGGTCACGCCGACGGCCTCCGGCAAGACGCTCTGCTACAACCTGCCGGTCCTCGACGCGATCGCGAAGGATCCGTCGTCACGCGCGCTCTACATCTTCCCGACGAAGGCGCTCTCGCAGGACCAGCTCGCCGAGCTCGAGCGCGAGTCCACCGACATGGACATCGAGCTCAAGACGTACACGTATGACGGCGACACGCCGCCGGCGGTGCGCGCGGCGATCCGCAGCGCCGGACACGTCGTCATCACCAACCCGGACATGCTCCACACCGGGATCCTTCCTCACCACACGAAATGGGTGAAGCTCTTCGAGAACCTCCGTTACGTCGTCCTCGACGAGCTGCACACCTATCGGGGTGTCTTTGGTAGCCACGTCGCGAACGTCCTCCGCCGCCTGCGCCGCATCTGCGAGTTCTACGGCTCGCACCCGGTGTTCATCTGCACGTCGGCCACGATCGCGAACCCCGAGGAGCTCGCGCGACGTCATATCGAGGACGACGTGATCGTCATCGACGACTCTGGCGCGCCGCGCGGCGAGAAGGTGCTCGTGTTCGTCAACCCGCCCGTCGTCAACCGGAACCTCGGCGTCCGCACGAGCGCGCTCCTCACCGGCCGCGACATCGCGGCGACGCTGCTCGCGTCCGGCGTGCAGACGATCGCCTTCGCCCGCTCTCGCGTGGAGACGGAGCTGCTGCTCACCTATCTGCGCTCGCGGTTCCCGCAGCCGCAGTGGCCGCGCGATCTCATCCGCGGCTATCGCGGCGGCTATCTGCCGTCGGAGCGGCGCGCGATCGAGCGTGGCCTGCGCGACGGTTCGGTGCGCGGCGTCGTCTCGACGAACGCGCTCGAGCTCGGCATCGACATCGGCGCCCTGCAGGCCGCCGTACTTCTCGGCTACCCCGGAACGGTCGCATCCACCTGGCAGCAGATAGGCCGGGCCGGGCGGCGCGAGGATCTCTCGGCCGCGTTCCTCGTCGCGTCGTCGTCCCCGACCGATCAGTACGTCGTGCAGCACCCCGGATACGTGCTCGAACGCTCGCCGGAGGCCGGCCTCGTCAATCCCGACAACCTGCACGTGCTCGTGCACCACCTGAAGTGCGCCGCATTCGAGATCCCGTTCGAGACGCGCGAGCGGTTCGGGACCGAGGACACGCCCGGCGTGCTCGCGTATCTCGACGAGCAGGGCGTGCTCCATGAGGCCGGCGGCAAGTACCACTGGTCCGATCAGGCCTTCCCGGCCGAGACGACATCGCTGCGCACGGCCACGAACGACAACGTCGTCATCGTCGACACCACCGGACCGGCGCCGCGCACGGTTGGATCCGAGCACCACGACGGCAAAGCACGGGTCATCGGCGAGATCGACCGCTTCGCCGCGCAGGTACTGCTCCACGAGCAGGCCATCTACCTCCACGAGTCGAAGCAGTTCCAGGTCGAGCGCCTGGATTGGGACAACGCGAAGGCTTACGTGCGCGAGGTGAAGGTCGACTACTACACACAGGCGGAGCTCGCGGTGCGCGTTCGGGTGATCGACGAGTTCGAGCGGCGCTCGGCGCAGCGCGGGTTCGATCGGGCGCACGGCGAGGTCCTCGTGTCGACGCTCACGACGATCTACAAGAAGCTCACGATGTACACGCACGAGAACGTCGGCTGGGGCAAGATCCACCTTCCCGAGCAGGAGCTGCAGACGACCGCGTTCTGGTGCGCCGTGCCCGACCGCGCGGTCGGAGGCTGGCCGAAGGAGCGGCTCGAGGTGGCCCTCGCGGGTCTCGGCAACCTTCTCCATGGACTCGCGCCGCTGTTCCTCATGTGCGACCCGCATGACCTCGGCCTCGCGGTCGAGGTGCGCTCGCCACACACCGGACGCCCGACGATCTACCTCTTTGACATGACGCCGGGCGGCATCGGATTCTCCGAGCGCCTGTTCCGCTCGTACGACGCCCTGATCGAGCGCGCACGCGAGCACTTGGAGTCGTGCGGCTGTGGCACGGGCTGCCCGTCCTGCGTCGGTCCGGCGTACGCGCTCGGCGCCGATGTGCGCGACTCCGTCGCGCATCTGCTGTCCCTCGCATGAACGACCTCCGTTCGCGCGTCGCCGCGATCATCGAACGCGATCGCGCTCGTCAGGCCCGAGAAACGGTGCTGCTCGCCGCGCCGACCGAAACCCTCTCAACGCGCGGTATCCCATCCCTGCGGGATGGGAACCCCTCCGCGCGCGGGGGCCCTCGGTCGGCGCGGCTCGCAACACCGTCCTCTTCTGCGCCCAACTTCGAGATGCGCGAGCAGCGCATCGCGCTCGACGATCTCGGCCTCGAGATCGTCGGCAGGGGAGCGTGCGATCCGCTGCTGCTCGCGCACCTCGGGCTTCGTGGCGACCCCCCGGACCGCTGGCAGGACATCCTGTGGTTGGACACGGAGACGACGGGTCTCGCCGGCGGCACGGGCACGTACGTGTTCCTGCTCGGGATCGCGTACTTCGCCGAGGGCGAGCTCGTCCTGCGACAGCACCTGCTTCACGACATCGGATACGAGCGCGCGTTCGTCGAGACGATCCAAGCGGAGATCGAGGCGTTCCGCGCCTGCGCGTCGTACAACGGCAAGAGCTTCGATCTGCCGCTCCTGCGCGCGCGCTGGGTCATGACGCTGCGCAGCGAGATCAACGTCGACGAGTCGCATCTCGACCTGCTTCACCCGGCGCGGCGACTCTGGCGCGACCGCTACGGATCGACCGGACTGAAGCAGCTGGAGGAATCGCTCTTCGACGAGGGGCGTATGAACGACATTCCCGGAGCGCTCATCCCGGACGCGTACTTCCACTATCTCCGCAAGCGCGATCCGAAGATCATCGCCCCGGTGCTCGAGCACAATGCGCGCGACATCGTGTCCCTCGTGCGCGTCGCGGATCGTGTCGCGGTCGCGGTGCTCGCAGCGCGCACCGGCCGCGCGCCGGACCACGCGCCGGCCGCGTACGCGCTCGCGCGAAGCTTCGAGCGCACCGGCGAGGTCGACGCGGCCTTTGCCTGCTACGAGAGCGCGTACTACGACGGTGACAACGACCTGCGGGTGAAGCTGGCGCTCGCGTTCGCCCGCCAGCTCGAGCGCCGCGCCGATGTCGAGCGGGCACTGCGCATGATGGAGACGCTGCTCGAGCTCGGACTCGGCTCCGAGCGCTGGCGCGAGCAGGCCGAAGCCAGAGTGCGCAGACTGACGAAGAAGAGATGGCGACAGCTGGCGACGGCAAGCTGACGATCCGGCCCCTGACCGCGGCGCAGGTCGACGACGTGAAAACGGTGACGCGGGGCACGTGGGGAGCGACGTGCTGGGATCTCTTTCCGCGGTACAACCGCGCCCAGCAGCGCGCGCTCGGGACGGTCGGCGCCGGCGGACCGCTGGTGGAGAAGAAACGTCGCGAGGTGCTCGCGAAGCTCGCGCGACGGCGCAAGAACTCCGCGGGGCTCGTGGCGTACGAGGGCAGGGAGCCGGTGGGCTTCGTATCGCTCGGTCCGCGATCCGACTACGCGCGGATCGCGAATTCGAAGGCGACGCCGCCGGTCGACGATGTCGACCCCTGGGTCGTCCCGTGCATCACCGTCAGGCGCGGCCACCGCGGCCAGGGCGTCGCGGTCGCGATGCTGCGCGCCGCCGTGGAGTACGCCGGAAAGCGTGGCGCGCCCGCGGTCGAGGGTTACCCGCGCGCGGAGCGCACGCGGCTGCACGACGATTACGCGTTCGTCGGCACCGAGGCGATGTTCCGCAGGGCCGGATTCCGCAAGATCCGCGGCATCCTGCCCCGCCTTCCCAAAGGTTGGGCGCCACGCGTCACTATGCGTGCGTCATGCGGATCCTCTCGGACGACCTCCTCGGCCTCGCCGAAGCGCTCGAAGCCGGCGCCCTGACCAGCAGCGCGCTCGTCGAGCGCGCGCTCCGCCGGTACGCCGAGACCGAGCCGCAGATCCACGCCTTCGCCTGGCTCGATCCCGCGCGCGCGCAGCGGTTGGCCGCGGCGTCCGATGACCGCCGGCGCTCCGGCGGCGCGGTCGGTCCGCTCGAAGGCATCCCCATCGGCGTGAAGGACATCTTCGACACCGCCAGCATCCCTACCGAGAACGGCAGCGCGCTGTTCGCCGGTCGCGTTCCCGACCGGACCTGCCCGGCGGTCAGCGCCGCGGAGTCCGCGGGCGCGATCGTGCTCGGCAAGACCGTCACGGCCGAGCTCGCGTTCATGACGCCCGGC
>WNGA01001385.1_pt1 | contig 41162 bp, 39 predicted proteins | sample 5400061 | NCBI WGS metagenome assembly WNGA01 (sample SAMN13153366, study PRJNA577476) | soil metagenome | isolation source: 100 cm soil or saprolite under grassland replicate 2 | place: USA:California | collected 2016-06-15 | reverse complement strand
GAGCAGGTGGAGCAGGCGGGCGTGGATCGTCTGGGACCATCTGGTGAGGTTGGCCATCGGGACCTCCAGCAAGCGGCGGGTGCGGTGGGTGGTGGGAGGAGCCGGTCGGGACGGGTGGCGTTAGCTGTTGGACAGGCGCAGCAGGGCGACGCTTGCGGGCCAGAGGATCACCAGGAAGAACGCGGGGAAGATCAGCGTGGCCACTGGAACGATCATGGTGACCTGGGCACGTTCGCCGGCCTCCAGCAACCCCAGGCGGCGCCGCTCCCTGGCCGCATGGGCTTGGGCGCGGAGGGTCTGAAGCACCGGGGTGCCCTGGCGTGCGCCTGCCTGGAGGGCGCCGGCGAGGGCGGCCAGCTCGGGCAGGTCGATCTCTTGGGCCATGGCGCTGATGGCGTCCACGCCCTGCTGGCCTTGCAGGCGGGCCAGCGACAGCCGCCGTGACAGCTCCGCGAAGAACGGGCCGCTGCCCGCCTGGGCGGCCTCGCCCAGCGCCTGCTCCAGCCCGCAGCCGGCGGACACGGCCAGGGCGAGGAACTCGCTGGCGGCGCCGAGCCCGACCAGCAGCTCGCGGCGGCGGCGCGCGATCTTGCGGGCAAGGTCGGCGTCAGGGGTCAGGAACCCAGCGACCCCAGCCCCGAGCCACAGCCAGGCGGGCCAGCGGCCAAACGGGATGATGTCGAGCTGGTTGAAGGCGGGCAGCAGCCCGAGGCCGACCAGGGCGCCGAAGACCTTCTGCCCCACATGGAGCGCCGGGCCGCCCGGCTCGCCTGCCAGCCGCAGCCGCCGGGCCAGCCGATCGGTGGGGACCCCGAGTAGTTCGGCCAGCCGCAACCCGACACTGCCGGCTGCGCGCAGCGGCGGGACCAGCAGCCGCTCAAGGGTCGGGTTGGCGAACGCGGTCGCCTCGGGCTCTTGGCGTGGGGTGTCGGGGCGCAGGGCGGCCAGCCTGCTGGCCAGGCTCGCGCGCGGGCGGCCGATGGGCTGGGCGGTCAGCAACAGCAGCAGCCCGATGCCGCCAACCAGCGGCCAGAGCGCCACCTCGACGGGCGAGATCACCGCGGCGCACCTCCCGAGGTGGGGGTGCCGGTCGAGCCGGAGGGCAGCAGGCGGGTGCCGGCGGGTGGGCGGGCGAGCGCTGTCATCGCGGCGTAGCCGGCCACCACCAGCAGCACCGCCAGCGCGAGCACGCCCTGGCCGATGACCGAACGGAACGGGGCCAGATAGTCGGGGTTGGCCTGGCGGATCAGCAGCAGGATCGCAAACGGCGCGGCGGCCACCAGCCGGGCCGACAGGCGCTGCTGCGCCTGCCGTACCCGCAGCTCCCGCAGGGTTTGGGCTTCGGCGCGGATCGCGGCGGCCAGATCGTCCAGCACCTCGGCGAGGTTGCGGCCGCCGAGGCGGTGGTTGAGCGCCAGGGTGGTGGCCAGCAGGTCAGCCAACGGGTCGCCGAGCCGCCGCGCGAAGTTGCCCAGCGCATCGGGCAGGCCGAGCACGCTGGCCTCGGCGGCAAGCTCCGAAAGCTGGTGGCGCAGCGCGGGCGGCCCCCACGCGGCCAGGCCACCGAGCGCATCGGGGACGCCCAGCCCGCCGCGGACCGCATCCCGCAGGCTCGCGGCGACCTCGGCGACCGCCTCGGAGCGCGCCGCCTGGGCTTGCACGTCGCCGCGTGAGAACCAGGCGCGGGGAGCCAGGAACCCACCGACTACGGCGGCGAGGGTGAGTATGGGCCAGCCGGTCAGCAGCCACACCCCGACCCCACCGAGCAGGCCAGTGACCGTCCCCGCCAGCAGCCCGGCGAGCCGACCCGGCTCGGTGCGAAGCGGGCGGGAGGCCGGGCGGGTGAGCCCGTCAACCAGCAGCACCAGGCCCAGCCCGGTCAGGCAGGCAACCAGCAGCCCGGTCATGGTTGGCCTCCCAGCATCACCATCGGGTCCCAGCCGGCCGCGACCAGCCGGTCGATCGCCCTGGGCCGCACGCCAGTGAACGCCGGGCTGCCGTCCGGGCCGGGGCGCAGCAGCTCGTTGGTCAGCAGCCGCCCGCCCTCGACGCCGGCCACCTCCACGATCTCGGTCAGGACCCGGCGGCCATTGGGGAGCTGGCGGAGCTGGCAGACCAGGTCGATGGTCTGGGCGAGCATCTCCGTCACCACCTGGTCCGACAGGGCCTCCTCGGCCATCTTGGTGTAGGTGTGCAGCTTGCTGAGGGCTTGGCGGGCGTCGTTGGCGTGGATGGTGCCCATGCTTCCTTCGTGGCCGGAGTTCATGGCGTTGAGCATGTCCAGCGCCTCGGGGCCGCGGACCTCCCCGACGATGATCCGCTGTGGGCGCATCCGCAGCGCGTCGCGGACCAGCTCGCGGATGCGGATCTCGCCCAGCCCCTCCACGTTGGCGAACCGGCCCTCCAACGCGACGCAGTCCTCCAGGTGCCGGTCCAGGGCCAGCTCGCGGGTCTCCTCGATGGTCACCACCCGGTCCAGGTGGGGGATCTCGGAGGCGATGGCGTTCAGGGTGGTGGTCTTGCCGGCACCAGTCCCGCCCGAGATCAGCACGTTCAGCCCCGCCCGCACGACCGCCCGCAGGAACCCGGCGACCGTAGGGGTGAGCGTGCCGAGGGCCAACAGGTCGCGCATCGAGTGGGCCAGCAGCCGGTGGCGGCGGATCGTCAGGCACGTGTACGGCGACAAGGGAGGGCAGATCACGTGCAGCCGCGAGCCGTCCGGCAGGCGCGCGTCCGCCCTCGGGTGGGCTTCGTCCAGCCGCCGCCCGGCCACCGCGACCGTCCGGGAGGCGAACGCGCGCAGCTCCGTCTCAGAGCCGAACCCGGTGGGGATGCGCTCCTTCGAGCCGCCCGCGCGGAGCACGAACCCATCGGTGTGGCCGTTGACGAGCAGCTCCTCGAGATCGGCTTGGGCCAGGTAGCGCTCCAGCGGCCCCAGCCCCAGCAGCGCGTCGTAGACCTCCTGCGCGACCTGCTCGCGCTGCCCCTCGCTCAACGGCAGGCCACCGGCGACGACGTGGTCGCGGTGGACCTTGGCGAGCTGCTCGCTGATCACCGCCCACACCCGGGCCTCATCGTCTTCGGACGGCGCGAACAGCCGGCCAGGGCCGAGCACGCGCGCCAGCTCGGTCGCAGCCTGGCCGCGGACCTTGCCCGCGAGCTGCTCGACGGCGGGGTACTGACCGTTGGGATGCGCGAAGTCGGTCATGCCGAGGCCGCCTCACGCTCACTGTGCCCCGCAGCTCTCCGTCCGCGGTGAGCGCGACGACCCTGGGCGGCCCGCCGCGCCGGCCCGCGGTCGTCCGGTGGCCACAGCCCAACGGCCAGGGTCTGGTAGGCACGGCCCAGCCGTCCCGTAGTCGGCGGCTGGCCGGTCTGGATCGCCCGGCCAAGCTGCCGCCGCCAGGCCGGGACCACCCCGCTGACCGGATGCTCCAGCGCCGCCGCCAGCTCGGCCACATCCCCAGACATCCGCCTGCGCACACCGACCGCCACCAGCGCCAGCTCCGTCCCGGTCCTCTCAGCGGCGACCAGCAGGGCGCGCTGGGCCGCCAGCGCGCCCGGCACGTCCGCCCGCGCCGCCAACACCCCCACCGCCCCCGGCAACCCCAGCACGGCCTGCGCGACCGAGCCAGGCAGCAGCCGCCCCGCATCGACAACTACCACCTCGACCCCGCCAACCTGGCGGGCCGCCTGCACCACCGCCACCGCAACCTCCGGGCGCAGCAGCCCCGCAGCGTCCGCACGCGGCAGCCCGATCAGCACCCGAAGCCCCGCCGCGACCTCGACCGCCTCAGCCGCCACACCGCGCGGCTCCACCCGCCCAGCGCCCGCGGCAAGCACCGCCGCCACACCACGCCCAGATCCACCAGCAGCACCCGGCGCCCAGCCACCGCCCACGCGCCCGCCAGCCCTACCGCCAGTGTGGTCGCCCCCGGCCCGGCCTTGCCGCCGGTCACCACCACCAGCCGCGCCGCCACCGCTACCGCCCCCCGCTCGGAGAGAGTAGGACCAGGTCGAGGGTGCCCTGGGCGGCCTTGGCCAGCAGCGCGGCCTGCTCGGGGCGCACCGCCACGCTCACCAGCAGCTTGCGGTCAGCGCTCGCATCGTCGCCTTGGGGGAGCACCGACAGCACTCGGACCGGCGACAGCAGCACTCCCGAAGCCACGCCGATGCTGGCGTCGTCTGGCTTGCCGCTGGCCACCACCGCGACCTGGTCGCCCGCCCGCAACTGCCCCGCCGCCGCATGCTCGGGCGCCAATGCCAGACTCATCGCCACCTGCCCCGCCCCCAGCGCGGGGCCGTCGGCGACCACCGCCGGGCCGAGCACCTGCCCCGCCTCCAGCGGCACCGCCGCCCTACGGCCCACCACCCGAGCGCGGTCCCCTGCCCCCAAGGTGGCGACCCCAGGCGCGGTGCCAAGCTCGGCCACCCGCACGTCCGCGGCGCTGATCACCTGTCCGGCCTGCACGCTGCGGGCCATCACCAAGACGGGGGTGCGCTGTCCGGCCTGCTGCACGATCGCCAGCGTGCCCAACACTCCGGCCAGCAGCAACGCCAGCCCGATCAGCACTCGCAGATCGATACGGCGCGCATGCGCCGCTGCCTGGGGGACCACGGTGCTCGTCACAAACCACGCTCCTTCGCGCAGGCCGGAGCGGCGGCGGTGTGCCGGGAAACGCCGCGTTGGGGGCGCGGGATGTCACGACCATCTGTTGGCCTAACGGCTGGCCCCGGACATCGACCAGACCGCCAGCTCGCTCGGAACCCTCGACCGAGAATGACCGGGCAGGGTTGTACCACCTCGCCGACCCGGCAGTAAAGCCATTTACGGCTGAAGCGGTCTACACCGCTGATAGGGGCAAGCAGAGCAATCAATTTCAACATCGTGCTCGAAGCGCTACAAAGCGATGGATTCGATGATTACCGGGCAAAATTAGAGAAAGGCGCTTACGTGTTGATCGTATTTAACAGACTATATTGCTTCCTCGGGCCGCGATGGCGGGTCGTTGGCTCCGGCTACACTGCCGGCCTGTCACGTGGGAGCTGGAGGATCGGTGCGATGAGGCTGCTGGTGCTGGGTGGGACCTGGTTCCTCGGGCGTGCGTTCGTTGATGAGGCACTGCGACACGGTCACGAGGTCACTACCTTCAACCGTGGCCGGTCCGGCGGCGACATGCTCGGGGTCGAGGTGATCCGTGGCGACCGGGAGGATCACGCCAGCCTTGAGCGCCTGGCCAGCGAGCGGAGCTGGGATGCGGTGGTCGACACCAGCGCCTATGTGCCCCGTGTCGTGGACGATGGCGCCCGCGTGCTGGCCGATCATACCGACCGCTACCTGTTCGTCTCGACCGTCTCGGTGTACGAGGGCTGGCCGGTGGCGCCGTTGACCGAGGAGTCAGCAGTCCTGGAATGCCCAGCAGATGCTGGGCCGGACTTCGGGGCCGACGACCCCCGCGGCTATCCAACGCAATATGGCTTCCAGAAGGCTGGCTGTGAGCGTGCCGTCCACGAGGCGTTCGGTGATCGCGCCTTGGTGCTTCGGCCTGGGGTCATTCTTGGTCCCTACGAGTACGTCGGTCGGCTGCCGTGGTGGCTTCGCAGAATCGCGCGAGGGGGTCGTGTCCTCGCGCCTGGCAGTCCCGATCGGCAAATCCAGCCGATCGACGTGCGGGACGTGGCTGGCTTTATGTTGAAGGGGCTGGAGGGCGGCGTTACCGGAACCCTCAACGTCGCCGCGCCCATCGGGCACGCCACCTACGGCTCGTTGTTGTCCGACTGCATCGCGGTGACCGGCTCGGCCGCGGAGCTGGTGTGGGTTGATGACGAGTTCCTGTTGAAGCATGGGGTGCAGCAATGGACGGAGATCCCGCTGTGGCGCACGTACGCCGGCACGTGGCGGGTGGCGGCCGATCGCGCGGAGGCTGCGGGGTTGCGATGTCGTCCGCTCGGCGAAACCGTCCGCGACACCTGGGACTGGCTGGTCGAGGGTAGTGGAGCGGTCCTGCATGAGCGACAGGGCGAGCACGGCATCACGCCCGACAAGGAAGCACAGCTCCTGACTACCTGGGAGTCGTCGGCCGCTTCCTGAATGGCTTCAGCTGGTGTCTATGACGGCAGGAGGCTCGCTGGCCCGCTGGGAAGCATCCGACCCGCAGCGTGCGCGGTGAAGTCTTCGATCTGCTCCCCGAGCTGGAGCGCCTCGCGGGCAGTGCGGAACGGGCTTCGGACGAGCAGGTGACGCACTCGCCCTAACCGGCGTGTCAATCCCTCGATGCGGTGCTCTTGGGGGATGGCAAAGACTGGGGCAAGCGCCTGCTGCGCCCCGTCGAACTGACTTTCCAGTAGGTAGGCACCGGAGAGGTCGGTGTGGGCTTCGGCGTCGACCTTGAGCCATCCTCGGTCGCGCGGCGTCGTGGTGAACAATTCGATCGCCCGCTGCGTCTCCCGAACGGCGGACTTGGCGTCGCCTAATTCGAGGTAGGCGCTGCCGTTGCAGCGGGCCTGCCGTGCCTCGTCGAAACTGAACTCGCCTCCTATCCCGTCGTGCAGCTCGTCGCTACCATTTCCCTGGTCCCGCGCATCGTGGGCCGCTCCGATCGCGCGGGCGGTCTCGGTGGTGTCCCCAAGGTGCGACCAGGCACGGGCCTCGATGCAGCGCAGCCGCACCAGGGCGGTCCCGGGCGGTGCGTACTCCTGGCCGTCCCGCGCCAACGCCAGGGCCTCCAGTGGACGACCCGACCAGTACGCGATGAGGGACTGCATGCCGCGAGCCCAGGCACGGAGACCGTCGTGGCCGACGTGCTCACCGTAGATCCAGGCAGAGCGCGCCTGCTCGGTGGCGGCTTCGCGGCTGCCGAGGTCGAAGGTGAGGCTGGCAAGCAGCCCGCAGCTTTGCCCGACCATCAGGTAGAGGTCGTGTTCCTGCTCGGTCTGCCTTGTTCGGTCCAGCAGTTCAAAGCCTCGGTCCCGCGCACGCTTGGCATCGAGATACAGCAGCAATGGAGAGGTCTGCGCGTAGTTGCGAGCAAGCTGGACGATATCGTCGTGGAGTTGCTCCACGTCGGTCGGATCAATGCTGTGTGAGGCCACGTATTCAGCGTGCTCGCTGGACTCGCGTGCCGCGATGACGAGTTCCCTCTCGATATCTTGGCTGCGCGGCCCCGTCGAACCGTGCTGACCCCGGCCTCCTGGCGCGCCAGCGGCAGGGCCGCCTGGATGCCCAAACGGCGTGGTGTCGCCGATCACGATCGCTGGCGCGGAAGGCTCAGCGCCTAGCTTCACGAGGGCTGAGGTCCGATCGGCCCCGGCTTGGGCTGGCTCGGACGGCTGCGGGGTTGGTGAGAAGAGCTTCTCGACCGTGTGACCAAAGAGGTATTCGAGCACCCGGCAATGATCAGGGTAGGGCCTCGTTTTGAGCGTGCCGGCAAGCCATCGCTCGAACTGGCGCTTGGCAATCGACAGTCCCCGTAGCTTCGGGTCCTGGTCCCTGACCGCCAGCTCGCTTGCGGCGCGTGCGTACTGCGTGGCGAAGGTTTCGTACTTCTGCCAGTGACGCTGGGCGACCAGCATCCTGAGCAGCGTTGGCCTCGCAGGCATCGCCACTCCCCACGCCTCGACGAATGGGTCACGAGGGTAACTCGGGTGTAGTTGCCCCTTCTACTCCATCCGCACCTGTCACCCAAAGAAGACGGTAAGAAGACGCCCCGCCCTTCTTGACTGCGCCAAGAAGGCGGCTCCGCGGACGTAGCCAGGTCATTGGCGGAGCGGACAACCTTCCGACTCTCAAATGCTCACAGAGCGGAACGGTGATGCGCAGACACTCCCTGACCGGCAGAGCGGACGTCGACCGCTGGCGCCCCGTGGGCGCGCGGTTGCGGTCCCGCCCGACGCCCACAAGCGTCGCCATCCCCCGGATGGCGACTGCGGGGAGCCACGACCACGAGTGTGGTCGTGGGAACCCCTTCCCGCAGGGGCCGCCCCTCGGCGGCATGGTTCGAGCCCAGCTCCCATGCCGCCGGGGAACCGCCAACCGTGTCTGCCTCCCCGCAGATGTCCGAGGCCACCGATTTCCCTCTGGCGGCCCACGGACGAGGCGGTCGGCGGCAAGGCCGAGCTATCCCCAGGCGGAATCGGCTCCACGCGCTGACGCGACGAGCGAACCAGCTCCCTTGCCGCCGACCAGCCAGCGCGAAGTCGCTCACTCGGTCCATCGCGGCCAGGGTTGGCGGCCCTCGGAGGCCGCCTGGTCGTCGCACGTATCAGGAGTCCTGATCGCATGAGCACAACCAGAGCTTCGACAGGCGAGCTGAAGGTCTGGACAGCAGCGCAGACGTTGCGAGTGGCGCTGATCGCTTCGCCGACCGCAGCAGTGCCGCCGTCCAGCCTTGGCGGTTTGGACCATATCCGGCGGCTTGCCGAGGGCCTGGCCGAGCGGGGCCATGAGGTTGTCCTGATCGGCGCCGGGCTTGGCGAGCTGGTCGGTCCCGGGTTCTCGGTGATCGACACCGACCCCACCGGCGGGCAGCGCGTCAGCGCAGAGATCGCCGAGCGGTTGCATGCCGAGCGGGCCGGCAAGGCGCTGGAGCAATTGGCCCGCGTGGATGTGGTCAGCGACCACACCCGCACCGGCTGGCTCCCAGCCGGCGAGAACAGCCTCAAGGCACGCACCGTGCAGACCAGCTACTGGCCGGTGGTGGAGCTGTGGGAACCAGCCCCGCGGACGCCTGGGCACCTGGGGTGGGTGGCGGTCTCTGAGCATCAGCAGCGCAACGTCCCCGACCTGCCGTGGGCCGAGGTGATCCACCCCGGAATCCCGGTCGGCAGGCACCCGCTTGGGACCAGCCATTGTGGGCCGTGCGTGTACCTGGGGCCGCTCCTGGAGGACCACGGTGCCGGGCTGGCGCTGGAGGCGGCCCACCGCGCGGGACGGCCGATCGTGCTGGCGGGCACTCAGTCCAGCGCCAGGGCGACCGCCTATACCGAGGTCGAGCTGCGCCCCCAGCTCGCCAGCGGCGACGAGCTGCTGGAGGCCGTCTCGCCGCTGGAGCGGTGGGAGCTGCTGGCCGGCGCCTGCTGTCTGGTCGCGCCACTGCACCCGGAGGTCGCTTACAGCCTGGAGGTGGTCGAGGCGATGGCCTACGGCACCCCGGTCGTCACCACGGTGGGCACGGTCGGCGCCGAGCTGGTCAACCACGGCGTGTCCGGGCTGGTGATCAGCGACGCGGTCCTGCTGCCCGGGGCGATCGGCAGGGCCGAGCGGCTGGACCCAAGGCGGGTCCGCGCGCATGCGGCCAGCCGATACGACGACCGCGGCATGGTCAGCGCCTACGAGTGGCTGCTCACCCAACTTCTCACTACGGGAGGCCCTGATGCCCGCAGTGCCGATGCCATCACCCGCAGCGATGGATCGGCCCGATGGGCACCTGCTCCGATCGCACGGACCGGATGACGGCTGGAGGCCGAGCAGCACGTGCCACCAGCCGCCGTGCGACGACGTCCCAGCCGAGGCTCCGAAGCAGTGTGCCCCACGGCCTTTGCGGCTTGGGGTTCCTCTCAGCCAAGAATCGGAAGGAGAACCAACGGTGTCAGTCCCCACCATCTCACCGACCCAACATGGCCGCGGCCGGCTCCTGGCCGCCGCGTTCGCCCTGGCGCTGCTCGCTGGTGCGTGCTCTAGCGCTTCGGGCGGCGACACCGGCCAAGCCCCTGCAGCCGCCAGCGCCTCCCTCAACCTGAAGGGCATCTGCCCCGACCCGGTGGTGGTCCAGTCGAGCTGGTTCCCGCAGGCCGAGCACGGCGCGGTCTACCAGCTCCTCGGCAACGGCTACCGCATCGACGCCGCCCACAAGCGGGTCACCGGCCCCCTGACCGTTCGCGGCAAGAGCACCGGCATCAGCCTCCAGATCCGCGCCGGCGGGCCGGCGGTCGGCAACCAGACCGCCGCGGCGCTGATGTACCAGGACCCCTCGATCACTTTGGGGATGATGAACCCCGACCAGATCATCCAGCTCTCCAAGGACCAGCCGGTGGTCGGGGTGGTCGCGCCGATGGAGCTGGACCCCCAGATCGTCCTCTGGGACCCCGCGTCGCATCCGGACTGGCACACGATCGCCGACATCGGCCAGACCGACACCAAGGTGCTGTACTTCCAGGGCAACACCTACATGGACTACCTGCTCGGCTCCGGCATCCTGCGACGCAGCCAGGTCGACGGCTCCTACGACGGCTCCCCTGCGGCCTTCGTGGCCTCGGGCGGCAAGCTCGCGGTGCAGGCGTACGCCACCAACGAGCCCTACACCTACCAGCACGAGATCAAGGCGTGGGGCAGGCCGGTCGCCTACCAGTTGGTCTACGACACCGGCTACCCCAACTACGCCAATGTGCTGGCGGTCCGCGTCGACCGCCGCAGCGCACTGGACGGCTGCCTGCACCGGCTGGTCCCGCTCATCCAGCAGGCCCAGGTCGACTTCATCACCAACCCCAGTGCCGCGATCAACCTGATCGTGAAGGTGAGCGACGCCTACCAGGGCGGGTTCGTGTACAGCAAGGGCAACGCTGAGTTCGCGGTGGCGCAGATGCGCCAGCTCGGCATCGTCGCCAACGGCGCCGACCCGACCCTTGGCAACTTCGACACTGGCCGGCTGGACCGGCTGATCAAGATCGTCACCCCGATCTACGCGGGGCAGCACAAGCCGATCAGGCCAGGGTTGGGGCCGGTGGACGTGGCCACCAACGCCTACATCGACCCCGCCATCGGGCTGCGAGGCTGACCGCCATGCCCGCGGCCGGCTCGTTCGACCAGATCGCCGTGCACTTCGACCGGTTCGCCGAACTGGTCGGCGGCCCTCTCGACGACTTCCTGAAGTCGATGCTTCCACCGGCTGGTGGGCAGCGGGCGGTGGATCTTGGCTGCGGCACCGGCCGGCACGCCGCCCTGCTCGCCGCCCATTACCGGCAGGTGCTAGCGGTGGACATCTCCGAGCCGATGCTCGACTTGGCACAGGCCCGCCGCGGGCTGCCCAACATCAGCTACCAGGAGTGTGACCTTCGCAAGGTGCGTGCCGACACCGACGGGGTCTTCGACCTGGTCGTCAGCGCGTACGCGCTGCATCACCTCGATGACCTCGACCAGGCCCTGTGGGGTATCCGTGAGCTGGCCGCACCCGGTGGGCGGGTGGTGCTGATCGACAACGTCGCCCCCCGCCCGGCGGTCCCGCGCCGCTGGTTCATCGGCGAAGCCGTCCGCACCCTCGGGCTGGACCTGCTGCGGCGTCGTCGCCCACCCGGCCAGGCGTGGGAGCTGTTCTGGCTGAACACCGACCCGGCGTGGCTGGACCACCTGACCACCGACCGGTTCCTCAACCCGCAGGAGTTCGCCCAGCGCTACAGCGCGGTGTTTGCGGGTGCGAGGTTCACCGACCTGTACCGCTCCCGCGCGATGTGCTGGGACGCCCCAACCCACTGACCAACCCGCCCGTCCACCACCACCACCACCACCACCACCACCACCACCACCTTGGATGCAAACCATGACCAACCCGCACCCCACGCCAGCACGCCAGCACCACGCCACCCCGACACCACCCAGGGACGCGTCCCGCACGCTGGTGGATGCCGGCAGGTACCCGTCCACGCGAAGGCGGATCTGGCGAGCTGCCCTGGCACGCTGGCGACCCGCCCTCGTCGTGACGCTCGTCGTCGCGGTGGTGGTTGGGGTGTTGGCCATGACGCTCCGGGCGGCCTACCTGGAGCAGGGCGCCCAGGGCCTGTGGGCGACGATCGGGACGTGCGTCGTCATGGGCATCCCGGCCGCCCTGGACTACTACGACCGTGCCCACGGCCATCCCCTGCCACCCCGGACCGACAAGTGGCGGTAGCCCCCAGCACGCCCAACGGCCACGCCCCCGACGCGGCCGGGGTGTTGTGCGGGCTGGCCGCGCTCGGCCACTCCGGCATCGCCCAGGCCATCAGCCACGCCCAGCAGCAGACCGGCATGGGACCCCATGAGCTGGCGATGCGGCTGGGGCTGCCCCCGAGGCGCTGGTGCGGTGGGGGCAGGGCAGCTTCATCCCCCGCGCCCACCACCTCCTGCGTCTGGGGGGGCTCGCCGACCACCAGCCCCAGCCGCCCGGCCAGCCCCGCAGGCCGGCCAGCCCCGCAGGCCGGGCCAGCCCCGCCATGCCGACCCGACCAGCAGCCGGGGCAGCGAGCACGCCGATGCCGGTCGAGCCGCTCACGCCAACCCCCGGTAGATCCCTTGAGAAGGAGCAGCACGACCCGATGACGCCACAGGCCCCCTCGCTGTCCACCAGCCCACCCACCACCGCCCCGGCCGCCAGCCCAGAGCAGCCCATCTACGGGGGCAACACCACCCCGGGCCGGATCTCCATGACCAACGGCCACCAGCTCGCCAGCGCCCGCCGCCGTCCCGACGGCACCATCCTGGTCCACACCCTCCACGCCCCCCTGCGACGGCTCCGCTTCGCCGTCTACCACCGCCCACTGCTCCGCGGCCTTGGGCTGCTGCCCGCCCAGATCGGCGACACCATCGTCCTGGCGCGCCTGGAACGCGCCACCAACCAGCACCCCGACCCCGCCCAGGGGCCACCCCAGCCTGCCACGGCCCCCCACGGTCGACTCGACGCCCAGGTCCTGGCAGTGACCGCTGGGCTGGTCGCACTGGGGTGGCCGCTGGGCGGCGTGGCCGGCACCCAGCTCACCCTGTCCGGCGCGGCAGCCATCGGTGGGCATCTCCCCTGGCTGCCGAGCATCCTGGCCGGCATCGGGTTCGCGGTCCGGCCGCTCGTGCGGTGGCGGCTCGCGCAGCGCACCCCCGGCGGTCCCGACCTGGCGGTCCTGCACGGCGCCGAGCACCAGGCCATCAACTGTGTCCGCCACGGGTGGGCGTTGACCGACGACAACATCGCCGCCAGCCCGGTGGAGTCCTCCAACTGCGACAGCGCGCTGAAGGTCGCCGACCAGCTCGTCTTCGTGCCCATCGCCGCGGTGGTGGAGGTGTGGCTGCCAGGCTGGCCGCTGTGGCTGCAGCTTGCGGCCGGGCTCGGCGTCTACCTGGTCGCCCGCCCGTTGGCGTTCGAACTCAACACCCTCCAGGCCACCCGGCGACCCGCTGCCCGCCGCCATCGCGCACTTGGCCTGCTGCGCCGCCTCAGCCTGCGACGTCAGACCAAGACCACCACCCGCCCCGGCGGCCCCCAACACCGCGAGATCGCCGCCCGCGCCCTCGCACCGCTACTCCCACCCCAGCAGCAGGCCCTCGTCGGCGCCTTCCCATCCACCGTCGAGGTGGTGTCGGTCCCAGCGGCTGCCGAGGAGCGTCCCTCGTGACCGCCCAGGACGACCTGACGACCGCGCAGGTTGCCGGCCTGTTCCGGGTCGCCGACAGGACCGTCCGCCATACTTTCGGGAATGGCGTGCGCCGCTGCTGCTCCTGCTGCTGGGGCTTGCCGTGATGGTGGTCCGCCTGGCGGCAGGGCTGCTGACCGGCTCGGGCCAGCGGATGCTGGCGCAGACCTCGGGCGGCGTCGTGGTGGCGCTGATCGTGTCGTCGATGCTGCTGGTTGGCTTCAACGAGGAGTTGCTGTTCCGCGGGATCACGCTTGGCGCGCTGCTGCGGGAACGAGGCGCGACCCGGCTGGGTGTCTACCAGGCGGTGATCACGGTCAGTGTGCTGTTCGGGTTGGCGCACCTGATCCGTGAGGGACCCGTCATCGCGAGGCTGGAGCTTGCCGGCGGCACCGCCGTCATCGGGCTGATGTTGGCCGCGGTGCGGCTGCGGTCCGGCTCGATCTGGGCAGGCGCGGCCTTGCACGCGCTGGGCGACAGTGTCCAGTTCGTGGGCGCGTTGTCGGTCGGCTACTTCGCCTCCTCAATCGCCCATGGGCCGCCCCACTGGGTGGCCGTCATGGGAAGTGTGCTTGCCCTGCTGGTCGGGGTGTCACAGATCGAGGCGTACCTCCACGACCGTGAGCAGGGCGGCCAGGAGGCTGCGCGGTGAGCCGGGCCTGGCCCGGCCAGCCCGCAGTGGTGGGGCCGGTCCCAAGCGGCAACCGAGGAGGCCACAGGATGAGCGTGCAGGAGCTGACCAGCGCTGAGGTCGCCGGCCTGTTCCAGGTCACCGAGCAGGCCGTCCGACTCTGGGCCAGCCACCACAAGCTGCCTCACGAGTGGGTCGGGGGCCGCCGCCGCTACCCAGCCGCCGCCGTCGCCGAGCTGGCCCGCGACCGCAACATCCCATTGCCGGACTGGCTCGCCGGCATCGCCGCCAGCGCTCAACGGGAGACACCGTGACCGGCCACGACCACCCCTGCCCGCCTGCCGGGCTCGACACCAGCACCCCCAACCCGGCGCGGATCTACGACGCCCTGCTGGGCGGCAAGGACAACTTCCCCGCCGACCGCACCGCCGCCCACGCCATCCTCAACGTGGCCCCCCAGGCACGCCGGGGCGCCAGGGAGAACCGCGCGTTCCTGCAACGCGCAGTCCGCTACCTCGCAGCCGAGGAGGCCGGCATCCGCCAGTTCCTGGACATCGGCACTGGCCTGCCGACCCAAGGCAACGTGCACCAGGTCGCCCAGGCCGTCGCGCCGGACGCTCGGGTGGCCTATGTCGATCACGACCCCGTGGTGCACGTGCACGCCAACGCGCTGCTGGCCAACCACACCACCACGGTCGCCGTGCTGGCCGACCTGCGCGACCCCGAGGCGATCCTCCGCCATCCCGAGGTGCGGCGGCTGCTGGACTTCGCCCGGCCGGTGGCGGTGCTGCTGGTCGCGGTCCTGCACTTTCTGCGGGACGAGGAGGACCCGGCCGGGATCGTCGCGCGGCTGCGGGATGCCATGGCGCCAGGCAGCTACCTGGTCGTCTCGCATGCCACCGCGGACTTCCACCCGCAGGCTGGAGCCAAGGTCACCGAGGTCTACCAGCGGGCGTCCGCCCCGCTGGTGCTGCGCAGCCACAGCGAGACCGGCCGCTTCTTCGGGGGGTTTGACCTGGTGGCGCCGGGGCTGGTGGAGCCGGCGTCGTGGCATCCCGACGATCCCGTCAGCCCAGGCGCCGGAGGCTTCTACAGCGGTGTCGGCCGCAAGTCTTGAGCCGAGGGGACGGAGTCCATCGATCACAGGGGCGGTGAGATGCCAACCGGACGAAAGGTCGTAAGCCACTGACTGAACCAAGGCGCAGCAACCTTCAACACCTTCCGTACGACTGCGCCTTGGTCAGGACCCGGAGGCGCGCGTGGCAACGATGCTCGGCGCCTCCGGACCCGCAAGACCACTCGCAAACCACCTGAGCAGTTGGCCACAAGGAGACAGCCCCACATCCAGCCCGGCAGATGGGGTGATGGTCTCGCCCGACGCAGGTCGCAGAACGAAGGAGGCCAGGTATGGCCGGAACCAACGGGCTTGACTGGCGGCTGGATATCGGCCGGACCCGCAGCCTCGACATCGTGGGCATGCCGCTGCTGGAACACTACGCGACCACGCTCGGCCCGAACCTGCTCGGCGGCATCGACATCCTGTACATCAACCACCTGATCTCCGACTCGCTGATGGTCGCCAGAGGATTCAAGCGGCTCGGCGCCCGGCTGACCACCATCGCCATCCCCTACAGCGGCATCTACGGCCCCGTGCAACGCGCCGTCCACCAAGGCTTCAAGCACCTCGGCCCCACCTTCCTGCCCCGCGTGTCCCACCCCAGCCAGTTCCCCGCCGCCATGTCGGTGGCGGTCCGCCGCGCCATCGCCCAGCTCACCCAGGGCCTGCCCGCTGGCGGGCGCTGGATGATCGTCGAGGACGGCGGCTACGCCTTCCCGGCGCTGCACGACGACCGGACCCTGCGACCCCACCTTGCCGCCTGCGTGGGGGCCGTGGAGCACACCACCCGCGGGAAGCTCAACGACCAGTACCAGGAGATCGACGCCGCCCCCACGGTGCCACGCCAGCTCCAGCGTCCGGCGGTAACGATCGCGGGATCGCGGCTCAAGACCGCCCACGAGGGCGGCTTCGTCGCCCAAGCGCTGGTGGACGAGTGCGGCTTCCTGCTGCGAAAAGACCACCAGTTCCTGCGCTACCGCCCGGTCGTCGTGGTCGGCTACGGCCGCATCGGGCGTGCCCTGGCCCGCGCGCTTGCCAGCCTGGACGCCGAGGTCATCGTGGCCGACCCCAACCTCGCCGCAACTGACGCAGCGCATCAGGCGACGACCCTTGCCGAGGCGCTGCGCTCCGGGGTCTTCCTGGTGTTCGGCGCCACCGGCATCCCGTCGATGACCCCTGCGCAGCTTGGGATCTTCCTGCGCGAGCGTGACAGCGACCAGGACACCCTGTACCTGGCCAGTGGCTCCTCCAAACAGATCGAGTTCTCCCAGATCGTCGCCTTCTTCCAGCAGGCCAGGACCGAGCCTGCCCTGCTGCGGGAGACCGCCGGACGCGAGGGCCGGGTGCTGTGCGAGCTGGACCCGGGCGTCGGGCTGCGCTACCGGGTCGAGTTCGATGACGGGACCGTCAAGACCTGCGTGCTGCTCGCCCACGGCTATCCGGTGCTCTTCTTCCCACCCGACACCCACGGGGCACCCAACCGCGCCATGGACCCGGTGATGACCCAGCTCCTACTGGCCGCCTGCGGGCTCCCGCACGGCCACGCCAGCCTGGACCGCCGCGTCCACACGCTCGACGACCTGCGCGAGCTGGCCGGGCTCCCCCTGCCGTGGCGGGCGCTGGCGGACGAGGCAGGGCTGCTGCGACGCTGGTGTCACAGCAACCAGCTCGACCCCGACCGCTACCTGCGCCAGATCGGCTTCCTCGAGCCAGAGGACCGCCCCATCGAGACAGCGGTGCCCACAGCTCCGGCTGGCGTCGGGGGTCGTGTGGGATGACGGCCGTGGTGTGGATCACAGGCCGGGCAGCCACCGGCAAGTCGACCCTGCTCGCCACCTGCCTGGCCCGGCTGCGCCACGCGGGCCACGCTCCCCTGCGCCTGTGCGACGAGGAACTGCTGTTCCAGCTCAAACACGCTGACACCACCCACGCGCACCACTATCACCCTTATGGCGACCGGCGGTTTCTGTTCCGCGACGGCTACCTGTTCGATGAGGGGCTCCGTCGCATCAGCGCCGCTGTCCTGGCAGCGGTCCTGGCCGGCTCGCCTGCCTACGTCCTGGTCGAGCTGGCCCGCGGCAGCGCAGCGCCACCCGTGGACCTCACCTGGCGGCACGCGCTCGACCTGATCGACCCGCGTATCTGGCCGCACTCGCTGGTCTTCCGCCTGGACGCACCCGTCCAGGTGCAGCTTGACCGCAACCGCCAGCGGACCTCCGACGGTCAACCGCATACGCCCGAGCAGATCCTCCACAGCCTCTACGCCCAAGACGACCCCGACAGCCTCATCCGCGCCGGGATCGCCGTGCAGCCGATCCCGCACACCCTGCCACCCGGCCAGGCCGCATCGCTGGTCATCAGCACGCTCGACAGCACCGCCACGTCCATGCGGCCTTGCCGTGACCACCGGGATCGTCATGCCGCACGCGCACCATCGAGACCGCCTTCCTCGCTGCTGGTGTGCTGCCCGAAATCCCCGGCTCAGCGCGATTACCCGCACGAGGCTTCTGCCCTACCGGCGTCTGACACGGTCGCGGGTTATTCTCCGACCGACTTCCCCACCCGCCTGACCAACGCACCCTCTTGGGAGGTCGATGCATGCATCACGGCCCACACCGCCAACGCCCGCCGCGCCAGCGCACCGGCCGCACGTTCACCTTCGAGCTGGCCGACTGCCATGGATTCTTTACCGTCAACGAGTTCGACGACGGCCGCGTCGGCGAGGTGTTCATCACCGTCGCCAAGCAGGGCTCCACCCTAGCCGGGCTGTGCGACGCGCTGGCGGTGGCGGTCTCCCTAGGGCTGCAACACGGCGTCCCGCTCGCCCTGTTCGTGCGCCACCTGGCCCACACCCGGTTCGCACCCGCGGGTCGCACCGACGACCCGCAGCTCCCCACCGCGACCTCCCTGGTCGACTACATCTTCAAGCGGCTGGCACTCACCTACCTACCGTATGAGGACCGCGTTGGACTTGGTGTGCTGACCGCCGAGGAACGCGCCACCCGCCACGCCCAGCCAATTCTCACCGGCCCGGCGCTCGGCGCGTGGGCTGGCCCGGCCCGGGAGCGTCCGCCGCGTCGGCGGCACGGCTCGACGTTCACGTTCGAGCTGGCCGACTGCCAAGGATTCTTTACCGTCAACGAGTTCGACGACGGCCGCGTCGGCGAGGTGTTCATCACCGTCGCCAAGCAGGGCTCCACCCTGGCCGGGCTGTGCGACGCGCTGGCGGTGGCGGTCTCGCTGGGCCTGCAACACGGCGTCCCGCTGGGGCCAATCGTCCGCCACCTGGCCCACACACGGTTCGCACCCGCGGGTCGCACCGACGACCCCCAGCTCCCCACCGCGACCTCCCTGGTCGACTACATCTTCCAGCGGCTCGCCTTGGCCTACCTGCCTGATCAGGACCGCGCGGAGATCTTGGCCGCTGAGACACGAATGCAGGCAGCGGAGGCAGGGCTCCGCGCGCTGGCCGGGACACCCGCGCTGGCCGAAGCTGTTGCCCCGCATGTCGCGGGTGGCCTGGGACCTGAACGGCTGGCGACGAGACACACAGCCAGCTCAAGTTGACATCGCCATGGACCTGGAGGTCGCCGACGTCCACGCCACGATCACGCAGCTCCCCGACCATGACGACCACCAGCAAGCCGCCGCGCACGACCAGCGCATCCGCGCTCACGACCAGCGCCTGCACACCGTCGCGGAACAGGCCGCCGCGCTGGTCCGGGAGCCGGACCGGCTACCCCTCCGAGCTGCTGGGCTCGTTCTCGCTGGGCCTCAACGTCGACACCAGCGACCTGGACCTCGGCCTGGCCGTCCACCCCCACGCGCTGGCCCGCGTCGCTGGCCGCCTGCACGGCCGCGCTCGGTTCAAGGGCGAGCGCCGCTCCACCCCCACCTCGACCCGGCTGGTCTTCGGCGCCACGGTCGCCGGCGTCAGCATCGACATCGTGCTGCTGCCACCCGCCGACCACCAGACGCTGCTGGCCGCGCTGGCCCGCTGCCGCCAGCAGATGCCCCATCCCGACAAGGTCCGCCACGTGTGGCACAAGCACCTGCTCCGCCAAGCCGGCCATCGGGAAGCCTATGAGGTCTTCAAGCTCGGCCCCTACCAGCGCTACTGCCCCGAGTTCACCTGGACGCCAGTCCTGTAGCCCGAATCATCGCGCCGTGATCCTGCTCGCCGGCGGGAGGGCACCGCCCCTCGCCACACACACGACGACGGCTGCTCAGCTCTCGTCAACAGACACGACCTCCACTATGCAGCGCCGGCCATTCTGAGCCCGAACGTTCCGCCACCTTAGACGTTACGGGAAGTGCAAGTGCATCAGGCCAGCCTCGCCAGGGCGCTCGACCAGGCAGAAGCACTTGCCCATCATCGGCACCAACACCTCTGAATGAGCACAAAGTTCGCCAAGGTGGTGGGGTGCTCAGATCACCCGCCTCCATCTCCGCGCGTGTCCGCTTGGCAGGGCATACTCTAGCGGGCGCCGGCAGCGGACCCTCACTCAATGGGCTCGGCTGGGAGCCCGGCCGCCGTCTTCCCCACTGAACCTTCCAACTCGTCCTGAAAGGTGCGCATGGTACGGCGACGGGTCGACGGTCGTGGCAGCACCCGCGAGGCTTGGGGTATGAACGTCCCCCTTCCCTTCGAGGACACGATGCCGAAGGCCGACACCACCGGCGGCAGCTTCGGCTTGGAGCGCCGCTTCGAGGCTCCGTTTGTGGCGCGACTGGCACTCCGCGAGAAGCAGGTTCAGCAGAGTTACCGGCCGATCATCAGCATCCACAAGTGGTTCGCCCGACGGCCAGGCAGCCTTTTTCGCAGTCTGCTGCTGGCCGAGTTCGGCTCCAGGCCCCTGAGCGAGGACTACTGGGCCACCCACGACCTGTCGCGCGTCATCGCGGACCCCTTCATGGGTGGCGGTACGACGGTGTTCGAGGCGTTGCGCCTTGGGATCAGTGTCGTCGGGAGCGATGTCAACCCGATGGCGTACTGGCTTGTGCGGCAGGCGGTCGAGCACATCGACCTTGCAGCGTTCACCGCAGCAGGGAAGCGCGTCTGGCACGCACTGCAGAAGGAGGTCGGCGAACTCTACGAGACCAAGTGCCTGTGTTGCGGTCAAGCCGCGGAGGTCAAGTACTTCCTGTGGGTGAAGACGTGCATCTGCCCCAACTGCGGAAAGGACGTCGAACTCTTCCCTGGTTATCGGATGGCCGAAGCCGTCCGCCATCCCCGTGAGGTCTACCACTGCCCGCGTTGCGATCGGCTTCACGAGATCGAGCCCACCAGCGAGCCCGAATGCCCCGGCTGTGGGCTGTCGCTTCGCAGCGGCAACGTGCGCCGCGGTAAGGCAACGTGTAACGCGTGCTCCCACCAATTTGCCTTCGCGCGTGTCCTGGATGCCCCTCCGCCTCACCGGCTATTCGGGATCGAGTACCAGTGCCGTCGGTGCTACCACGACCTTCCCGGACGGCAGTTCAAGACTCCCGATGCTGACGACCACGGCCGGGTCGCAATTGCTGACAGCCGACTTGCGCTCATCGCGGACGAGTTGCTCATACCGTCCGACGAAGTCCCGGCGGGTGACGAGACGACTAGGCTGCTGCGCTGGGGCTACCGCAGATACCGAGATCTCTTCAATAACCGCCAGTTGCTGGGACTTGGCTACCTTCTGCGCGAGATCCAGACGATGCCGGAGTCACGCCTGCGGCATGCCCTAGCGACCGTCTTCAGCGACTTCCTCCGCTACCAGAACTTGCTCTGCCGCTACGACACGTATGCGCTGAAGTGCCAGGACATCTTCAGCGTCCATGGCTACCCGGTGGGGCTCATCGCGTGCGAGAACAACCTGCCGGGCATTCCACGCGTCGGGTCGGGTTCGTTCGTGCACTTCGTAGAGAAGTACGGGAAGGCGAAAGCCTACGCCAAGGAGCCCTACGAGACTCGCTATGCACGGCAGCGCAAGATCCTCATGCCCATGCCAGGCGAGACGGTCGAGGCAAGGCTTGTGGAGCGAGAGCCGCTAGGATCGCCCCGAAGCGCTTGGTTGGCCTGTGGGCCATCGCAAGACCTCGATCTGGCACCGGCCTCGCTTGACGCAGTCTTCACTGACCCGCCGTACTTCGACAACGTCCAGTATGCGGAGCTGATGGACTTCTGCTTCGTCTGGCTTAGAACGTTCTTGAGAGAGGAGGTCGTCGCATTCGCGCCGACCTCGACGCGGACGCATCTTGAATTGACCGGTAACGACACGCTCAAGCGAGGGCTCGCGGAGTTCACCGTCGGGCTCAGTCAGGTGTTTTGCCGCATGGCAACGGCGTTGAAGCCTGGCGCGCCGCTGGTGTTCACCTACCATCACAACGATCCCCTAGCGTATGTGCCGTTGACGGTGGGGCTCCTCGACGCCGGGCTGACCTGCACGGCGGTTCTCCCGGCTCCGGGTGAAATGGCGGCATCGCTGCACATCGCGGGCACCAAGTCTTCCATCCTGGACTCGGTCTTCGTCTGCCGCGGTCACGACTTCGTCAGCCAGCACGCCGACCAACTACCGATCCAGGAGGAGTCGGTTGACCGTCTGGTGGAGCGGGATGCGGCGGCGATGGCCGAGGCTGACTACCGGTGCACGCGCGGCGACCTTCTGTGCCTGCGCGCGGGACACATCGCCGCAGCAGTCGTGCGGCAGCTTGGGCCGTCCTGGGATGCCACGGCCCCACTACCCGAGCGAACTGAGCGGGTCAAAGCCCGCATGCTCGTGCTGGAGGCGCGCGTGCGACGACCAGAGACCAGCAGCTCATGAGCGAGGCTCCTCGTCCCTATCATATGAGTCCCGGCGACCTCGCCAACCATCTCGAAGAGATGGTTGCGGTGACGTTCACGGATCTGACCAGCCAGTTCATGCTCATGCCTCGGGGTTCCGCGTTCATCACCTATGAGCAGTTCCTTGCGGGCTATGAAGCCTTACGGATGACCACGAACGGCTTTGCGGAGCTCGAAGTCGAACGTTGCTGGTCCGCCATGCGCGAGAACGCGACCGCCTTCCTGGTCCTTCGCACAGTCCTTGGGGTGTCGCCGCCGGAGTGGGAGGACCTCGCCAGGGAGGAGACCCGGGTCGAGTTGCCAGCGAACTGGGCGCGAACGCTCGATGGGAAGGTCAAGCGCGATTCGAGCTACTTCACCACCCGCAGCGGTCGAAGCGCACGTACCGTTGAGCGGACCACCGCGCTCCTCACGGCCGCGTGCCGCGCGATTCGGGAGGGTGCCGCGGAGGCCCCGGACGGTCTGATCCATCGTCTTGAGAAGCTGGACACCCGCGACGGGCTGGAGAGCCTGCAGTACGTTGCACAGCATCACGTGCCGTACGCGGTCCTACTCTACGAGCGGTATCTGGGACGCCCCTTCGCGACCCACCGTGATGCGGTGTCAGAACTCGTCGGTGATGTCATGGAGAGCGCGATCGAGGGACAACTGACCCATGCGCGCATCCCGTTCAGGAAGACCAGGAGAGCCGAGCGCATCCATGGCTTCGAGCAAGCCCCGGACTTCTTCGTTCCCGACGAAGTGGCCCCGTCGGTGATCATCGAGGCAAAGATCACCGGCGATGACGGGACTGCGCGTGACAAGGTGGCTCGTATCTTGCGGCTTGCCAACATGCGCGATCAGCGCGTCAGAGATGGTAAGCCTGGGTTTCAGGTCGTGGCGTGCATCGACGGTCGGGGGTTCGGCGTACGACGACAAGACCTTCGCGATTTGCTCACGGCCACGCATGGGAAGGTATTCACGGCGAGCAGGCTCGATGACCTCGTGAGGTATACGGATCTGGCGAAGTTCGCCCCCGCACAGTAGTCGTTGATCGCGATGTGAGTTATCCAGAACCCGAGTTGGCGAACCGGCGTTACCACCATCGCTAGGATTTCGTGAGTTTGCCGCGGAGGTGGTTGGCATTGGTTTGGAAGTCTTGCTCGTCGGCATCACGAAACCTAGCGTAGAACCAGTCGGGAACGCGGACGGCCTGCTTGCGGGTGGTGAGGATGACGTCCTGGATCTCGCGAGCCGTCTTGCGCAGCCGGTCATGTTCGGCGGGGGGGAGCGGAGGTGGTTGGGCGCGGTCGATCTCGGCTTGGATCAACGGGATGATGCGCTCGCGCTCGGCAGCGATATCGCGCTGGGTCCGGTAGCTGTCGACGCCGAGGAGGAGCGCAGCGGCGGCAGGCAGGTACCAGCGGGCGATGGTTCCCGGGACGGTAAGGCCGGCGAGGTAGCCGATCAGCACGCCGAGCAGGGTCCAGGCGATGACCGCGCCGAGGAGCACGCCGGCCCAGCGGCGGCGCAGGCGGGCGTCCCAGCCGAGGTTCTGCTCCTGGCAGATGAACACGTCATAGGGCTGGGGAACGCCGCTGGTGTCCACGTACCAGTCGCCGAGCCGGTCACCGCGCCCGCTGCGCGGGCTGAACTTGCGGACCAGTTGGTTGATCTCATGCGGGGGAAGGCGCTCGCCGGCGGCCGTCTGGTTCCAGGGAAGGCCGAACAGGTCGACGTCGAACATCTCCTGCACGACCGCGCCGCGGCGGGCTTCGCTCCTGGCCCACGGGTTGATGCCAGTGACGTAGGCGATCGCCCACGCCGCCCCAGCGACCACGATCGGGGTAGCGGTGACATCAACGAACGCGGCGACCAGTCCGGCGGCGGCGAGGACGAGGGAGACGGTGAGGCGGACGGCCTCGACGCGCTGCCCGCGGACGTGGGATGCGGAGGCGGCGCGGAGCAGGTCGAGCATGTCCGGGTCGTTCTGCCGCTGGCTGATGGGCGGCCGTGCTGGTCGTGGGGTGGTCACGGGCGGGGCATACGGGTTCCGAAGAGCCTGCGCCACTGCTCGACCGCGGCGCGCTCCTGCCCGTCGTCTTCCAGGTCCACCGCGGCCTCGGCGGCGGCGAGCACGCCGCGCAGGGCATCGGCGGCGGCGGCCTGCGCGGCTGGGCTCATGATGGCATTGACGTCAGGGCCGATGTCGGCGGGGTCAGGCCAGGGGTCGTGGATCTGGTCGGCGGCGGTGGCCAGGAACAGCACGATCTCGTCCTGGTAGCGGCCAAACGGCGGCTTGACGATCCCCATGGCCATCACCTCAAGCAGGAACGACGGGGACACAGGCTCGCCGAGTTCCCGGTTGATCGCCTTTACCATCTTCACGAACGGGACGTATTTCTCGTCGCATTCCTTGTTCTTTGCGGTGCTGGCCTCCCAGTGCTTGTCAGGATCGGTGGCGATCCAGTTGCCGGCGTCCGGGTTGGGGATGTGGTAGCCGCCGCCCTTGCGGTGGAAGGCGGGCACAACCTCCATCGACATGATCTCGTCCTCAGAGCCGTAGGGGATGACGATCGCCATGCCGTCGCGATAGGCGTCTGGCCATCTGGTCTGGAGCAGGTCGAGGAGGGCGTCGAGGATGTCGCCGGGCGGTCGCCGACGGTAGGGACCATGGGGGCCGTGGTCTTTGAGGACGATGAAGATATCAACGTCCTTTAGCTTCTTGGTCTTGGTGTCGCGCTTGTAGCTGCCGGTCAGGAAGTCGTCATCGACAGATCCTGGCCAGTGGCCGCGGATGTACTCCCGGATGGCAATGTGCCGAGCCTGGGCCAGCTCGCTCTCGGTCTGGGTGATCTCCAGGTTATGCTTGAGGTTCGTGAAGGCGTCGTCGACATACCCCATGGCCGGTGTCCTCCGGATGTCCGATGTTCAGCGGTAGCGGTAGTGCATGGAGGCGGATGCGTCGGGTGCGCTGCCGAGCGTGCCGTAGTTGATGGATCGCAGGCCCTGGGTGCTGGCCCGGGTTCCGGGCGACCAGCCGGGCTGCGAGCTGTGGGGACCGTTGAAGATGCAAAACAGCCGATAGGTGGTGCCGGCCGGCACGCTGTCGAGCTTGGCGCGGAAGCGGGCGAACCGTGCCCGGGAGGCGGTGAACTCCGCGTCGCCGGCACCGGTCGCCTTGTAGGAGACGGGGAACTCGATGATGGGTGCGACTATGCCGCCGGGCTGGTGGCACTCGAGCACGACCTCCTCGAGTGAGCCCTCCAAGATCCAGGCGCTGATGGCGTTCTCGTCTTGCGCCCAGTCCCGGTACAACGTGGTCAGGTCGATGCGTAGGTCGGCGAGGAGGTCGGCGATCGCCCCCATGATCACGTCGGTGAGATAGGTCGCGGTGTGCGTGCGCGTCGTCGTGCTGGTGGACGTGTAGGTCACGGCCGTTGCGCCCTCCTGCGCGTAAGCGCCTCAAGGTCAACCAAGCCGTCATCCCGGACCCCACGATCTCCGGCCTCAGCGTGCCTTTCAAAGTCTGATGGCGGGTCGGCAGACAGATGAGGCGAGCGCTTCGCGGTCGCCCGCACCAGCCCTTCCAGCGGGTCTGGCGTAGGCAGATGCAGCCTGAACTCGGTGGCCTGCACGCCGCCAGGGACGGGATTGAGGTTCTCCTCCAGCGATAGCGCGGCCGTGCCGCTGACGGTGCTGATCGTGCAGTACACCGGGTCGGCGACCAGCGTCAGCGGGTGCTGGTCCAGATGACCGCCGGCCACCAGCGGCAACCCGACCGTGGCGGTAATGGTCATCACCGACTCGACGTGGGCGCGGTCGATGTGCGGGGACCGGTCGAGCGTATCGGCGACCAGGTCGGCGATGGTCTGCCAGGTCGCCGTGGCCGACCGGCGGGGCGCTGCGGCGATGTCCCTATGCCGCTGCATCCCGGTCCCCCCTGCTCGGCCTGTGAATCCGGCCCGCTGCCCAGTCCTCGGCCGCGGCGAGCAGATCGGCCGGGGTGAGGGCGCCAGGGTCCAGGACGGTGTCCAGGCGGCGGGCCATCGCCTCGGTGACCAGCTTGCGGGCCTGCCGCCCGTCAATCCCATCCAGCCGGGCGGCGACCCGGGCGAGCATCGGCGACTCGGCCAGACGCCCAAGCGCCAAATCCAGCGCGGCGAAGTCCCGCAGGGTCGCGGCCAGGATCTGCGCGATCGCAGCGGGGCTCGGCAGGGGAATCAGAACCGCAGCGTCGCAGCGCGACAGGAACGCCTCGTCCAAGGTGTCGGTGAAGTTCGAGGTTGCCGTCACCACCAGGTGGGGGTGTGTGGCGGCGTTGCTGTCCAGCGCGGTCAGCACCGCGTCGGTGGCCCGGTGCACGTCTGCCGGGTTGGCCGACAAGGACGCTGCGCTGCGCGCCACCGTCATGGCCTCCACCTCGTCGAGGACCACGATCGTCGGCATGCCGTCGTCGGCGAGCGAGGGCACGTACTCGGCCAGCAGCTCGGTCACCCGCTGCTGCGACTGCCCGTGCTCAGCGGACATCAGGCCATGTGGGTTGACCTCGATCATCCTGACCTGGTGGCCGGTGACGTATTCCGCCAGCTCGGCCGCCAACCCCCGTGCCAGCGTCGTCTTTCCGGTCCCGGGCGACCCGTAGAGCATGATCAGCCCGTGCAGGGCGCTCACCTCGAAGGGCAGCAGGGGTCGGACGCGCAGGCTGAGCAGCGCCTGGTGCAGTAGCTGGTCCTTGAGCTGCCGGTCGACCACGATCGCGTCCCAGAGCCGGCCGTCCCGGCCCGATGCCAGCAGCGCGACCGTGGTCACGCATTCCTCGACCTTCACACCCACCTCCGCTAAGCTCTTTAGCAATGATGCGAAGGACTCTAGCACAGTCGCGGAGCGTGGCCGCATCCGGTAGGTTCAGCCACGTGGAGGTAAGCACAGCCCCCCGACAGCCTGGCCGCCGCTCTCGACCGCGGCAGGTCCGATCCGACGCCGTGGCTGCTCAGCCGAGCGAACCGCAAGTCGGAGCGATCCTCCGGCGTGCTCGAAGGCACCGTGGCTGGAGCCTCCGCGACGTGGAGCGGCGCACCGGTATCCCAAACCCCCACCTCTCACAGATCGAACGGGGGCAGATCCGGCGACCAGACGTCGAGATCCTCTGGACACTCAGCGAGTTGTACTCGCTCGACTTCCCGCTGATTGCTGCATGGTCGGGATATCTCGACCAATACTCCACCGAGCCCAGCGCATCACTCGCTCTGATCGCGCTTCGCGCACTGATCCAACTCGACCCTGATGAACAGGTCGAGGTAATCCGTCACATCGAACGGCTCACCAGCGATCCCCGACCCAGACAGCCCTGAGACCAGAGCCGATTCGCCTCCGCCGACCAGATCCCGGCTCGATGACCTGCGGATCTCCCTGACAGTGCTGCAGTTCGAGGGCTGCCATCGCACAGCTTGCAGCAACACGCGGTCAGCCGGTTCGGTCCTGTCGACCCTTGCGCATCGACAGATACGCTGGCAGGCCATGGTCGGCGGCGATCTGCATCGAGGCCGGTCGCCATCAGTCCATCGCCTCCCGCAGTAGATCCCAAGCCTCACGGTACGGCTCCATCCAGCCATCCGGGTAGCCGGGCACCCGGTGGCTTCGCCACCTATCCCTGACCGACCGCTTCTTGTTGTCGACCTTTTCGGTGGAGAGGTCGCCGCTGAGCTTTGGGGCGACCAGCCACGCCGCGTGCTCCTTCTTGACCACCTCGGCAACCACCCCGCTCGGCAGAATGAACGTGGCTGGACGCTCGGGCTGATTGATATTTACCAGCGCATAGAACAGGCCAGGCCGTGCCCGGTCCTCGTCCTTGGCGTCAAGCTGCCAGCCGCTGGCTATTCGTTCGCTGCTGGTCTTGACCTGGACTTCGGCCACAACCCGCTCGTTGGGACTGAGCACGAGAACATCGACCGTCGGTGCGTTGCGCGGCGCGAGCGCAGCCATCAGCCCTTGCGCGTGCAGCCGATACAGAATGTAGTGCTCGCCCGCCGGTCCAGTGAATCGCGGCGGTACGCTGCCCACGCCACCTGCCTCCTTCCGTGCAGAGCAGCCCCGCCGCCCTCGTCTTCAATCCAATAGCGCGCTCCGAGACGGTGCCGCTGTGCCGGATCATCAGGCCCCCACGATGTCACCGTCGACTGCGGATACTCCACCGCCATCTGCGAGATGCTGCGGCGCGCCAGTCCGGCGACTGGCCTCATCGGGCTGCCGGGCCGCATGCTGGCGACATTGCGTGTCCACCCTGCCCGCTACAAACCTGACCGTACGGCGGTGCTCATCTTCACACCACATCGCGGGACGCGGTCCCGCTTCTACTTCGCCGACTGGTGGGCAGGAGGAGTCGGTACGCCCAGCTCATGACGCAGCGCGGTGATCCCCGGGCGGGGATCGAGATACCCTCTAGCGAGGGCAAGATACTCGATCGCTTCCGCGACGAGTTCCGCCGCTTCACGCTCAGCGAGCGGTCCTGACAAGCGCGCAGCAAAGCCCATGGAAGGTCCGACCTCCCGGGTCGCAGATCCAAGCGATGACAGATCGACTCGCTGCAAGAGATCGTTAGGTCGGTTGCGATTGTTTCCGTCTACCGTTGCCGCGAGAAAATGCACCTCCGCCTGAGTGACGTCGGCGTCTGCCGGCAGGATGTCCGTGAACACAATGGGCAAGGTGGCCGTAGTAAGCAGCAGCCCATCCCGCAAGATCATCGCCGCACCTGCAAGCCGGAGTGGACTGGCCAGCGAGAGCCCGATGTCAATCGTGAAGAGGACCGAGCCGGTGATCCTGCTGGGAAACTGTGCGGTCACTAGAGCCGAGATGCCGCTGCTAGCATCGCCGCCCAAGCGATACGAGCAGTGCTCGGTGGATTGGTGGCCGCCTGGTGTCGGCCGCCACTCGACCAGCGGTGTCGGCGTAACCGTTGCCCCGGCGCTCGGCGGCTCCGCGGCTGCGGAGGCCACCGGAGCCGCAGTCAGGTATCGCAGCCGTGCTGTCACAGGTGCAGTCCGAAGCGCACTGACCAGCGCATCACGCTGCGCCGGGCGAAGGATGCCGCAGGTGTCGAGCGATGCCGGGCCGACGGCAGCCACGGCCCGAAGCTGCAGCAGAGGAAGCACTGCCCACCCTTGCGGAGCGGACGTCTGCTCCGGCGCGTATGCCCAGGTTCGAAGCGGCGTCGGCCGGTGCCGACGGACGGCAACCTGGTCGAGTCGCTTGATGCGTTGGGTCAGATCGACGAGGAACTCGTCGGCGCCTTCCGTGTCGATCACTGCTGGCTGACGTTGGGCGATCAACCGCCGGGCCGCCTCCGCGAGGTTCCCGTTGAAGGACGTCCAGAAGGTCGGGTATCGGCGTGACGGAGCGCTAGAAATCGCTTCGCGCAGAGCGGTGTCGTACGCAGCAGACCACCCGATGACGAGCAGACCGAACTCGTCGAAGACTCGCGCGAGGAGGCCGTTCCACTCTGAAGGGTAGGTTCCGAGCTCCTCTGGCGTGTTGCGGAGCCCAAGCGTCGCGTAGTCGCCGTGCAGCTTCACCACCGTTGCCGGGGCATGCATGAGCGGTGTCATCCCTCCGACCGCCGCCGGACTCGCAATGACCTGCGGCGCGACGCCAGCCTGCTCAAGTGCCCGCTCGATGAGACGGTCGAAGTTCGTCGTCAGGATCAGCCGGAGGCGCCCGCTCGCACAAAGCGTCGCAAGCGCCTCGTGGCCTGCCGTTGGATGGATCGGCCCATCTTCTGTCGGTGGAGGATCGAAGTACCGCCGGAGCAGCGCCTGCCGGGCCGCATCGGTCGACGCCAAGGCCGCCAGCAGCGTGTCATACCGAGGCTCAGGCCGACCTCGATCCGCCCACCACAACTCGGGCACGTCCCCAATTCAGCAGGATCGACGCCCTCGGCTACTGCGATCTTCCGAACGAGGTCCTGAACGACCTGCCAGCCCGTCGGGATACCTGCAGCACTCGACATGCCACTTCCCACCAGCACGGCATACACGCCGGGCGCAGCGTGCATCGAGGTGGCAAGCGCAACCCGTCCGTCAACTCCCGCCGTTGGAGCGGGCACGATCGGGAAGCCGATGTCTTCGCTCATACCGCACAGCTCGTCGAAGAGTCTGATGTGTCGAGGTCACGAGCCAAGCCTCCGGTCGCGTCTCACGGGCGGTGAATCCTCAGGACGTATGGCTGTGCTCGTGGTGGTGATGTTAGGCGATGGCTCCGACAGACACCCGGGCGCGCGCGTAGAGGACGTACAGCGCACTTGCGGGTCCTTGTTGGAGCCGCCGCTCCTAAATTAAATTAATGGCCCTTGAGGCGGCCCTTGGCAGGGCCGAGATGGGAAACGCGCTGCGTGACGATCCCCAAAGCCGAGCCACGACCAGCAGGAACGTGGACGCGACACTTCCCCCGCCAGGGCTGAACACCCTCGAATGTGCGAGTACACCTTCCAGCCATCGGCGGCATGCTCGACCGCGCCACGCCACGCTGACGACTGTGTCGCACGGGAGGTCCCGGTCGAACCGACGCATGGTGACGGTGAGAGCCGCTCAGCGCCGCTGTCCGCGTGGCCGCCGCGGCGGTGCTCGTGCTCGTACACCACGCCACGGGACGCGGCCCGGCCGCACCGCGCACTTGTCTAGGCGTCACCGCTCGGAGCCGTTCCCCGCCCCTCCGCCGGCCAGCCCGGTTCGATCGACTCGGCGAGCTGATCCACGAATAGGTCCACGTCACGTGACGTGGACCGGTTTTCGGCACCCACAGGTTCGGCTTGACTCGACCAGGGCCATTTCCAATGGTAGGCGCACTACGCGCGTTGTGAGGATCTGGTCCATGCCGTGCCCGCGATCCGAGCCTGCGGACCAGCACGCCACCATCACCGCAGCTCACCCCGTCGAACGGCTACTTGTCGATCAGGTCAGGCGCTCACAGGTGTAAGTGCCCTCCCCCGGATTGCCGGCAGAGAACGTAGGCCAGGCAGAGTCTGATGGTGCGCTGATGGTCGTTGCGGCGCGACCAACACGGCAGTGGAAGGATGACCAGGTCCAGGGGGCAGTATCAATCCAGAAGTTCGCCCTGATTGCGAGTTACTGGATTGCCGATGTCTGATACCATCAATCCAGAAACTCCCGCAAACCGAGAGTTGATGGCCTAACGATGTCTGGAGCAGCAGGGATCAGTCCCATGGGGCGATCCGAACTGGCGATCATCCTCGGCTCTGGCCGGCGGTTCGTGACGCCCAGTGATGTGGTTGAAGCGCTGGGTGTCGATGCGGAGGCCGCAGCAAAAAGGCTGTCGCGCTGGGCGGCCGAAGGCTGGCTTCGCCGAGTCCGGCGTGGGCTGTACATCCCAGTTCCTGTTGATGCGACCAACCCGGCCGCGTGGTCGGAGGACGCCCTGATCGTCGCCGCCGCGGTGTGGTCTCCCTGCTACTTCACCGGATGGACGGCGGCAAACCATTGGGCCCTATCCGACCAGGTATTTCGCACGACGGTCCTGAAGACGACCAGACGAGTCCGGGCGTCTTCTGTCCGGTTGCTCGATCACGACTACCTGGTGACTCACGTCTTGCCGGCTGCGATGGAGTGGGGCATGAAGACGGAGTGGCGCGGAGAGACACGGCTTAGGATCGCCGATCCCGCCAGAACCGTCATCGACATCCTCGACACCCCGCGGCTTGGAGGTGGAATCCGCCATGGAGCGGAGATCCTCACCGCATACCTCGAGGACCACGACCCCGCGATCCTCATCGAGTCTGGCGATCGTCTGGGGAACCGGGCGGCCTTCAAGCGGCTGGGGTACCTTGTCGAGGTCCTCGGACAGAATCTCAGCGGCCTGCTTGAGGCATGCCGAGAGCGCGTATCCGCCGGTATCTCACCACTCGACCCGGACGGGCCACCGGGAGGCTCGAGGGTCACGCGTTGGAGGCTGCGGGTCAACGTCCGGCTCGGACCAGAGGAACCGGCGTGATCCCGGCCCGGGAGATCCTGGAACTACGGACGGAATGGTCCCTCGACGTTGGGGTGATCGAGAAGGACTACGTGCTGGGCTGGCTTCTGGCAGGCATCGCCAACCATCCTCAGCTTACTCAGACCTGGATATTCAAGGGCGGCACGTGCTTGCGCAAGTGCTACTACGAGACGTACCGATTCTCCGAGGACCTTGACTTCACCGTGGTGGACGGCACGGAGACACCCGACGAGTTGACCCCGATCTTCCGCGAGATCGGGGAATGGATGCAAGAAGCGTCCGGAATCGACCTCGTCGTCGAGGACACGTCGTTTCGACCACGGAAGAACCGGCGAGGCAACCCGACAACCCAAGGCCGGATCGCATACCGAGGTCCGAACCAACCGCCTCAACTCCCGAAGGTGAAGGTCGACATCACATCCGATGAGGTCCTGGTGGAGCAGGCGGTGCTCCGGGCCATCGGACACCAGTACAGCGACGCACCGCTTCCGGGCGACGGAGTCATCTGCTATTCGCTAATCGAGCTATTCGGGGAGAAACTCCGTGCCCTGTGTGAGCGTTGCCGGCCGCGAGACCTCTACGACGTGGTTCACATGCACCGCCATCCCGATCTTGTCGGCAGCGCGCCCGCTGTGGCGGCCGTACTCGCTCAGAAATGCGCCCACGCGGGCATCGACGTCCCCACCGCCGACACGATCCGAGAATCGCCGTACCGCCAGGAGATCGAGCGGGAATGGGTGAACATGCTCGGCCACCAACTGCCGAAGCCGTTGCCGCCGTTCGCCGATTTCTGGGCGACTCTCGATGAGATCTTCGCCTGGCTCGCTGGAGAGGTCACGTTGATGGTGCCGCAGCGAGTGGAGCGGCCCGACCTTGACCCGGCATGGGTCGCGCCCAGAGCGATCACGTCGTGGCGGCGCGGCTTCCCGTTCGAGCTCATCCGGTACGCCGGGGTCAACCGCCTAAAGGTCGACATCGACTACCGCGCCGCAGACGGCCGCTGGGGTTCTCGCCGAGTCGAGCCCTACTCTCTGCGCCGCACGAAGGACGACAACCTTCTCCTGTTCGTGGTCAACGACCGGGGTCAGCTCCGCGCCTACCGAGTCGATCGGATCGCGGGAGTGAGGCCCACGGATGAGACGTTCCGCCCGCGCTATCTGGTGGAGTTCTGAGTCGATCACCAGCCGCGTGGAAAGCTGGAGGGAATCCGCTCTCGTGCACTGGTGCCAGCGCGAGTCGGCTTGCGCTGCCCCGGTAGGGAGACTAACTGCCACCCAACCATGGCGGCTGTCTTGTCGGGGGTATGCCCTACGCTTCTTCCATCTACCTATGGCGACCGTCTGTGTCGCCGTGCTGAAAGCGTTGGAGGAATCGGTCCTGATGGTGCGCGAGATCCGCCTGAACGTGCTGCCGGCTGAACTCGACGTGGGCTCCGGCCCGGGGAAGGTGTGCCGGCTTGAGCGGCGGTCGGCCGGCGAGGAGAAGCTGCGTGGGCTCGGCGAAGAGGCACGCCAGGCGTTCCGCATCTACAGCCATGCCGGCTTCACCTACGTGTGGCCTCGTCGAGGTTGCCTGCTCCCCGAGGCCCTTCAGGCGGTGGAGACCGAGCAGGTCCCGATTACCGACCTGCCCGCGGCCGTCACGGCGTTCGCTGTTCGCGAGGCCATCGCTGACCACCTGCTCCTCGCCGGGTTCGAGCGGCTGCCGAGTTCGCTGGTGCGCCCCGCACGGCTGTTTCGCCGCCGCAAGAACCTGGCCCATGAGGCGCTGGGTGGGGAACTCCAGGAGAGCACGGGGATCTTTCCAACGGCGATGGTTCAGGGCATCTGCCTCGCCCACGACGAGGCCAAGCCCGGACAGGTCGGCGTGGTGCTGGATGTCCGACTACTGAACCGGCTGGACATCCCCCTGGCCGATCTTGCCGCGGCCGGCATCGAGCTTGCCGGCATGCGCCTGGTCTGGCGGCACCGCGACGGCTGCCGCTGCGGTCCGGACCGGCCCGAGGGCGCGGCGGGGCGGATGGCCGGCGGCGATCCGAGCGGGCTGGTAGAGGTTGCGCGGGGGGGCGCCACCCGGGAATTCTCGGCAGCCTGTCTTGGCCCCCAGGTCTCCCGGATGGCGCTTGAGCAATACTTCAGCAGGCTGCGGAACCTGAGCCCCCGCCAGGTCCACGCCAGCCTCGACAAGGTGACCAGCGAGTTCCAACAGCCTGCCCAGCAGTGGCGCTTCCTGCAGTTCCTCCGGTCGACTCTTGACCCGGTCACGGTCTTTGCGGCCACCCCGATGCGGCTTGGGAATCCCGTCACCGCGACGGCCGGAGACACCCCAACCCCGGCGACCCCGACCATCCTCACGCCGCTGCCGGCGCCGCTGCTCAACTTCCGCTTCGGTGCCCCCCGCACGGCGCGGGGCGCCGCGGTCGGGTTGGGCAAGCACGGCCCCTACGACCGGGACAGCACCGACCGGCAAGCCGTGGTCCAGGCGCAGATCCTGTGCCCGAAGGACTTGCACGCCGACGGTCGCCGGCTCGCCACCGCGCTGCGCCAGCCAACCGGGCGCTTCCCCGGGATCGAGCAGCGCTACGACCTTCGCTCCTTCACCGCTGACCTTCGGGTCTTTGAAGGCAGGTCAGACGCGGCATACCGGGCGGCAGCGGTCGAAGCAGCCCGCGAACGGGCCGACATCGTCTTCCTCATTATCAGGCACGAGGACCGCTACGCCACGGCCGGCCACAACCCCTACCTCGCCGCCAAGGCGCTGCTGGCGAACGCGAACGTCGCCTCGCAGGCGGTGACGGTGGAGACGCTCCGCCAACCCGACACCAGCCTGCAGTGGTCGATTGACTCGATCGCCCTGCAAACCTACGCCAAAATCGGCAACGTGCCTTATGTCTTGCATGACCCTGGCGGCGTTCCCGAGCTGGTCATCGGTGTCGGCCGCTCCGACCTCTACGATCCGCAGCGTGGCTTCACCGAGCAGCTCTTCGGTGCGGCGACGGCGTTCCGCCAAGACGGTGACTTCCTGTTCGCCGGCAGCACCGCGCCGGTCGCCGACCGAGACACCTACGAGGACATGCTGACCGAGTTGATCCGCGGCTTCGTCGCCCGGTACGAGCGCGAGCAGGGCACACCACCGGAGCGGCTGGTCGTGCACGTGTTCAAGAAGACCGGCCGCAGGGAGTTGACGGCGGTCCAGCGGGCACTTGCCGGCCGCTCGACGCAGTTCGCGCTCGTCCACATCAACCGCGACACGCCGCTGTGGCTGGTCGAGGCCAAGAGCGACCAGATCGCGCACGCCGAACCGGGGACCGTAGTCGCGTTGGGTGAGCATGACCGACTACTGGTCACCGGCGACACCACCAAGCGTCGACGGGGCCTGCACCCGCTGCGGCTCACGCTCGACCCTGAGTCAACGTTCCGCGACATGGACCGGATCACCTGGCAGGTCAACGGCTTCACCGCGACCTCCCTTCGCGGCTTCCACCGCACCAACGAGCCGTCCACGATCCTGTACGGGCGGCTCCTTGCCGACAAGGTCGGCCAGTTGGCGCCCTACGGCTTCCAGCCTGAGCAGGCGGCCGTCAACGGCGATCGACCATGGTTCCTCTGACCCTTGAGCAGCGGCTCCGCAGCCAGGTCCAACGCAGCGATGTCAGCTTCACGATCTTTCGGGCAGCCGCCGAGTCCCTCCCTGCGCCCGATGATCCGCTCCTGGACCGGCTCTTCGCGCTGGAGTGTCTCTTGCGCGGTGGCCGTGAAGCCCGCACAGCCGCCCACAACCTCCTCGCCGCCCGTCGAGATGCCCAGTGGTATCTCGATCAGGATTGGGAACCTGATGTCCCGCACCTGGCCGCGCTCGGGCAGGCCATCAGCGCCATCGACGCTGCCGGCGAGGACCCGCCCGCCGCGTGGCCGCCGCGCCTGGCCGAGACCGCGGCCGAACTCGCCGTCCGACCCGCCCGCTTCGGCCTCGGTTCCAGCCCGGCGTTGCTGGCCTACGTGCTTCGAGGGCTCGGCGCAGCCGGTCTGGCGCCGCCGCCACCACTGCTGGACGCGGCGAGCGCCTACCTGGCTGCGGCGCCAGACCCTGTTGTCACCGCGCAGCTAGCCGAGGCCCTCGCCCGCCACCGCACGACCGGCGACCTCGCGCGACAAGCACTGCTGGTGACCTTCACCAGCCTCGCGCCGACGCATGCCAGCGCCGCCGCCCGATGGTGGCTGGCCGAGCGATGGCAGGCCCTCCGCGGCGAACCCGCCCCGGTCGGCAGCAACGACATCGAAGATGCTCGGACCCAGGCGCTGTGTTCCCCACCGACCTCCGACCCGCCGATCCCCGCAATGCTGGCGGAGGTGGCGGCGCAGAGCATCAGCCGGCTCGTAATCATCCCCGCCGCCACGCTTGGCCGAGTCCGAGAGGCGGCAGGGGTTCGTACGATCATCGAGAACCTTGCCTGGCGGGTGCTGTTCGTCGTCGCCAGCGCAGTAGCGGTACTCGCCAAACTGCCGGTGGTGCTCAACTGGCTCCTACCAGGCCCCGGAGTGCCCCCGAAGGAAGCACTGCAGGCAGCAGCGGGGCTGGTCACCGTAACGGTCGGCGCGACCGCCGCGGTCCTCCTCCGGCTCACGTATCGCAAGCTCGGGCGCCAAGAGCCTCCCTACCTTGAGCTGCTGACCGGCGCCATTGCAGCGATCGGAGCGCTCCTGGCCGTCGTGCTCTACAGGTAGGGGCCGCAGCGGCTCAAAGACCAGAGCACCACCCGGTCGTCGACGCACTCCTCTGCATCACCAGCCCCTGAAACCGACATCCGCCACCTTGCCGAGACCCTAGATGACTTATTCCAAGGGGTGTTAGACGCAGTGGTCGTAGGCGACGAGGGACCTGGCGATTGGCTGCCCGGTGTGGTCGTTGTGCCAGATCGCAGCGGTCAACGCGAGGATGCGCTGCAGCACGCGCACGATGACGCCTGCCGGGGTGTGCCCGCCGTGGCGTTCCAGGTCGAGCTGGCCCTTGAAGGTGTCGTTGATCGACTCGATGACCTGCCGCAACGGCTTGAACAGGTGCGCACCGGCCCGCGCAGGCTCGCCCTTGCGCGCCGGGCGCAACAGCCGCACGCCCTGGGCGGCCAGCGCGGCTTGGAACACACCGCCGAAGTAGTTCTTGTCGGCGATCAGCGTCTGGCCGGGCCGGGCGGCCAGCAGGGGCGGGTCGGCGGCAAGGATGCCCAGCACGACCTCCCGCTCGTCGGCTTTGGCGCCGGCAAGCGCGAAGCCGACCGGCAGGCCGTGCAGGGTGCAGACCAGGTGCAGGCGCAGCCCCCAAAAGTAGCGCGAGTGGCTGGCGCAGTAGCCGTATTCGGCCCAGCCGGCCAGCTCGGAGCGCTTGGCGGTCTCGCGCGAGCGGCCGCACTCCACCGGGGTGGAGTCGGCCACCCACACGTCGTCGGTCCAAAACCTCGTGTCGCTGGCCAGCGCCCGGATGACCCACTGGAGCAGCGCGGCGGCTGCCCGCAGGCGCTTGTTGTAGCCGGGTTGCTTGGGCAGGTAGGGAACAGGTGGCCAAGGTGGGTGCGGGCGTAGCGCAGCCAGCGGGCTTCGGAGGGGTAGCCCAGCAGCGCCTGCATGACCGCCAGGGTGACCAGTTCGGCGTCCGACAGCTTGGGCGTGATCCCGACCGCCGGGCGCCAGGGTGCCAGGTGGGGGGCGGTCTTCAACAGGTCGTCGGTGGTGACGTACAGTGCGGTGGCGAGGGTGTCCAGGGCGGCGTCCACCGGGCCTCCAAGGCTCGACGTTGGGTTTGCAACGCCGATACTGGACGCCCTCGCCAACCTTCGCATCTGCCTGCTTCGGAGGCAGGAGACTCCGCTCCCCCTTGGAATAGGTCATCTAGCCTACGACCAAGGAAGCGCCGGCAGCCCGAGCCGTCATCCTCGATCCACATCGGGGCGCTGACATGGCAACATCGGGTCCGAGGGCGAAACGACTACGATAGGGGCGATGATCGGCATGGCGGAGCCAGCGCCAGAACGAGGCCGGCGGGTCATCGATGTGCTTGAGGCCAAAGGCGTCCAGCTCGGCTTTACGACCGCTCGCGAGTACCCGGTGCAGGGCGGGCGGCTGGACGTGGTCTGGCTGCTGCCCGCGACCACGACGATCCCGGGCGTTGACGCGCCGCTGCCGGTGGTGGGGTTTGAGTAGGCCATGGCCCTGGCGGGCCACCCGCGGCGGATGAAAATAGGGCCGGTCGCCTGGCCGACGTCGGTTCACCTTGATGCCCGCGAGCTCGAGTTTGAGTAGGACGTGGGAGTCTCAGGCACCCGGAACTGTGCTGCGAGCACGAGACTCAGATTCTTCACGGGGAGGCTCCTCCAGGCGGCCGGCAGGCGGCGGGTGGCCGTCGCGTGGTCGAGTAGCGGAGGAGCAGGGCGGTGGACATCCTGGTTGAGCGGTGCGCCGCGTTGGACGTGCACAAGGACACGGTGGTTGCCTGCGTGCGGGTCCCCGGCCGCGATCGGGACGGCGGGCGGCAGCAGGAGTTGGGAACGTTCAAGGCCACGACCGCGGGCCTGCTGACCTTGGCGGACTGGCTGGAGTCGTACGGGGTCACGCTGGTCGGCATGGAGTCGACGGGCTGCTACTGGAAGCCCGTCTGGCAGGTGCTGGAGGACCGGTTTGAGTGCTGGCTGCTGAACGCGCGGCATGCGCGCAACCTGCCTGGCCGCAAGACTGACATGGCGGATGCGGCGTGGCTGTGCCAGTTGGTGGAGCATGGCATGGTGCGCCCGTCGTTCGTGCCGCCCCGCCCGATCCGGGAGCTGCGCGATCTGACCCGCTATCGCAAGGCGCAGATCCAGGAGCGCACCCGCGAGGTGCAGCGGCTCGACAAGGTGCTCCAGGACGCGGGGATCAAGCTGTCGAGTGTGGCGTCCAAGACGCTGGGGGTGTCGGTGCGGTTGATGCTGGACGCCATGATCCAGGGCACCCACGACCCCGAGGTGCTCGCCGAGTTGGCCAAGGGCCGCCTGCGGGCCAAGCTGCCCGCGCTCAGGGAGGCGCTGGCCGGCCGGTTCCGCAGCCAGCATCACGGGCTGCTGGTCGGCCAGATCCTGGCGCACATCGACTACCTGGACGAGACGATCGCGTTCCTGTCCGCGCGGATCGAGCAGGTGATCGACCCTTTCTCGGCGAAGGTGGCGCTGCTGCGGACGATCCCGGGGGTGGACCAGCGCACCGCTGAGGTCCTGCTCGCCGAGATCGGCGCGGACATGGCCCAGTTCCCTTCCGCCGCGCATCTGGCAAGTTGGGCGGGAATGTGTCCGGGCAACGACGAGTCGGCCGGCAAGCGCGGCTCGGGTCGGACCCGTAAGGGCTCCAAGTGGCTGCGTGGGGCGTTGGTGGAGGCGGCCAAGGCCGCTGCCCGGGCCAAGGGCAGCTACTTCAGCGCCCAGTACCACCGGCTCAAGGGCCGCCGCGGCCCGGGCCGGGCGACGATCGCGGTCGGCCACTCGATCCTTGTCACCGCCTACCACATGCTCGACCGTGGGGTGGCCTACCAGGATCTGGGTGAGGACTACTTCCAGCAGCGCCAGCAGGAGGCCGCCGACCGGTATGCCAAGCGGCTGGTCCGCCAGCTCGAGCAGCTCGGCCACAAGGTCACGCTGGAGCCCGCGGACGCGGCCTGAGCGGGTGGTCTGCAACCCGTGCCTGCGTGAGGTGATGCCGCTGGTCAAGGGTATTTTCGACTCAGGTGGAGTCGTCCTGGCGGACCCGCAAGCACCTCAAGGGCGACTATCTGAACCTGCACGATCTGGGCGCGGCACTCGGGGTGATCGTGCTGCTCGGCGACGGCGACGATGTCGATGCCACGCGGCGGTTCGCCCAGACGATGGTTGATCGTCCCGGGCCGCGGGTGCTGGTGTGGTCAGAGCAGGACGTCCAGCAGCTCCTCACCGGCACCATCGCCGGCGGCTCCCCAGCCACCACGGTGGCCGACCCCAGCAAATCGGTCTCGGGCGACGCGGATGAGCAGGCGCACGTCGGCAAGTACCGTGCGCTGTGGGCGTGGCTGCGGGACCAGCCTGGGGAGCGCCTTCCGGTGCGGTTCGCCGAGATCGAGGAGGTGATCGGCATGCCGCTGCCGCCGTCGTGCCACGAGCATCCGGCGCACTGGTCGTCGTATGAGGGCAGTGCGGTCGCCCGAGCGATCCGCGATGCTGGCTGGGTCGCCACGAGTGTGAACGTGGAGCACAAGCAGCTCGTGCTCGCACGGCGATCGCGCTGACCCGACGCAGAAGTGTTAACGCCGGCGCACTCTTTGGCCGTTGTCGACGTCCGCTCGCAGCCAGTCAGCCGGACGGTGCGCGCCCGTAACCATCGCGGCGGACCTTGCCGTGATGGCCCGGTAGACGGATGGCCGGGCCATCTACCAGCGGGAATGCAGATGCCAGGGTGTTCGGGTGTGGCAAGTTGGGTGCACCGACCCGTACATTGTCCCAACACCGTGCCGGTGCGGGAGGTTGGACCGCTGCTACAGCACAGACGCCCAGCGACGCAGCTATCCACCCCGCCCGTCGACGGCCCGCCGCATGGTCCTACCCAGGCTGACCTGCGCGTTTAGGCGGACCGTGGTTCGCAGGTCTGGGACGTGCCCTGCCCACTGTTCGAACCTGCGGCTGAGGGGCTCATCCGACCCATCCGGTATGCGGGTCGGGTCGATGCTTCTCGGGCTGGCAGCTCAATCATGTGGTGGCCGAGGTCCTACGATGGCGCCTATGAGCACGCGGTTCCCGGCCACTGAGGCGCTCCCAGCGATTTCCCCGGCGTACCCGTTCAATGACCGGGGAGAACCGGTCGCACTGTATGAGGGGCCGGTCGGAGGGCTGGCCAGAATGGCTGCTCATGGTGTTGTGGAGTTGTCGTGTTTCCCGGATCTCGGGGTGGTGTGGAGGATCGAGGGCGACTCGAAGGTGGGGGTTCCGGGCGACTCGGTCACATTGGTGCTACGCCGGCCAGATGGCGATGCCCATCTGTCCGGTACGTGGCGAGGGATCGACGATGGATGGTCGAACGGCGCTGCGATCGGCAACGCCGATGCACCGCTCCAGCGGATCGTCACGCACTGGTTCAATCTCCCTGACCTCCTCGGCCCGATCGCGCTCACGAGCCCCGGCGAGGACGGCGACGAGTGGCTAGGGCGCTGGGAGACCCAGGTGGGCGGATGGAAGCTCACCCTTGACGTGCGACCCGACCATG
>WNGA01003243.1_pt1 | contig 41196 bp, 38 predicted proteins | sample 5400061 | NCBI WGS metagenome assembly WNGA01 (sample SAMN13153366, study PRJNA577476) | soil metagenome | isolation source: 100 cm soil or saprolite under grassland replicate 2 | place: USA:California | collected 2016-06-15 | reverse complement strand
TCGGCAACCAGTTCTCCGAGAGCGAGCGGGCCGACCTCGACTACTTCCTGTTCCCGGAGATCGACCCGGCACACGGCCAGACCGCGATCGAGGCGCCGATCGACGGCTTCCTCATGACCGCCAAGGCGAAGAACAAGGACGGTGCGCGGGACCTGCTGAAGTACCTGGCGACCCCGAAGGCGGAGGACCTCTACCTCAAGAGCGACCCGAACAACGTCGGAGTGAAGGGCGCGTTTGTGGCCACTTCGCAGACCGGTACCACCACGTCGGCCCCGCCCGCCGTGCCGGACCAGCCAGGTCCGCGCCAGCGGCGGGGCCGCCGCGTGCGGCGGATGACGCCCCGTGACATCGCCCTGGTGGCCGTCTTCTTGGGGATCCCGATTTTCCTGGACCTGGCGATCATCTGGGGACCCACGGTTGCCTCTGTTGTGCTGTCGTTCACCTCATGGGACGGCGTCGGAAAGATCAAATGGATTGGCACGGAGAACTACCACGACATCTTCACCGAGTACCCGGTCTTCTGGCGCGCGGCCCGAAACAACGTGCTGTGGCTGGCGTTCCTGGGCTTGGTGGCGACCCCGCTCGGCCTGTTCTTCGCCGTACTGCTGGACAAGGGCATGCGGTTCGGCCGGTTCTACCAGAGCACGCTCTACCTGCCCGTGGTGCTCTCGCTCGCCGTCGTGGGGTTCATCGCGCAGCTGGTGTACTCCCGGGACTACGGCGCGCTCAACAGCGTGCTCAGCCGCACCGCTCACCCCACCGACTGGCTCGGCAACCCGAACCTCAACGTCTGGGCGGTGCTCGGCGCCGTCGGGTGGCGGCATGCCGGGTACGTGATGATCCTCTATCTGGCCGGCCTGAAGTCGGTCGATCCCGCCCTGAAGGACGCGGCGGCGATCGACGGCGCGAACGAGGTCCAGGCGTTCCTGCGCGTCATCTTCCCGGAGCTGCGGCCGATCAACGTGATCGTCCTGGTCATCACGGTGATCGAAGCCCTGCGGGCCTTCGACATCGTCTATGCCATCAACCGAGGTCGAAACGGGTTGGAGCTGGTGTCGGTCCTTGTCACGGACAACATCGTCGGCGAGGCGAGCCGGATCGGCTTCGGGTCGGCGCTGGCGGTCATCCTGCTCGTGGTCTCCTTGGGGTTCATCGTGACGTTCCTGCTCCAGGAGCTCCGGACGGAACGGCGGTGAGAAGAGCGTGAGCACTGTTACCAAGGCACCCCCGGCGGTCGGTCAGGAAACCGCGGTCGCCGAGCGCCCGAAGCCGCGCCGGCGGCCGATCCGCCCGGCCCGGCTGCTGCTGCACACGTTCCTGTGGATCGTCGCGCTGGGCTGGCTGGCGCCGGTCCTGCTGGCGGTGTACGCGTCCCTGCGGCCCTACCAGGAGACGGCGCAGTACGGGTACTTTTCGCTGCCGAAGCGGCTGTCCTTCGAGTACTACGCCACGGCGTGGAACGAGTCGGGCATGCTCAAGTACTTCATCAACTCGATGATCATCGCGGTGCCCGGGGTCCTCCTCACGCTGCTGCTGGCCTCGTTCGTGGCATTCACGATCGCCCGGCTGCGCATCCCCGGGCGTACCTTGCTGCTGGTCATGTTCACGGCCGGGAACCTGCTCCCGCAGCAGATCATCCTGACGCCGCTCTACGTGATGTTCAACAAGGTCCCGCTGCCCTGCGGCGTCTTCACGGTCGGGGGCACGGAGCACTGCCTGTGGTCGGACTCCGGCAAGATCTATGACTCGTACCTGGCGGTGATCCTCGTCCACATCGGTTTCCAGGTTGGCTTCTGCGTGTTCGTGCTGTCCAACTACATGCGTACGCTGCCACACGAGATCACCGAGGCGGCCATCGTCGACGGGGCCGGACCGCTGCGCCAGTACTGGCAGGTGACGCTCCCGCTGTGCCGGCCGGCCCTCGCCGCGCTGGCCACGCTGGAGTTCACCTGGATGTACAACGACTTCCTGTGGGCGCTGGTGCTCATCTCGACCGGTGACAAGCTGCCGATCACCAGTGCGCTGAACAACCTGCGGGGCCAGTTCTTCACCGACTACAACCTGCTCGCCGCCGGCTCGGTGCTGGTCGCCCTGCCCACGGTGTTCATCTTCCTGCTTCTGCAGCGGCACTTCATCGCCGGCCTGACGCTGGGGGCCAACAAGGGGTGAGGAGCCCATGGGGTTCGAGGTGATCGACGAAGTATCGGTCGACCGCCGGCACGGTCGGGTCTTCGAACATGGTTGGCAGAGCTGGAGCCCGACGACCAGCTATCCGGCGGCCGCCAGGTCGTACCGTCCGGTCGAGCCCGCGATGGACCTCATGTGCTACCGGCCGCACAAGCCGGCGCCGGCGCACGGCTTCCAGTCCGAGGGCCTGCTCGTCGTCGATCCGGGCCACGGCGGCCAGGTACGCCGGTACGCCGCGGCCGACACCACGACCTCGGTACCGTCCATTCGAGCGTCCTATCTGGACGGTCGGCTCGTCGTCACGGCGGACGGTCCCACCACGAAGTCGCGCCACGGGTCGACGACCGAAGCGCTGATCACATGGGCGGACGCGTTCGCGGCGGCCTGCGGCGTGCCATGGCTGCGGCCCGCGCCGACCGTGTGGTGCTCGTGGTACCAGTACTTCACCGGCGTCACCGAGGCCGATGTCATCGAAAACGTCGAGGCGATCGCGAAGCTGGACCTGCCGGTCGACGTGGTGCAGATCGACGACGGCTGGGAGGCCGAGATCGGCGACTGGCTCATGCCGTCCGGCCGGTTCGGTTCGCTGCCGGGCATCGTGGACCGCATCCGCGACACCGGCCGCCGCGCGGGGATCTGGCTGGCGCCGTTCCTGGTGGGCGCCCGCAGCGAGGTCGCCCGCGACCATCCGGACTGGCTGGTCGGCGCGCTGACCGGCGGCGCGCCCGCCGACGCCGGGCACAACTGGGACCAGGATCTCTACGCCCTCGACCTGACGCACCCGGGCGCGATGGACTACCTCAGCGTCGTCCTCGGCAAGCTCTGTGCCACCGGTTTCAGCTACTTCAAGCTTGACTTCCTGTACGCAGGCGCCCTGGAGGGCCGCCGGTTCGGCGGGGTACCGGCGCTCACGGCGTACCGTGACGCGCTGCGGCAGATCCGGGCGGCGCTCGGCCCGGAGGCGTACATCACCGGCAGCGGAGCGCCGATCCTGCCCAGCGTCGGGCTGGTGGACGCCATGCGCGTCTCGCCGGACATCGACACCCGGTACGACCCGCCCGACGGGGACGCCGCCCGGCCGTCACAGCTCAGCGCGACCCTGTCGACCGTGGGCCGGGCATTCCAGCACGGCCGGTTCTGGGTCAACGACCCGGACTGCCTGATCGCCCGGCCGGCCGTCGAGCGGCGTGCGGAGTGGGCCGCCGTCGTGGAACGCTACGGCGGGTTGCGCGCCAGCTCCGACCGGATCGCCGAGCTGGACGACTGGGGGCTGGCGACGACCCGGCGGCTGCTGTCGGACGTACCTTCGCCAACCCCGTTTCCGAGCTGAAGGGATCGTCGATGCGCCGCCTGGGGATGATCTTCTTGGTCGTGTTGGGGTTGCTCGCCGGCTGCGGCGGCGGGGCCGCACCCGCCGGGCCGGCCGGACCGATCGAGGACCCTGCGCTGCGCCACGTCGGCGAGGAGTGCGTCCACGGTGACGAGCGCAAGGACCTGGTGACGTTCCAGAGCAAGGGCCGCGTCGTTACGGGGTACGAGACCGGCAAGGGCGCGGTCGGGGTGATCCTGGCGCATCAGGCCGACGGCGATCTCTGCCAGTGGAAGTCGTACGCGTCCTACCTCGCCGGCAAGGGGTACCGGGCGCTCGCGATCAACTTCGACGTCACGCCGTTCAGCGAGAACGTGCCGGCCGCCATCGAGGCCATGCGCCGGGAGAAGGACGTCAAGCAGGTGTTCCTGATCGGTGCGTCCATGGGCGGCACCGCCGTGCTGCTCGCCGCGGCGCAGATGCAACCGCCGGTGGCCGGCGTGGTGTCGCTGTCCGCCCCCACGGTCTACGCCGGCATGGATGCGCTGACCCCGATGCCTCAGCTGACGGTACCGGCGTTCTTCGCCGCGGCCGACGGTGACGGACGGTTCGCAAACGACACCCGCGAGATGTACAACGCGGCGAAGTCCAGCGACAAGAAGCTGGTGATCGTGCCCGGAAGCAAGCACGGTACGGCGTTGCTGAGCGACGAGATGAGCGCCCAGGTCGAGCAGTTCATCAAAAGCCATAATGTCTAGCGCTCGCCTTCGCGAGCGCGGCGCACCGGCTCTTGAGGCGCCGTCTTCCCTCGTCGCTTCGCTCCTCGGTCCAGACGCCGCCCGCCGGTGCGCTTACAGGGCGCGGCGCAGCCACTCTTCGACGTCGGCGATGTGAACTGTTGCCCAGGCCCGGGCCACCTCGGGTTGGCGCGCCGCGATTGCCCGGTAGATCGCCTGGTGCTGCTCGCGGGTACGGGCGACCGAGCCCTCCTGGGTCAGGCCGCGCCACACCCGAGCGCGCAGCGTGGGCGCGGACAGGCTGTCGATCAAGGAAGCCAGTGCCGGGTTCCCGGAAGAGGCCGCGATGCGGCGGTGGAACTCCAGGTCCGAGGCGATCAGCGCGTCAATGTCGGCGTCGGGAGCCAGCTCGTCGAGGAAGGCGCCCAACGCCATGATCTCCTCGTCGTTCATCGCCTGGCAGGCCATCGCGGTGGCGGCGGGCTCCAGGATCCGCCGTACCTCCAGCAGCTGCAGCACGCTGTCATCGCGGTGGAAGTCCACCACGAACGCCATCGACTCCAGCAGCAGCTCGGGTTTGAGGCTCGTGACGTACGTACCGTCGCCCTGCCGCACGTCGAGGACCCGGATGAGGGAGAGCGCGCGGACCGCCTCGCGGAGCGAGTTGCGCGACAGGCCGAGCCGGATCGCGAGATCGCCCTCCTTGGGCAGCCGGTCACCCGGACCGAGCTCCCCGGAAACGATCATCTCTTTGATGCGTTCGATCGCCTCATCTGTCAGCGCCACGCTGATCAGAATAGGCGTGCCGGTGGGATGGGTGCCGGGCCGGTAACCCCCGACTCGGGCGTTCGGATGGTCCGGGTTGCCGATCGGATGCCATCCGGGGTGGACTGATCGGCATGGGCGAGATCCAGGTGGGTACCGCGTCGTGGACCGACAAGACACTGCTGGAGTCCGGTTGGTACCCGGAGACAGCCAAAACGGCGGAGAAACGGCTGGCCTACTACGCGCGCCACTTCCCGCTGGTCGAGGTCGACTCCACGTACTACTCCCCGCCGAACGAGCAGACGGTGCAGCTGTGGGTCGACCGTACGCCCAAGCGGTTCACCTTCAACATCAAAGCGTTCAGCCTCCTGACCGGCCACCCGACCAAGCCGTCGGCCCTCTACAAGGACCTGCGGCCGGAGACGGACAAGAAGAACCTGTACCCGGACGACCTGCCGGCCCAGGCCTACGAGGACGTGTGGACGCGGTTCCTGGCCGCGCTGGACCCGCTCGTCGAGGCGGGTAAGCTCGGGGTGATCTTGTTCCAGTTCCCGCCCTGGTTCACCATCCGCCGCTCCAACAAGGAGTACCTGCTGGAGGTCGCCAGGCGCTGCAGCCCGCTACGGGTGGCGTTCGAGTTTCGCCACGCCTCCTGGTTCGACGGCGACAACCGGAACGAGACCCTGGAGTACCTGCGGCGGCACCACCTGCCGTACGTCTGCGTTGACATGCCGCAGGGGTACCGGAGCTCGATCCCGCCGGTCATGGAGGCCACCTCGGACTTGGCGGTCGTCCGGTTCCATGGCCACAGCGAGAAGTGGACCAGCAAGGACATCCACGAGAAGTTCGGCTACCTGTACTCGGACAAGGAGCTGGCCGAGTGGGTGCCGAAGCTGCGCGAGCTGGCCGACAAGACCGAGCAGACGCACGTGTTGATGAACAACTGCTATTCGGACTATGCCCAGCGCAACGCGTCGAAGCTGATCGACTTACTCCAGGAGGAGCCACCCGACGAGAAGTTCTGAAGATTCGGGCGCGGGTCAGCCCTTCGTGGCGCCGCCGGTCAGACCCTTCACGAACTGCTTCTGCAGCGCCAGGAAGAACACGAGCACCGGCAGGGTGGCGAGGAACATCATCGCGAACAGCCCCCCGAAGTCGGACTGGTACGGACCGATCGACCGGTACACGCCGGTGGTGACCGTGGTGCCCAGCCCCGGCCCGAGGATGACCAGCGGATCGATGAAGTCGTTCCAGATCCAGACACCCAGGAAGATCAGTACGCTCGCGGTGGCCGGCCGCAGCAGCGGGAAGACGATCCGCCAGAACACCTGGAACCGGCTGGCGCCATCGATGGCGGCCGACTCCTCCAGCTCCACGGGAACCGACCGGATGAACCCGGTGAACACGAACACGCCGAACGGCACGTAGTACCCGACGTTGAAGAGGATCAGCCCGGGCAGGGTGGTCATGAGGTGGAACGTCCGGAGCACCTGGACGATGGGCAGCAGGATGACCTGGGGTGGGATCATCAGCCCGCACAGCAGCAGCAGCATGAGCCACCGGGTCCAGCGGCTACTGCTGCGGGCCAGGTAGTGGCCCAGCATGGCCGACAGCACCGTGAGGATGATGATCGAAATGCTGGTCACCATGATGCTGTTGGTCAGGCTCACCCAGTACAGCCGGTCGGGGCGGCGCATGACCGCGATGATGTTGTCCAGCGTCGGCGGGACCGGCACGGACACCGGTTGCTTGCTGATCAGGTGGCTCGGCTTGAACACGTTGACCAGCGCGATGTACAGCGGCAGGAAGAACACGGCCGCGACAGTGACCGCGACGATGGACCGCAGCCACGGCAACCGGTCTTTCACAGGTTCACCTCCCGGCGCTGCAACAGCTTCAACGTGACGGCGGAGGCCGTGGCGATGATGATCAGCATGATGATCGCCTCCGCGGATGCGTACCCGTAATGGTTGGCGTCAAAGCCCTCCTGCAGCACGGTGAAGGCGATCGTGGCAGTGGTGCCAGTCCCCGGTCCGCCGTGCGTGATGATCTGCACGTGGTCGAAGATCTTGAACGCGGAGATGAGCAGGACGACCGTGTTGATGGTCAGCGACGGCGCCAGCAACGGCCACGTGATGCGCCAGAACCGCCGGATCGGTCCGGCGCCGTCGATCGCCGCGGCCTCGACCAGATCGGACGGTACGCCCTGCAGGCCGGCCAGGTAGACCACCACGCAGAAGCCGAGCATCTGCCAGGACAGGATCCAGCCCAGCGAGTAGAGCGCGAAGTCGGGGTCGGCGAGCCAGCCCGGCGGATGGGCCACGCCGATCGCCCGTAGCCCCTGGTTGATGGGACCCTCGTTGTCGAGCAGGCGGGTCCAGATAATGCTGACCACGACCGAGCTGAGCACCACCGGCACGAAGAACACGCTGCGCAAAGCGTTGTAGAGCCAGCCGCGCCGGTCCAGCAGTACGGCGATCGCGAGGCCCAGCATGTTGGGCACGATGACCACGATCGCGGTGAGGATCGTGGTCACCTTCAGCGAGGTGCGAAACGCCTCGTCGTGCAGCAGCAGCTGGTAGTTCTGCAGCTTGACGTACTTCGTCGGGGGGTTGAACGGGTTGTAGTTGGTCAGGCTGTAGCCGAAGCTGACCACGATCGGCGCGAGGACGAAGCAGACGTAGACCAGCGTGCCCGGGCCGCCGAACGTGGCGAAGTGCCATATCCGATCCCACACCGGCTTGCGGCGGCGCTCGACCGGCGCCGCCCGCTTGGTCGGCCGTGGCGCAAGCTCAACGGCCATCTGGTCGCGCTCCTTCCCAGGTCCGACAGCGTAGCGCAGCGCGGCCCGCGATGAACCGGCCGGAACCTGGCGACACCGCGGCCGGAGCGCTGTGTGAAGCGCTCCGGCCGCGATGCGGGCGGTGGCTCAGCCCTTGGCCCATTCGGCATCGAGGAACGCGACCACCTGGTCGGCGGTCTTCTTACCGGTGATGATGTCCACAATGGACGAGTCGATCTTGGCGCCCATGCCCGGGATCGGCGCGTCATCGCCGGCCTCGAAGCCGAACGCCGGGACGACGGTCTTGGCCTCCACGCCCTTGGCGTACAGGTCGTACCCTTCCTTGAAGGTGGGGCCGACCTCGGACGGCGGGCTGTAGCCCACGATCGCGGGGAACAGGCCGTCGGCCTTCACCGAGTTGTCGAGGTTGGCCTTGTCGAGCTGGAAGCCCAGCGCGAACGTCTTGGCCGCCTCAAGGTTCTTCGCCTTGGCGCTGACCAGCAGGCCGCCACCGGTGAACGCGGGGACGGTCTTGTTGTCGGCGTCGCCGGGCCAGTTGAACTGCCCGACCTGGAACTTGGGCTTGCTCTTGGGGTCGTCGAGCGCGCCGGCCAGCCAGTTGCCCATCGGGTAGATCGCGCCCTTGCCGTCCAGGAACGCCTGCTGGTTGGCCGTGTAGTCGCGGGAGACGCTGGTCTTGTCGAGGTAGCCCTTGGCGGTCAGCTCGGCGAGCTTGGTCCAGGCCTTCTTCGAGTCTGCGTCGCTGAACTTGACCTTGTCGGTGCGGCGGTCGTGCATCCAGTTGGGGTTCTTGGCGTACACCTCGGTGGCCCAGATGCCGGCGAACAGCGGGCCGATCGAGTCGTGGACGCCGCCAGTGGTGAACGGGATGAGGCCCTTGGCCTTCAGCTTCTCGGCGGCGGCGAGCAGCTCGGCGTAGGTCGTCGGCGGGGCGGTGATGCCAGCCTGCGCGAACTGGTCCTTGTTGTAGTAGACCACCGGGATGGTCTGGGTGTTGGCCGGCAGCTGGTAGACCTTGCCCTTGACCGCCCCGTTCTTCGGGAACTGGAAGTCCTTGAGCTCGCTTTCGCTCCAGGCGTAGAGCTCGCCGGCTTCGGCGAAGCCGCCTGGCGAGACGGCGATCATCACGTCCGGCAGCTTGCCCGCGGCGAGGAGCTGCTTGGCGTAGGCGGTGCGGTCCTGGGTCGGCGATACCAGCTTGTTGACCTTGATGTCCGGATGCTTGTCCGTGACACGCTTGATGGCGGCGTCCCAGTACGCCGCGTTCAGGTTTGGCGTTTCGAATGTCAGGAAGCTGATCTCTTTAGGACCCGCAGGGGTACCCTTGTCTTCCTTGACCGAGCACGCGCTCAGGCCGAGGAGCGCGACGAGCGCCGCGGCCCCGAGCGCCGGAATCTTTCTCATCGTGCCAACCTTTCCCAACACTGGCGGACCACCGCCAGCCAGGAGCTGTAAACATAGGACCATTTCCGTGCGCTTTCGCGATTAGATCGGACCGGTACCGTACGCGTCAACGCTTGCTGCATACTCGTGACCCAACAAGAACTCACACGACCGAGCTGATCGTCAGACCCGTTACGGACGATCACCACAGAGACATCGGATCAGTGCGCACAGCAAACGTTTGCGGCAAAGCGGTCAGCCCGGGCCGTGCCGGAGCGGCGAGGCTGCGGCTTACTGGGCCGTGCCGGAGCGGCAAGGCCGCGGCTTACGGCAACGCTTTCGTCCGGCCCTCGGTGAAGAACGCGGCGACCGCCGCCGCATCGGACAGCTCGCGCATCGGCCGGGTCGCGCCGAACGGCGCGTTCCAGAACGAACCTTCTCGCGGCTGCTGCGGGCCCACGTAGGCGTACGGCTCGTCAAGGTAACCGTCGCCGGGCGACACGCCGTAGTTGATCTCGTCGACCGAGATGCCGACGTCGAAATGCTCCGGCCACAGCACGCGCTGCTCGTCGGGGACCTGCGGGGCGAACAGGCGCAATGCCTGGTCACCCCGGAAGAAGCACTCCGCCAGGTACGCCGCCGCCGCGCTGTCCACCTCCAGCACCTCATCGGCCGGTACACCCGAGCCGTCCTTGTACAGGTCCTCCGGCTTGCCCGCGGCCATCCCCAGCATCGCGGCGAGCTCTGCGCAGGTGCGCTCGGAGATCCCGATCCGCAGGCCCTCGGCGACGAGCTCGTCACCCTCGACGGCCACGGTCGGCTCGCGGATCGTGGCGAAGCCGTTGTCGATGACGCGCAGCCGGATGGTCCCGGTGCGCCGGTACTGCGGTCCGGCCAGCACCAGCTCGGCGACCGCGTGCAACGAGCGGCGGGTTGGCGAGAGGTTCATCCGACCATCATCCACAGCGGCGCCGGCCGCGCCGGAAGCGGGCAGCGGCGGAAGCCGGAAGGCTTCCGCCGCTGCTCATTGCCGTGCTCTAGCGCCGTGGCGCGATCTGGTACGCGCGGATGACCGTGACCTCCGCGGTGTTGCCGGAGGTGTCGGTCGCCTGCGCTCGGAAAGCCAGCCCGCCACCGGGCACCTTCACGACGAGGACCTTCCGCCAGGTCTTGCCGTCATCGAAGGACACCTGGACGGCCAGGTCCCGGTTGCGGCTGGCGTCGGAGGCCGGCTGCCGCTCGACGCTGATCGGGAGCACGAACAGACCCCCGGCCGGCGCCGTGTTGTGCTCGGAGGCGCCGCGACCACCGCAGCGAGGAAGCCACGACCTGGTACCCCCGCACGCTAAAGCGCGTCGTCACCGTCGCGGTCATCGCCGGATACCGGGAGTACGGCGGAGAGCTGTACGAGGCGGCTTGGAAGCCGATCGTGGATCGGGATGACTGGGCGCGGGTCCGCACCTTGCTCGCCGCACCGGAGCGCAAGCAACGCGGGTGGAGTAACGGCAACGCGCGCAAGTACGAGCTGAGCGGGTCGGTCCGATGTGCGGGCACGATGCCCGATGGCTCGGTGTGCGGGCATGTCATGGTGTCGATGACCGCCAGCCGCCTTCGTGGCCCGTCGTTCATCTGCTCCAGGCTGGCCACGGGCGGGTGTGGTCAGATGCGCATCGCCATGGAACACCTGGAGCGGTACGTCGAAGCACAGGCGTTCGCCAGGGTGGACACACCCGAACTGCGTGCCGCGCTCGCGTCCCAAGGCAAGGACGTGGACGAGACCGAGAAGGCGTTGCGCACCGAGGTACAGGCCGATGAAGTGAGGCTCCGTCGCCTGACCGCAGAGTACGACGATGACGAGATCACACAGGCCGAGTACCGGCGACGTCGGAAGCGGCTAACCGATCGGCTGGACGCCAACCAGCGGGCCTTGCGCGACGCCACCCGCTCCCGCGTACACGTCGCGCTGCCGTCCGGGAACGAGCTACGCACGCAGTGGCCACACAAAGACAACGTATGGAAGCGGACCATACTGTCCGCGCTCATCGAACGCATCGACATCTCACGGCACCCGGCAGGTATGGCGAGCAACCTGACGCCACGGCGCGACGAGCCTGAGGGGGACTTCAAGATCCGCCTGGAACGCCACCGGATCGCGGTACTCCGCAAGCGCGTCAGCGTCCAGTGGTGGCAGTGACCATCAGCTCATCCCCGCACTCTTCGCGAGTGCTGTAGCGGCGACCTCCACAGCAATGTCCCGCCCTGCCGATCCAAGCCACAGGGCCGTCTTCTTGATGAACCCGCGTTTCTCCTGATCGGGCTCGGCATCTGCCGCCTGGTTCAGCGCCACAACGAGCCGATCGGCCAGAGCCTCCGGTGTGGGCCACGACCCCACTGTTCGGCGGGCGTACCCGGTCGGTCTGCTCACGGCTCCTATGTCCCGACCCACGAGGGATGAGTTTTCGATGTAGGAGAAGAACGGCGGGTCTTCGTCCGCGAGGGCGAACAGCGCGAGCTTCACCTTGTCGAGGTCCATGCCTGTGTACTCGGCGATCTCTTCGGGATGGATCTGGCGGGCGTGCTCATCAGACATCTCGACGATCGCCTGTAGCACAGGAAGATCTCTGTCCTCCCAGGTCTGGTTCACCACGCCATCGACGCTAGTACGGGCGTGCGACCGGACCAGGTTCCGACACGCCGCGAGCGTGACTGATCATCGACGCCGGTCGTGACCCAACCCGTGTCTCCACCAGGTGAAGACGGGGTTAGGTTTCAGCCCGAGTCCTCTTACGTTGGTGTTCACCCTCCACTGTGGAGGGACACACCGAGGAGGACCCCATGGCTATCCGCAACGTTCCCGCCGAGGTTCCGGCCAAGAAGGCCGCGAAGGCTGCCCCCGCGAGGAAAACGGCGGCCAAGGTTGCCGCTCCGGCGAAAGCGACCGCCGCTAAGGCCACCGACAAGCCCGGCCCGCATCGACCACAGCTCGTGTGACCACCCCCGCACGTGGGCTGGCCGTGAGGCATGCCGTAAGGCGCGTCGCGATGCGTGACAACGGCATAGACCCGATCACCGCCCGCGTGGCGCAACGGGAGCAGGACGACGCATTCGAGGGCGAGACGGACGACCCGACCCGCGAGGCGATCGTCGTCAACCGCCACACCGGCAACCAGGTCTGGGAGGTCGATCCCCTGGACCTCGAAATCAACGATGCCGGGCACGTGACCGACTCTGGCCCGATGGACGCCACGCTCGAGGCGCTGGCTGCCGAGGGGTACGGCCCGGAGTACGTGTGGGTGTGGGCTGACACCAGGCTCCCCGTGATCTGCGCGGACTGACATCCGGAGCGGACCACGTCCAACCCAGCGCCCCCGGTCATCCATCCGCCGGGGGTCGTCCACCAGGGCCAACATGGCTTCTCGGATGCCATTTCGGTATGGTGGCAATGGAGGAGGCGGGAGTCGAACCCGCGTGGGCCTCGTTGACAGCGGACCCCGGCTAGACGGAGCCCTCCCCCGAGAAGCCTCCGGGTCGCCACCCGGGGGCTTCTGCCTTGCGAGGCTAGTCGCTCGGCCGAGTTGGGTCAAGGCAGTCTGCGGAATCTCTGGTCATCTGTTCGGGACTCGGGTACTTTACAGATAACGACAGATGACGACAGGCGAGGGCTGGGATGGCAGAGCCGCAGTCGAACGGGCACGGGGCCAAGGCGGTACGCCGCCAAAAGGGCCGTAGCCCGAGCTATCCGGGGATCTCGTTGCGGGTGGCTGTGGAGCGCGCTCGTGCTGTGTACGAGAAGGCGCGGCGCCATTCGCTCCCCATGAGCGCGATTACGGAGATCTGGGGGTTCAAGTCGCACTTGACTGGCCCTGCGAGCGTTTCGTACGCGGCGTTGAAGAAGTTCGGGCTACTCGACGAGGAGGGCAGTGGCGACCAGCGCGTAGCTCGCTTGAGCCCGCTCGCGATGGACATCCTGCTCAAACCCGACCCATCTGACGCGATCCGCCAGGCTGCGCTGCGCCCTCCCATCCATCGCGAGATGTGGGAAGAGTACGGAGACGACCTCCCGCCCAACGAAACCCTGCGCTGGCGCCTGGTGGCCCAACGTGCATTCACCGAGACGGGCTATGAGGAGTTCCTGCGTGAATACCGCGACACTATCGCGTTTGCTCAACTGGTGTCTCCTCCATCTGGAGGAGAAGACGTCGCAGATGAAGACGAGGCACCGTCAGCAGTCGTTTACCCCGCCACCTCGGTGGAAGCATCGACGCTAGACCGGGCATTTGGCATTCGGTCGCAGATGTCGCCCGCCGCACCGCAGCCGATGCCGCCCGGGACTCTCCGCATCCCGGTCCGGCTGATAGGGGGCTCTGCCGTCTTCATCGAAGGCCCATTCCCGATCAGCGAAGCAGACTGGGCCCATCTGCTCGCCGTCCTCCAAGCGATGAAACCCGGCCTGGTTACGACCCCTCCCGAGATGGGAGATGGCGGCGTGCTCAAGCCCTAGATCATCACCATGGCCGCTCGTTGCCTCCGGGAGTAGGCCGCCACCGGTCCGGACGGAACCACCCAAGGAAGCGACCGTGCAGGTCACCTGCTAGGGCGTACGGCAGTTCCGGGGCAGCTTCGATGAAACAGCCCCCGAGGTACAGCGCGAGGCTTACGGGCGCGTCGGCGTACTCCGCCATCAGCTGCCCCTGCCGGGTAGGACATGGCCACGCCCGTGCACAGCCCGAGCACGTCCATATTGGACGGACGGGGTTATGGTCGCTCACCGCTTGGCGGACAGGTCGACCGGCAACGGGGTTAGCTTGCGGCACGGTAGCTCCCCACCGCACGAGCACACCCGCCGCATCCGCGCCCAGGACCACTGCGGGCGGTGAGCCAGCGCAAGCGCGATCAACGCCGCGACGATCGTCTCAGGCTGCACGCCGACCTCCTTCGCCCCAGGGTAGTGCATGCACCATTTTGCGCGCGCATTTCTGTCAAGTCAATCGCGTGCCGCCACTTTGGCTCGCCCATCCCGGGCGGTCAGCTCAGCGTCGGGCACAATGGCTGCGTGGTGGACAGTCCGACCTTCGTTCGTTTCCAGCTCGGCGCTGAGCTGCGCCGCCTGCGCGATGTGGCAGGGGTCGCGACCGAACGCGCCGCACAGGTCATCGACGTCTCGCCGAGCACGCTCCGCCGGATCGAGTCCGGCCGCGTCGGGATCAAGGCGCCTGCATTAGCCGCCCTGCTCAACGAGTACGGGGTGACGGACGAAGACCAGCGCGAGACGTTGCTGACAATGGCGAGAACTGGAAAGCAGCGCGGCTGGTGGGCTAAGTACGGCGACCTGCCCGCGGTGTACCGCCAGTACATCGGGTTGGAGTCAGCAGCTCAGGAGATCCACAACTTCGAGACCATGGTTGTACCGGGCTTGCTCCAGACAGCCGACTACACCCGCGCCATCCTCGCTGAGAGCGCGTCGAGGCCCACACCCGAAGCAGTCGAGCAGCGCGTAGCCGCACGGCTGGAGCGACAGAAGCTGATCACTCAGGGCACCCTCAACCTAGTCGCTGTGATCGACGAGGCAGTACTCCACCGCCAGATCGGCGGACCCAAGATCATGCGCGCCCAGCTCACCGCGTTGATCGAAGCGAGCAAACTCCGGAACGTCACCTTGCAAGTCATCCCGTTCCGCGAAGGCGCGTACGCGTCGATGTTGTCGAGCTTCCACATCCTCTGGTTCCCCGGTGGTCCGGGCGTGGTCTACATCGAGAGCTTGACCGGCGACCTCTACGCTGAAGGCGACGACGTGGAGCGCTGTACCGTCGTGTTCAACAGCCTGCGCTCCTCGGCATCGTCACCGAGCGCGTCGGCTACGATGATCAAAAGAATTCGCGACACCGAACACAACGATTGAGGAGGCGCGCCATGGCGGCACTCGATAGCCAATGGCGCAAGAGCACCCGCAGCGGAGACAACGGCGCTTGCGTCGAAGTGGCTGAGATGCACGACGAGATCAAGGTCCGGGACTCCAAGGACCCCGACGGCCCGAAGCTGACCTTCACCCGTGACGAGTGGCGGGCGTTCGTGACCAGCGCCAAGGACGGCGACTTCGACCGATAGCCGTGGATGGTGACAACAGCCAGGTACGTCAAACGTCCGTCGACCGCTCAGTCGTCATCCGGATCGGGCTCATCGCCCCATTGCGGCTGTTCGGCGTAGCCGATGATCACGTGACTGCCGGTCTTGCCGTTGGCGCCCTTGCCACTTCGGATGTCCCACACGTTCAGCTTCCGATCCCAGACGGCGACCTTCACCCACGGCTTGTCCGTGTAGATCAGCACTCGGAGGGTAGATCCGTCGGGTAGGTCGATGTCGTGACGGGTGAACGGGTTGTGCTTGCCCTTCGCCATGGCGGGCCTCCTACGCGATGTTGTCACTCACGAGATCGTGGCCCACGGCCGAACCACAGAGCCCGGACCAGTCCAGCGAGCTCGTGCAAGATGTCGGCGCGCTGATCACCATTGGTGCCACGAAGGGCTAGCCACACGATCACGACGCAGGCAGTAGCGATAAGACCCACGGCGACCGCCACACCCGACGACTCGGAGGCGACCCACCGCTGAATGTCGGAGAAGTCCACCTTGCTCGATCCCCTTGCCTCCCTCTGGTCGAGTGAGGCACGCAGGACTCAGCTCGACCAGTGCAACGACTGGTGAAGCTGAGTCCTGTCCGGCGAACGGGATCTCAGGTGGGTTGCCAACCCTGCTGGGGCTGTGGGCGTCCCTATGTCAAGATGATCTTTATTCCACCCACGCACGCCGGCTGCGGGAGTGGACTCCCGAGGGTTACCCCTCGGAGATCACCGGCACCAGAACAGCTCCAGTGCCGCTACCCAGCCTACCGGCGACCCCCCAGCACGTCCATCCGGCCACAGGCGCTCGCAGAGGCCCCCCAGAGACATTGTGAGACGTTTTCACGTTCACTGGGTGTGCGGGATGAGCCGAAACGGTGGGGGCCTCTCAGGCGATCTCAGCCACGTACCGGTGTTCAGGTGTCGTCCGCGTCTCGCATGTACTTGGGTGGTGTGTCGTCCGCCAGGCCGGGCAGCGGGTTGGCCACACGGCCAGTTCGCGGGCGTTGCCGTGACTTCTCGGGTTGGTCGGGTGGGAGGTTGTCGTCATCGTCATCGACTACCTCACCGTCCAGTACCGGATGTGCGGGCCTGCCGTCGCCAAGAGTCAAGGCGCCGGCCAACATCTCCCGGATCTTGTCGCCGGCTTCCAGGTCGACGTGAATCTTGGCCTTGCCCACCTGCTGCTCAAGGATCCACTTGACTAGGTCCGCGCGAGTACGAGCTCTGTCTCGGGGTCCACTAGCAGATCCCGCAGGACCTTGAGCGCAGTCAATCCAAGGCAGCGATCTCCGCGTTCGCTCGGGCGAGCAGCCTGCGCTTAGCCTCGTTGCGTACGGCCAGCGTCACCCACTGCGGGGCAACCCCTTTGAAGGTCCCATCTGCACACCGAGGACGACCCCGGGCCAACTCCTGCCAGTCCCATTCTTCGATCGGCTTGGCCCATCGCGGTAGCGGGCGGGGTCGGCCGGGACGCTGAAGATGCCGAAGCCGGCCTCGGTGGTCTCGCCGACCTTGGTGCCGTTGCGCAACAGCGCGGTTCGGGCCTTGTCGACCCGGCTGAACCCGGGCCGGCCCGCGCCGTCGCCGTAGACCGGCACGACGGTGAGGATCTCGTCGCCGGTACGGGTGACCCACAGGTCCGCCACCGGCGGGTTCTGGAAGGTGGGCGAGAACACGCCCTTGTTCCAGCTCTCGTGGACGGTCTGCCCGCTCCGGTACGCGGTCGGTGCCCCCTCGGCGTCGCTGACGATCTCCGGGAACTCGGGCCCCGGTACCGCCTCCAGCAGCACGCCCTGCCACAACACCCCGTCGTCGGTGTTGTACAGCTCGGTGCGGCTGGCCGGCAGGTCGTAGGCCAGCCCGGCCGACACCCCGCCGCCGAGCGTGCCCGGCAGGGACGCGAAGGCGAGCCGGATGCCCTGTCCGCCCGCCGCGTGAGCCGCGATGCTCGACCAGACGGTCGCCAGGTCGCGGTCGACCACGTCACGGTGGAAGCCGGTGAACATCCGACCCTTCTCGAAGAACGCCAGGTGGTACGCGAACGGGCTGTTGAGGAACCGTCCGTCCGCCCCCGGCTCGGCGAGCTGGCTGGCGATCTGGGCCACGAAACCGTCGGTCCGCCGATCCCCGCCGATCTGTGCGGTGAAGAGGCCCTCGAACCGGTCGGAGACGATGTCCGCGCCGAACGTGAAGTCGCCGGCTATCTGCACCGTGAAGCCGGCGTCGACGAGCACCGGTACCGCCGATGGTCGCTGCACCGTCATCGAGAGGGGCCGGCCCAGCCGGGCGTCCATCTCGACGGTCTGCGCCTGGTTGAGGTCGAGGCTCGGTTGCACGAGCTCGCTCAGCTCAGGGTGCTCCTGGTCACCGGCGAACGTGACGGCCAGCACCAGGTAGCGGCCCTTGGGGAGCCGCACGGTCGCGGTGCCGTCCGGGTCGTACGGCGCGAAGAAGCCGAACTTGTCCAGGCGCAGCACCAACGTGTCGTACTGGTTGGTGGGCTTGCCCTGACGGTCGGTGACCGACAGGGTCAGCTCGTAGCTCTCGACCTCCTTGTCGACGGCGAGAGGGGTCTGCACCACGAGGTCGCCGGCCGTGGCGGTGAGGTTGCCGCCGGCGAACCCGTCGGGCCCGCCGACCCTGGTGTCGGCGGTAACGGTGACGGACGCCTCGCCGCCGGCCGGCACGGTCACCTGTGACGCGCTGACCGTGAACAGCCCGGCCACGGTCGGCTTGCCGTCCGGCCCGTTCGTGTGCAGCGCCAGGTCCAGCGTCACGTCCGAGGCGCCGTAGTTGTGGTAGGTCACCGTCTTGGCGATCGGCGTGTCGTCACCGTGCGGCCAGAGCTGGCGGCCGAAGCTGACGCTGGCCGGGCTGGTGGTGACGCTCTGGTTGATGCCGCGGGCGATGTCGACCCGTCCGGCGCCCTGGCCGAACACCCCGATCGCCGGGTTCGGCTTCGCCGAGGCCATCAGGGCCGCCTTCAGCTGCTGCGGCGACCAGTCCGGGTGTCGTTGCGCCAGGATCGCCGCCGAGCCCACCACGTGCGGCGTGGCCATGGACGTACCGGAGATCGTGGCGTACAGCTGGCCCGGCTCGCCGATGAAGCCGTCCTTGCTCCGGGCCGCGGTGATGTCCACGCCCGGTGCGGTGATGTCGGGCTTGAGCGCGGCGTCACCGATGCGCGGGCCGCGGCTGGAGAAGAACGCGACCTCGTCCTTCTTGGTGGTCGCGCCGACCGTCAGAGCCGAGTCGGCGCTTCCCGGCGAGGCGACCGAGGCGTCGTCGCCGAAGTTGCCGGCCGCGATGACGAACAGCGTGCCGTGCTGCGCGGTCAGCGTGTCCACCGCCTGCTCGATCGGGTCTACCTCTGGGGTGTCCGGGCCGCCGAGGCTCATGTTGACGACCTTGGCGTGCTGCTCCGCGGCCGCCCACTCCATGCCGGCCAGGATCCACGACTCGGCGCAGCCGAACTGGACGCAGACCTTGCCGTCGTGCAGCTTGACGCCGGGAGCGACGCCCTTGTACCTGCCGCCCGACCCGGCCCCGCTGCCGGTGATGGTCGAGGCCACGTGCGTGCCGTGCCCGACGTGGTCGAGCTCGTCCTCGGTACCCTCGGTGAAGTTGCGCTCAGCGACCACCTTGCCGGCGAGGTCGGGGTGGGTGGCGTCGATACCGGTGTCGAGCACTGCAACCGGAACCCCTTCCCCGGTAAAGCCGGCTTGCCAGGCCGCCGGCGCGCCGATCAGCGGCACGCTGACGTCCAGGGTCGGCTGCCGGACGCCGTCGAGCCAGATCTTCGATGCGCCGGCCTGCAGCGTGCGGGTCCCTGTCCGGTTCCCGGTCAAGCCCTTCCAGAGGGCGCCGGCATCGCTGCGCCGCTCCTGTACCGCCAGTGCGCCGACGCTGGGCAGCTCGCGAACGACCCGAGCGCCCGCCGTGGACACGCTCGCCCGTGCCGAGGCTCTGGCCGCCCCGGCATAGCTGACGATCAGCGGCAGGTTGCCCCGCCGGTCGTCGTACCCGAACGCCAGCAGTGTCGTGACATCGAACAGTCGGCTGTCGAGCCGGCCAGCGTGCAGCAACGGCACCGCGTCGGTCGGGATGACGTTGAGGTGCCCGCGGATTGTCCGGGTAATGAACGTCATCCGCTCGCGCCCGGCACCCCGCTGGATGGTGATCCGGCCGGTGTTGCCAGCCGTCACCGTGACCCGGTCACCGGTGATGAGCGTAACCGTGCGAGCCAACCCGGCGTGCGGCTCGGTGCCTGCCGCGGGCGAATGACGTGGGGCCGCACCGGCCGGCGTGGCCAGGGCGACCCCAATGAGAGCTACGGCTGCCAGCAGGCAGCCCTCGACCTTCCTTCGAAGACGCATACTGCTCCCCGTATGTTGGGTGTGGTTGGTTCTCTAGGAGTTAGAGACGCTCCATCCCCACCCGGAGAGCGCACACAACACGCTTCTTCGCAGATGATGAATGTGTTGGCCGGCAGCCCGTTGCCGGGACAGCGCGGCACGCATGAACTGTGGTATACGCCGTCTACTGTGGACCGGCCGGGGTCGCCTCCCGTTCGGCCGGCTCGAGTAAGTCGGCTGCGGCACGGTCGCGCAGCATGGTACGCACGGTGGCGATGTCGCCTGGCGTCGTGCGGGATGCCAGGTAGTACATGATGCCGGTGGGAATGAAGAAGAGCTGGAACACGGCGAGCCCCACCGCGAAGTTGGTCGGTGGCTGGTACCGGCTGGCAAGCACCCGGAACACCACCCCGGCCATGCCGTTGCCCAGCGCCCGGCCCACGCCGTTGACGAGGTTGCCGGCGCTGTACACCGTGCCGCGATGCTCGGGCGGGTTGACGTCGACGATGAGCGCGAACCAGTTCGGCGAGTTGGCCGAGGTGAGCGCGAGCGCCAGCAGCGCCACCACGAAGCTGACCGCCACGGTCGGCTCGGTCAGCACGCTGCTGAGCACCGCCAGGACCACGTTGGCGCCCTCCGGGATGTCGATGTGCAGCGGGGCGAAGAACAGCACGATGTACAGCGGGATCCCGCCGAGGATGCCGAACGCCGCGACCAGCGCGCGCCCGCGGGCGGTACGCCGTTGCAGCCGGTCGCCGATCAGCCCGCCGACGATGGAGAGCACCCCACCGAGCTGGAACAGCACGGCGAAGATGGAGCCCACCTTGATGGCGGTGCGTTCGTCGTAGCCCAGGGCCTCGACCTTGGCCTGGAACAGCCGCGGCAGCCAGACCAGCGAACCGAACGCCATCTGCGCGGTGAGCCCTTGCAGGATGAGCCAGATGTTCGAGCGCCGGCCGGCGATGCCGGGCAGGTCGCGCGTGCCGATCCGGTGCTCGTACTCGCCGCCAGCCTCGAACAGCGGCGCCAGGTCCGGTTCGCTCTGGCCGCGCCGGATGTCGTAGGTCAGCGTGTACGCCAATGTCGCGGCGATGCCCATCGCGGTCAGCAACAGGAACGGACGCCGCCAGTCGGCGGCGCCGAGCAGCCCACCGATCAGGGTTCCCGCGAGGGTCCCCACGCCCTGCGACAGCCCCCACAGGCTCATCACGAGCCCGCGCCGGCGGGGCGAGATGAGGTCGCTCACCACGGAGAAGCCGACGGAGGCCACCGCGCCCAGCCCGATGGAGGCGAGGATCTGCGCGGCGAGGAACGCGGGGAACGAGCCGGACAGCGCGGTCGCGCCGGTGCCCGCCGACCACACCAGGGTACCGATCATCAGCAACGGCTTGCGGTTGGTGCGGTCGCCGACATAGGCCCAGCCCACCGCCGCCACCGCCGTGACGAGGAAGCTGATCGCGGTCACCAGGCTGACCAGGCTCTCCGGCTGGTGCAGCGCCCGGCCGATCGGCGTGTACAGCGGCGGCACCAGGCCGATCGCCACGTTGTCCAGCGACGCCAGCACGATGAAGACGGTCACGCTGTACAACCGGCGGACGGCGCCGACCCGGACGGGTGCGGGACGGTCGAGCGAAGTCATGCCCGCACCCAACCACAATCCCCCCGCCGACGGGACCCCACGTGTCGCTGGGTTCTTGTGGCATGGTTGGCGTGGCTTTGGTTGCGAGGCCGGGGTAGGAGGCGCGACGGTCATGACCGGTTACCTGAGCTCGCCGACGGTACAGGGCGACACCATCGTGTTCGCGTGCGAGGACGACCTGTGGACGGTGCCGGTCTCCGGCGGGCGGGCGTACCGCCTGACGGCTGACGTCGCCGCCGCCGCGAACCCGCGGCTGTCCCCGGACGGGCAGTGGCTGGCGTTCATCGGCCGTACCGAAGGGCATGGCGAGGTGTACGTGGCACCGGCCAGCGGTGGGGAGGCGCGCCGGTTGACGTACCTGGCGGCCACCCAGTGCTCGGTGGCCGGATGGCACCCGCAGACCGGCGAGATCGTGCTGGCGACCGATGGCCGGCAGCCGTTCTTCCGGCAGAACGTGCTCTACACCATCGGGCGCGACGGCGGGGAGCCGGTCGAGCTGCCGTACGGGCCGGCGAACCAGATCGCCTTCGGTCCCGGCGGCGCCACCGTGCTCGGGCGCAACGTCGGCGAGCCGGCGCGGTGGAAGCGCTACCGGGGCGGCACGGTCGGCGACCTGTGGATCGACCCGTCGGGGTCGGGGGAGTTCCGGCGGCTCATCACCCTCGACGGCAACCTGGCGAGCGCCTGCTGGGTCGGCGACCGGATCTTCTTCCTCTCCGACCACGAGGGCATCGGCAACGTGTACTCGTGCACGAGCGACGGCGGCGACCTGCGCCGGCACACGGATCACGAGGACTTCTACGCGCGCAACCTGTCCGGCGACGGCAGCCTGCTGGTGTACCACGCCGGTGCCGAGCTGTACCTGCTCGACCCGGCCGACGACCGTCCTCACCGGCTGGAGGTGACGCTGCCCAGCTCGCGTACCCAGCGCAGCCGCCGGTTCGTCGACGCCGGGACCTATCTGGACAGCGCCACGCTGAACCCGCAGGGCACCGGCGTGGCCGTGACCACGCGTGGCAAGGCGTTCTCGTTCGCCCACTGGGAGGGCGCGGTCAGCCAGCACGGCGAGCGCGACGGCGTCCGCTACCGGTTGCTGACCTGGCTTCCCGGCCGGCTCGCGGACCCGCCCGCCGGGTCCGCCGGGTCCGCCGGGCCGGCGAGGCTGGTCGCGGCGGCGAGCGACGACGGCCCGACCGAGCGCCTCGTGGTGCTCACGGCCGGCGGCAGCGCCCCGCCGCGGGTGCTCGACCTTGACGTCGGCCGGGTGGTCGGGCTCGCCGTGTCTCCCGACGCCGACCGGGTCGCGGTGGCCAACCACCGCAACGAGCTGCTGCTGGTGACGCTCGACGAGCCGGCGGTACGCCGCCTCGACCACAGCCGGTACGGCCAGATCGAAGGCGTCGCCTGGTCGCCGGACGGGCGGTGGATCGCGTACACCCGCTGGGGTCCGGTGAACACCTCGGCGGTCAAGGTGGTGAACGTCGAGAGTGGACGGTCGGCGTACGTGACCCGGCCGGTGCTGCGCGACTCCAGCCCCACCTGGGATCCGCAGGGCAGGTACCTGTACCTCCTCGGCGAGCGGGACCTCAACCCGGTGGCCGACGCGCTCCAGTTCGAGATGGGGTTCCCGCGGGGCGGTCGCCCGTATGCGGTCGCGCTGCGGTCGGACGTACCTTCGCCGTTCCTGCCGCCACCGCGTCCGGTGACCGCGCAGCTGCCCGCGGAGGCCGCGCCCGGCGAGCCGGTCGCTGTCGAGATCGACCTCGACGGCATCGAGCAGCGGATCGTCGCGTTCCCGGTGCCCGAGGCGCGCTATCTCAAGGTTGCCGCGGCCGCCGACCGGGTGTTCTTCCTCTCCGAGCCGGTCGCCGGCGATGCCGACGAGGCGTGGGACCCGACCCGCGTCAAAGCCGACGGGATCCTGGAGCTCTACGACCTCCAGACGCAGAAGTTCGAGCCGTTCGCCGGCGAGGTGACCGACTTCTGGATCGGAGCCGACTTCCAGACGCTGCTCTACCGCAGCGGAAAGCGGCTGCGGGTGGTGCAGGCGGCCGCCAAGCTGCCCGAGCACGACCCCGGACGCGCCGCCGCAGCCGGTGCGTCCACTCGCCCGGCCGAGGGCTCGGGCGCCGGCGAACGCGACCACGACAAGCCGGGCCGGGAAAGCGGTTGGCTGGACCTGGACCGGCTCAAGGTGTCGGTGCGTCCCGCCGCCGAGTGGCGGCAGATGTTCCGCGAAGCGTGGCGGTTGCAGCGCGAGCATTTCTGGGCCGAGGACATGTCAGGCATCGACTGGGACGGCGCGTACGAGCGGTACCTGCCGCTGGTCGACCGGGTGACCACACGGGCGGAGTTCTCCGACCTGCTCTGGGAGCTGCAAGGCGAGCTGGGCACGTCGCACGCGTACGAGATCGGGGGGGAGTACCGGTCCAGCCCGAGCTACCGGCAAGGGTTCCTCGGCGTGGACTGGGACGTCGACGAGGACGGCGTGTACCGGGTCGGGCGCATCCTGCACGGCGATCCGTGGAACCACAAGAAGACCTCGCCGCTGCGCCGGCCGGGCGTCGACGTGGCGGTCGGCGACGTGGTGCTGGCGGTCAACGGCCAGCCGGTCAGCGTGGCGGCCACGCCAGGTTCGTTACTGGTCAACTTCGCCGACCAGGAGGTGCAGCTGACCGTGCGGCGCGGGACGCAGGCGCCGCGGATGGTCGCCGTGCGGGCGCTGGCCGACGAACGCCCGGCCCGCTATCGCGACTGGGTGGAGGCCAACCGGGCGTACGTACATGAGCGCACCGACGGTCGCGTCGGGTACATTCACGTCCCCGATATGATGGCCCTGGGCTTCGCCGAGTTCCACCGCGGGTTCCTGCGGGAGTACGACCGTGAGGCGCTCGTCGTCGACGTCCGCTTCAATCGTGGCGGCAACGTCTCAGGCCTGTTGCTGGAGCGGCTTTCCCGGCGCCGGCTGGGGTACAACTATCCACGTTGGACAGTCCCGTCGCCGTACCCCGACGAGGCGCCCCGCGGCCCGCTCGTCGCGTTGACCAACGAGCGGGCCGGCTCGGACGGCGACATCTTCAGCCATGCGTTCAAGATGCTGGGGTTGGGGCCGGTGATCGGCAAGCGTACGTGGGGCGGCGTCATCGGCATCTGGCCGCGTCACGCGTTGGCCGACGGCACCATCACCACGCAGCCTGAGTACTCCTTCGCCTTCGACGACGTGGGCTGGCGGGTGGAGAACTACGGCACCGATCCCGACATCGACGTCGACATCGCGCCGCAGGACTACGCGCGCGGCGTCGACACCCAGCTCGACCGCGGGATCGAGGAGGTGCTGGCGCTGCTGGAAAAGCACCCGCCGCACACCCCGAACCCCGAGGACCGGGTGCGGCTGGTCGCGCCGAAGCTGCCGCCCCGCGGGGGCTCCGCCCCCGCGTTCCCCCGGTAGAGCGCCCCGCGGGGGCTCCGCCCCCGCGTTCCCCCGGAAGGGCGTCGTGCCGGCGAAGCCGGCGCTGCCTTGATGCTCGCGGGGCAAGCCCCGCGAGGCTATATGCCCGGGCGGAGCATCTCCAGCTCGTGGCTGAGCTGTTCCAGCTCGGCGCCGCCGGCCATCAGCCGGGTCAGCTCGTCCCGGGTGATCTCCGCTTTGGCGTAGTCGCCGAGGCTGCGTCCCCGGTTGAGGATCAGGAAGCGGTCGCCGACCGGGTACGCGTGGTGCGGGTTGTGCGTGATGAAAATGACCGCGAGGCCCCGGTCGCGGGCCTGGGCGATGTACCGCAGCACCACGCCCGCCTGCTTGACGCCCAGCGCCGACGTCGGTTCGTCGAGGATCAGCACGCGGGCGCCGAAGTACACCGCGCGGGCGATCGCCACCGACTGCCGCTCACCGCCGGACAGCTGGCCGATCGGCTGGTCCGGGTTGCGGATGTCGATGCCCATCGCCGCAAGCTCCGCGCGTGCGGTGCGTTTGGCGAACCCGACGTCGAAGGCTCGAAACGGCCCCCAGCCCCGGGTGGGCTCGGCGCCGAGGAAGAAGTTGCGCCACACGGACATCAGCGGGACCAGCGCCAGATCCTGGTACACCGTGGCGATCCCCCGGTCCAGCGCGTCCCGCGGGCTGCCCAACCGCGTTGGCTCGCCGTCGATGAGCAGCTCGCCGTGGTCGTGCTGGTGCACCCCGGACAGGATCTTGATCAGCGTGGACTTGCCGGCGCCGTTGTCGCCGAGCACACACGTGACCGCGCCCGCGTGGACCTCGCTCGATACGTCGCGCAGGGCGATGATGTTGCCGTACTGCTTGCCGAGCTGCCGTACCTCGATCACCGGGCTCATCGCCGCGCCACCTCCGCACGCCGCCGGACGTAGTGGTTGAGCAGGGTCGCCGACAGCAGGAGTAGGCCCAGGAAGAGCATGAACCATTTGTCGTCCCAGCCGGCGAAGACGATCCCCTGCTTGGCCATGCCGAAGATGAGCGCCCCGATCGCGGCGCCGATCGCCGAGCCGTACCCGCCGGTGAGCAGGCAGCCGCCGATGACGGCCGCGATGATGAACTGGAACTCGTCCCCCACGCCCTGGTCGGCCTGCGCGGACTTCAGGCGCAGCACCTGCATGGAGCCGACCAGCGCCGCGGTGACCGAGACAGTGACGAACAGCGCCACCTTGGTACGCGCGGCGGGCACGCCCACGCTGCGGGCCGCGATCGGGTTGCCGCCCGCCGCGAAGATCCAGTTACCGGCGCGGGTGCGCAGCAGCACCCAGGTGGCCACCGCCGTGATGACCAGCCACCACAGGTTGGTGATGCGGAAGTCGCCGCCGAGGAACGAGAAGGTCCTGGCGAACACGGCGAACGCCGAGTCGTACCCCTCGGTGCGGTGCACTCCGGCGATCTGCACGATCCCGGTCAGGCGCTTGGTCAAACCCAGGTTGAGGCCCTGAAGCGCGAGGAACGTGCCGAGGGTGACGATGAAGCTGGGCAGCCCGGTGCGGACCACGAGTACGCCGTTGAGCAGGCCGACCGCGACTCCGAGCGCGAGCGCGACCGGGATCGCGAGCCAGACGTTGAAACCCGCCTTCGTGGTCAGCCCCGCGATCAGCAAGCTGGAGCTCGCGGTCATCACACCGGCCGACAGGTCGAACTCGCCACCGATCATCAGCAGCGCCACGACCACGGCCATGATGCCGAGCGTCGCCGCCGGGTCGAGCATGTTGCCGATGCCGCGCGCCGTGGCGAACTGGTCGGTGTACACCGCGAAGAAGACGAAGACGGCGACCGCGCCGATGGCGGCGCCGAGCTCGGGCCGGATCAGCAGCTGCCGGACGGTGCTCGTTTGTGCCAGGCGCTCGTCGCGCGAGACCGCCGTGGCCGTTGCCATGGGGGTACCTCCTGGGTGTGGCCTTCGGGAGCGAGCCAGCCCCCGGGGTTCCGGGGGCGGGCGGACCCGCCCCCGGGGCTGTTGGTTCTACCGCGTGCCCTTGCCGGTCAGGTCCTTGACCCTCGCGGCGTTTTCCTTGGTGACGAAGCCCGGTCCGGTCAACACCGGCTGGCCACCGCCGACCGTGTTGGCGTTGGTGACGTAGAGGTTGAGCATCACGATCGGCAGGTACCCCTGCAGGTACTGCTGCTGGTCCACGGCGAACAGGATCTTGCCGGCGGAGATCGCGTCGATGACGTCGGCGTTGAGGTCGAACGTAGCGATCTTCGCGGACGAGCCGGCCTTGCTGACCGCGTCCACCGCGACAGCGCCGACTCCCGGGTTGAGCGCTAGCACGCCGTCGATGCTCTTGTCCGCCTGCAGCTTCGAGGCGATGGTGTTCTGCGCCTCGGCGAGGTTCTTACCGTCGACCGGCAGCGTGTCGACCTGGCCGCCCAGCGTCTCCTTGGCGCCGTTGCAGCGCTGGTCGAGCCCGACGTTGGCGGCTTCGTGCTTCACGCACAGCAGGTGCTTGACGCCGGCGGCGGCGAGCTTCGTGCCGGCGCCCTGCCCGGCGACCGTCTCGTCCTGCCCGACGTGCGCGAGGGCGCCGAACTCCCTGGACTTGGACTGCCCGGAGTTGATGGTGATGACCGGGATGCCGGCCGCGACCGCCTTCTTGATCGGGTCGGCCAGCGCGTCCGGGTTGGCCATCGACACGACGATGCCGTTGACCTTGTTGGTGACCGCCGCGTTGATGAAGTCGGCCTGCTCGTCGGGCTTACCGGAGCCCTTGTAGTCCACGCCGACGCCGAGGTCCTTGCCGGCCTGCTCGGCACCCTTCTTGACGACGTCCCAGAACGAGTCACCGGCGGCACCGTGGGTGATCACCGCGAACTTGCGGTCGGACTGTTGAGCGCCCGCGCCGCCGGCCGTGCCGGTCTCGTCTTTCTTGTCGGTGCAACCGGCGAGCAGCAGCAGCATCGCTGCGGCGACGGCCAGTCCCTTCATCCGCATGGCTGTTCCTCCTTCGGGGTGGGTTCCACGGGGTTCGGTTCCGCGCCGGCTACCGCGCGGTCGGGAAGTGCAGGTGCGTGGTTTCGGGGTCACCGGCGGGCCAGCGGCTGGTGACGATCTTGGCGCGGGTGTAGAAGGAGACGCCCTCGGTGCCGTGGATATGCGTGTCGCCGAAGAGCGAGGTCTTCCAGCCGCCGAACGAGTAGTAGGCCATCGGCACGGGAATCGGCACGTTCAGGCCGATCATCCCGACCGACACCCGGCGTTTGAACCGGCGCGCCGCCTCACCGCTCGCCGTGAAGAGGGCCACCCCGTTGCCGTACGGGTTGGTGTTGACCAGCTCGATCGCCTCGTCGAGGGTGTCGACGCGCAGGACTACCAGCACCGGTCCGAATATCTCGTCGGTGTAGACGTCCATCTCCGGGGTCACCCGGTCGAACAGGGTCGGCGGGACGAAGAACCCTTCCCCGGACGGGGCGATGCCGCCAGGGCCGCCGCAGACCAGGTCGGCGCCGGCTGCGACACCACGTTCGATGTAGCCGAGCACCCGGTCCTTGGCTTGGGCCGTGACCACGGGACCCATCTCGCTCGCCGGGTCGCGGCCGGGACCGACCCGGATCTCGCGCGCGGCACCGGCCAGCCGGTCCACCAACGGATCGGCCGCCGCGCCGACGGCGACCACCGCCGAGACCGCCATGCAGCGCTGCCCGGCTGAACCGTACGCCGCCGCGGTGATCTGCTGCGCCGCGTCGTCGAGATCGGCGTCGGGAAGCACGACCGCGTGGTTCTTCGCCCCGCCGAGCGCCTGTACCCGCTTGCCGGCGGCGCTGGCACGCTGGTGCACGTACCTGGCCACGGGTGTGGAGCCGACGAACGATACGGCCGCGATCTCGGGGTGGTCCAGGATCGCGTCGACGGCCACCTTGTCGCCGTGCACCACGTTGAACACGCCGTCGGGCAGGCCGGCCTCGGCGTACAGGCGGGCGACGAGGCTAGATGCGGACGGGTCCCGCTCGCTCGGCTTGAGAATGAAGGTGTTGCCGCAGGCGATCGCGATCGGGTGCATCCACATCGGCACCATCGCCGGGAAGTTGAACGGCGTGATGCCGGCGCAGACGCCCAGCGGCTGGCGGAAGGAGTACGCGTCGACGCCGCTGGAGACCTGGTCGGAGTAGGCGCCCTTGAGCAGGTGCGGGATGCCGCAGGCGAACTCGATGACCTCCCGGCCTCGCTGCACCTCGCCTCGCGCGTCGGCGAGGACCTTGCCGTGCTCGTCGGAGATCCGCCCGGCGAGCTCCTCTTCGTGCCGCTCCACCAGGTCGCGGAGAGCGAACATCAGCCGGGCCCGCCGGCTCAGCGACACGTCCTGCCAGCTCTCGAACGCCTTGCGCGCGGCGGCCACCGCGCTGTCCACATCGGACGGCTCGGCCAGCGCGACGGCGGCTTGCTGCTCGCCGGTGGCCGGGTTCCATACCGGGCCGAAACGGGTCGACGCGCCGGTGGTGGCGCTGCCGGCGATCCAGTGCTCGATGGTGCGCATGTCCGCTCCTTGCATAGGCGCTATAGGTACGGGCGCTGGGCCCGCTTGGCTTGCTCGTACTCCGCCCGTGCGGCCGAGGTCGAGTCCATCGAGGAGACCTGCGCCACCGGCACGTCCCACCAGGCCTGCGAGGAAGGGGCCGGCACCAGCGGGTCGGTCTCGATGTGGATCACGGTCGTACGCGACGACCGCTTCGCCTTCTCCAGGGCGGTGGCCAGCTCCTCCACTGTGGACGCTCGCAGCACGTCGGCACCGAGCGACGCCGCGTTGGCGGCGAGGTCGGTGGGCAGCCGGCCGCCGTCGAGCGCACCGGTGGCCGGGTTGCGGTACCGGTACCAGGTGCCGAACCGCGGCGCGCCGACGGTCTCCGACAGCGCCCCGATCGAGCCGAACCCGCCGTTGTCCACCAGGACGACGATCAGCTTGACGCCTTCGGCCACGGCGGTGACCAGCTCCTGGCTCATCATCAGGTACGAGCCGTCGCCGACGAGGACGAAGACCTCCCGGCTAGGGTCGGCGAGCTTCACGCCGAGCCCGCCCGCGATCTCGTATCCCATGCACGAGTAGCCGTACTCGACGTGGTACTGCTTGGGATCGGTCGGGCGCCACAGCTTGTGCAGGTCGCCCGGCATCGAACCGGCAGCGCATACCACCACGTCCCGCGGGCCGGCTGCGGCGTTGACCGCCCCGATCACCTCGCTCTGCGCCGGCAACGGCTGGTGCCCGAGCGCGTAGGCGGCGTCCACAGTGGACGCCCATTCGGCGGCGAGCGCCGCGGTCCGCTCCCGGTGCTGCGCCGGTACGCGATAGCTCGCCAGCGCCGTCCCCAGCGCCATCAGCGTCTCCCGCGCGTCGGCGACCACGGCCAGGCCCGCGTGCTTGGCCGCGTCGAAGGCGGCGACGTTGACGTTGACGAACCGTACGCCCGGGTCGGCGAACAGCGTCCGCGAGGCGGTGGTGAAGTCGCTGTACCGGGTTCCGATGCCGATCACGACATCCGCCTCGGCGGCGAGCGCGTTGGCAGCCGTGGTGCCGGTCGCCCCGATCGCGCCGACGGCACACGGATGGTCGTAGCGCAGCGACCCCTTGCCGGCCTGGGTCTCGGCGACCGGGATGCCGGTGGCCGCCGCGAGGTCAGCCAGCGCGGATGTCGCCTCGGCGTAGATGACCCCGCCACCGGCCACGATCAACGGCCGTTGTGCGCCCCGGATCAGCGCCGTCGCCGCGGCGAGCGCCGCCGGCTCCGGTACGGGGCGGCGGACCGGCCAGACCCGCTCGGCGAGGAACTCCTCGGGCCAGTCGTAGGCTTCCGCCTGCACGTCCTGGGGCAGCGCCAGGGTGACCGCTCCGGTCTCCACCGGGTCGGTGAGCACGCGGACGGCGTGCAGCGCCGCGTCGACCAGCTGCTCCGGGCGGTTGACCCGGTCGAAGTACCGCGACACCGGCCGGAAGCAGTCGTTGACCGACACGTCGCCGGACCACGGCACCTCCAGCTGTTGCAGCACCGGGTCGGCGACCCGGGTGGCGAAGACGTCGCCGGGCAGCAGCAGCACCGGCAGCCGGTTGATCGTCGCGCCGGCCGCGCCGGTCAGCATGTTGGTCGAGCCCGGGCCGACCGAGGCGGTACAGGCGAACGTGGACAGCCGGTTGGTCATCCGGGCGTACCCGGCGGCGGTGTGCACCATGGCCTGTTCGTTGCGGCACTGGTGGTAGCGCAGCAGGTCCTGGTGCTGCAGCAACGCCTGGCCGAGCCCGGCGAGGTTGCCGTGGCCGAAGATGCCGAAGCAGCCGGCAAACAGGCGCCGGCGCACGCCGTCACGTTCGGTGTACTGCCGCGCCAGGAACTCCACCAGCGCCTGCGCCACGGTCCGGCGGGTCATCGCCGACCCCCCGTTCTGCCAAGATCCGGCCGCTTGGCCGCGGACTCCGCTCCGCTGCGTCCGCGGGCGGCCGACAAGGGGAGTCGCGGATCAACGTTCTGGGCCGTCCAGGTGTCGCGGATCCAGGCATGGTCGGGATGGTCGCAGAACCGCCAGGCGCGCTCCTCGCCGGGGCCGGCCATGGCGTTGAGGTAGTACAGGTCATAGCCGGGGGCGGCCATCGACGGGCCGTGCCAGCCGTGCGGGACGAGGACCGTGTCCCCCGTGCGTACCTCGGCCAGCACGTCGATCGGTCGGGTTGGGGTACCGAACACCCGCTGGTAGGCGAACCCGCCGCCGGCCACCTCGAAGTGGTAGATCTCCTCAAGCTCGGTCTCGCCGGCCGCCGCGTCGTCGTGCTTGTGCGGCGGGTAGCTCGACCAGTTGCCGCCCGGGGTGAGCACCTCCACGACGATAAGCCGGTCACACTCGAAGCCGCCGGCCGCCGCGACGTTGTTGACCTGGCGGCTGCAGGTGCCCGCACCGCGCAGCTCGACCGCCACCTCGGCGGCCGGGCCGTACCGGAACGGCAGGTCGCGGCGGGCCGGCGCGGACGGCACCGCGAACCGCCCACCGTCCACAGTAGACAAGGAGGCCGTCACCCCGCGCGGCAGGTAACAGAAGTCGCTGACCGCACTGAACACATCGGGGCGGCCGGCCAGGTCCAGAGTGGAGCCGGCACACGACACCTGGCACGACCCCGCCAGCGGCAGGACCAGCATCTCCTCCTCGCCGGTGTGCCAGGTGGCCGTACCTCCGGCCGGCAGGTCGAGCACGCGCAGCGCGGCATACCGCAGGCCGGTCCGCGGCGGGACCGCGGACAGTGCCCACGGCCCCTCCGCGGTCGCCCCGGCCGGCAAGTACCAGTCCACTTCCACACACCTCACAGCAGTCCGACCGCGGTGTCGATCGCCGCGGCTACGTCGTCGTCGGGCGGGTACAGCACCGCGCGGCCCACCACGAGGCCGCACACCGTGGGCAGCCGCAGTGCTTTCTGCCAGGCCGCGTAGGTCTCGTCCGGCGAGCCTTCCGGGTCGCCGCCCAGCAACAGCGCCGGCAGCGTCGAGGCCTCCATGACGCGCTCCATGTCCTCCACCACCGGCACCTTCAGCCAGGTGTACGCCGAGGTGCTCCCGAGCCCTTGGGCCACCGCGATGGCGCGCATCATCGCGTCGGGGCTCAGGTCGTTGCGGGACGAACCGCCGGCGTCGCGGCTGACCCAGAACGGCTCCACCATCGCCATCAACCGGTTCGCCGCGAGTGCGGAGACGGCCGCGCCGCAGGCTTCGAGCGTGCGTACCGTGCTCGGCTCGGCCGGGTCGATGCGCAGCAGCATCTTGCCGGCGTCGAAGCCCATCGCGGCGATGGTGGCCGCGTCGTACGCGGTGAACCGGTCGTCGATCTCGAACGCGGTACCGAGCAGGCCGCCGCGGTTCATCGACCCGACGACGACCCGGTCATCGAGCGCGCCGAGCAGCAGCAGGTCTTCCAGAACGTCCGGCGTGCCGAGGACGCCGTCGACGCCGGGTCGCCACAGCGCGACCTGGAGCCGGTCGAGCAGCTCGAGCCGGTTGGCCATGGCGGCGGTCCGGCCGCGCACACCAAGGGCGCCGCGCGCCGGATGGTCGGCCGCGACCAGCATCAGGCCCCGCCCGTCGGGCCGGACCAGGGTGTCCCGCCGGCGGCGGCCGGCCGCGGTGGCAGCGATCGCCTCCGGCCGCGTCGCCCGGGTCTCCAGCAGCATCCGGCGGGTCTCCTCACGCATCGAAGACTCCGGCGGTTGTCGCCAGGAGGGCCTCGACCTCGTCCACAGTGGGCATTGCCGGCGCGCAGGCCAGCCTGGAGGCGACCAGTGCACCGGCGGCGTTGGCGAAGCGGATGATCCGCTCCAGCGGCCAGCCGCTGAGCAGGCCGTGGCACAACGCCCCGCCGAACGCGTCCCCCGCGCCTAGGCCGTTGACCACCTCGATCGGTACCGGCATCACATCGACGGCCTCGTCGCGCGTCTTCGCCAGTACTCCCTTGGGTCCTTGCTTGACGACCGCGAGCCGCACGCCGCGGTCGAGCAGTGCTTCGGCGGCGGCCAGCGGGTCCCGTTCCTCGACGGCGGCCTCGACCTCGTCGAGGTTGCCCACCGCGACGGTCACCAACGGCAGCGCCTCCTGCAACGCGGACCGGGCGGCGTCCGCGGACTGCCACAGCTTTGGCCGGTAGTCCAGGTCCAGGACGGTGTGCGGGGCGCGGTCACGGGCGCGGAGCGCGGCCAGGTGGGCGTCGCGGCTCGGCTGCGCCGAGAAGCCAGTGCCGGTCAGCCAGAGCAGGCGGGTCGTGCGGATCGCGTCGAGATCCAGCTGCGCCGCGTCGATCTCCAGGTCGGGTGCTTTCGGGTACCGGTAGAAGTAGATCGGGAAGTGGTCGGGCGGGAAGATCTCGCAGAACGTGATCGGCGTTGGCAGGCCCGGCACCGGGGTCACCCACCGGTCGTCGACGCCGTAGCCGCGGAGCTCCCGGTGGAGGTACTCGCCGAACGGGTCGGCGCCGGTGCGGCTGACCAGAGCCACCCGGCGGCCGTAGCGGGCGGCTGCCACGGCCACGTTGGCGGCGCTACCGCCGAGATACTTGCCGAAGGTCTCCACGTCGGGCAGGCTCACGCCGACCTGCTGTGGGTAGAGGTCGACGCCGATGCGGCCCATGGCGATCACGTCCATGGCGCGACCTTGCGCAGGTACTCCAGGCTCGCCCGCACGTCTTCGACGGGCCCGGCGCCCGGTGGCGGCTCGGCGGTGAGGACGGTGTCCTGCTCGAGCACGTACCAGCCGGCGTAGCCGGCGCCGCTAAGCGCCGCGGCGATGCCGGCGACGTCGACGTCGCCCTGCCCCAGCGGGCGGTACATCCCTTGCGCCACCGCCTCCGTGTAGCTGGTGGCGCCGGTGCGCACCCGCTCCGCCCAGGCCCCGTCGACGTCCTTGAGATGCGCGTGGGCGATCCGGTCGCTCGCCTCGCGGGCGAGCGCCGCCGGGTCGGTGCCGCCGATGAGCAGGTGCCCGGTGTCCAGGCAGAGCGGGACGTCGCAGCCGTCGAGGATCCGCTCGACCTCGTCGGGACGCTCGATCATCGTCCCGACGTGCGGATGCAGGGTCGCCGTGACGCCCCGCGCGGCGGCGATTCCGGTGAGGTGGTCGAGGTTGGCCAGCAACGTGCGCCAGCCCAGCGCGTCAATGGCCGGCCTGGTGTTGTACCCGTCCACACCGGTCGCAGCGGCGAGCACCACCGTGGTGGCGCCCGCCGCGACGAGCCCGTCGAGCGCTCGATCGACCGCCGGGCGCGGGTCGTGGTCGCGGTCGTGCAGCACCACCGGGACGAAGCCGCCGACCGCCTTGAGACCGTAGCGTTCCAGCAGCGCGGCCTTGTCCGCCGGCGCATCGGGCAGGAAGCCGTCCGGGCCGAGCTCGGTGGCGGCCAGCCCGACGTCGCGCATCTCGGTAAGCACGCGGTCGGGGTCGAGCTGGTGGCCCCAGCCGGGTACCTCGCACACGCCCCAGGAAATGGGGGCTCCCGCCACGCGCATCAGCCACGTACCTCCTCGATCCGGACCGGGCGCCGCTCGTGGCGCGAGCGGTCGGCGGCTTCCGCGACCAGCAGCGCCTCTAAGGCGTCCTTCCCGCTGCACGGGGTCGCCGCCCGGCCGGCGACCACGTCGCAGAAGGCGCTCAGCTCCGCGGCGTACGCGGACCGGAACCGTTCCATGAACCCGCTGTACGGGCGCCCGGCCGGCCACGCCGCGCCCTCGGCCGAAGCCAGCGGCGCGTGGTCGTCGAGCCCGGCGACGAGTGTGCCGGCCGAACCGCACGCCTCCAGCCGTACGTCGTAGCCGGCGCCGTTGTAGCGGGTGGCGGTGCACACGGCCAGGGACCCGTCGTCAAGGGTCAGCACCGCCACGCCGGTGTCCACGTCACCCGCCTCGGCGAAGAACGCCGCGCCGCGGTTGGCGCCGGTGGCGTAGACCTCGGTGACCTCCCGGCCGGTCACCCAGCGGATGATGTCGAAGTCGTGCACCGAGCAGTCCCGGAAGATGCCGCCAGAGGTTGGGATGTAGTCGGCGTGGGGCGGTGCCGGGTCGGCCGTACAGGCGCGCAGCGTGTGCAGCCAGCCGAGCCCGCCCGCCTGGACGGCGGCGCGGACGGCCTGGTAGCCGGCGTCGAACCGGCGCTGGAAACCCATCTGCAGCGGGATGTTCGCGGTGGCCACCTCGGCGAGCACGGCGCGGGTACCCGCGACATCGGGGGCGATGGGCTTCTCGCAGAACACCGGCAACCCGGTGGTGGCGGCGCGGCGGATCAGCTCGGCGTGAGCCGGGGTCGGCGCCGCGATCACCACCCCGTCGACGCCCGTGGCGAGCAGGGCGGTCACGTCGGGAACCAGCTGCGCGCCGACCTTTTCGGCCACCGACTGCGCGCGCGCCTGGTCTGGGTCGGTGAGCACGATGCCGCCGACCTCCGGTAGGCCGGCGAGTGTCTCGGCGTGGAACGCACCGATCCGGCCGATGCCGACGAGCCCTATCCGCATGGCGCGTACTCCTTGCTGGTCGGGCCGCTCTGCTCTCTCGTTGGAACCCCGGTTCTGGAAGTTGTAACCCCGGCGCTGCTGCCGCGTCAATAGTTTGTTAAGACATATGGACGTCTAGGCTTCAGGAGTTAGTGCATAATGCTTGCCATGAACCGCGTGTCTGGGCTGATCAAGGTGGACCGATCCAGCCCCGTGCCCCTGTACTTCCAGGTGGCACAACGGCTGGAGGAGCTGATCGAGTCCGGTGAGATGCCGCCCGGCCACCAGCTGGAGAACGAGATCTCCCTCGCCGACCAGCTGGGCCTGTCCCGCCCGACCATGCGGCAGGCGATCCAGCGCCTCGTCGACAAGGGCCTGCTGGTCCGCAAGCGGGGGGTCGGCACGCAGGTGGCCCACCCGCCGGTACGCCGGCAGGTCGAGCTCTCCAGCCTCTACGACGACCTGGAGCGCACCCACCGCCAGCCCCGCACCGAGGTGCTGTCCTTCGCCGAGGTCCCGGCGCCCGACGAGGTGGCGGTCGCGCTGCGGCTCCCGGAGGGCGCTCCGGTCATGGCGATCGAACGGCTGCGGTACGCGCAGGACGAGCCCCTGGCCCTCATGCACAACTACCTTCCGCCCGGCATTGCGGACATCACGCCCGAGCGGCTCACCAACAGCGGGCTCTACCAGATCCTGCGCGCCGCCGGCATCCAGATCCGCATCGCCGACCAGACGATCAGCGCCCGGCGGGCCACCCCGACCGAGACCCGGCTGCTGCACGAGGTGCGCGGCGCCCCGCTGCTGGCGATGTCGCGGACGGCGTACGACCATTCCGGCCGGGCCGTCGAGTACGGCAGCCACGTCTACCGCGCGTCGCGGTACTCCTTCGAGCTGACCCTGGTCTCCCGCTGAGCGGCCGCCAGGCCGCCAGGCCGCCGGCTCGTCAGCCGTGTTCGGAGAGCAGACTGACGACGAGCTCGCGCGGAAGGCCGTGCGTCTCGTGCAGGTAGCGGTAGTCCTCCTCGCTCAGGAATCTGCGGGAACGACGGCGGGACACCAGCATCCGGCCTCGCCGAAGCAGCCGTTGGAAGCGCCGCTCCTCGTCAAGCAGCACGTCGCGGACCCGTCCCGGGTCAAGCTGCTGTGTGAAGTGCTCCAGGGTCCGCTCAACCGGCTCCAAGGGCAGATCCGAAAGGGTACGCGATGGGTCGTCCCGCCACAGCGTGGTCAGCCCGCGGCGGACCAGCCGGCGGAGCACATAACCGCGCCCGGTGTTCGACGGCCGTACCCCGTCGCCGATGACGGTGACGCCGGAACGCAGGTGGTCGCAGACCAGGTGCAGCGAGGGCCCGTCCAGGTGCCACAGCTCGCGGATGGTCGGAACCCATGGCTCGAACACGTCGCACTCGAACACCGACGGCTTGTTCTGCAGGACCGTCAGCATCCGCTCCAAGCCCATGCCGGTGTCCACATTAGACTGTGACAGGGGTTGGAGGCTGCCGTCGTCATGGCGACGGTAGCGCATCATCACGTGGTTCCACACCTCGACCCAGCGCCGGTCGGTGCCCGGAGTGCCCTGCGGCGGCGGGTCACCGGTCCAGACGAAGATCTCGGAGTCGGGTCCGCATGGTCCGGTCGGGCCGTTGGACCACCAGTTCTCCTCCCGGGTCAGCTCGACCGGTACCCCCAGCTCCTGCCATGTCTCAAGCGACTCCGTGTCGGGGCCGACCTGGTCGTCGCCACCGAACACGGTCACGTACAGCCGGTCGTGGTCGATGCCGAAGCCGTCACGCAGCAGCTCGTACCCCCACCGCAGGCTCTGCGGGCCTCCGTAGTCGCCGAGCGACCAGGATCCCAGCATCTCGAACACGGTCAGGTGGGTGTGGTCACCGACCTCGTCCAGGTCGGTGGTACGCAGGCAGCGCTGGAGGTTGACCAGGCGCCGCCCGAGCGGATGCGGGCGGCCTTCCAGGTACGGCGTCAGCGGGTGCATGCCCGAGGTGGTGAACAGCACCGGGTCCCCAGGCGGTGGCAGGAGCGAGCTGCCGGTGATGCGCTGATGGCCGCGCTCGCGGAAGTACTCGATGAACGTACTGATGGTCTGTTCGGTGTTCATGGCGACGGTCCTCTCGGGTCGTGACGACCGGAAAGGACGACCGGTACGAGGTGGGATGACACGCCGGCGAGCCGTCTCCGGTCGCCGGCGGGAATGGAGGGTCAGGCAGCGGCAACCGACGAGCGAGCTGCTCGCGCGGCCACGGTGACGCTGCGGGTGACGCTGCGGGTGACGACCTCCATGCCATCGACTGTACCGACGCGCGTGGGCGTCGGCCCAATGGTTTCTGCCCAATTTCGGTTGTAGCGACCTTTCTCGACGCATCTTTTGGTCTCTAGTCAAACGGCCGTGCGGCCCATAGCCTCTCATCAATCACGGCAGCCGGCCGTCACAAGCGGTTGGCGGACCGCCTCTACTCAGGGGAGGAAAAGGATGACGCTCCCAGGCACGACCCGGCGATGGCTGATCGCTGCTGCCGCAACGGTCACCTTCGCGGTGATCCCGCTGGTGGCCGGGGGTACGGCGATCGCGGCGCCCACTGGCGCCGACATCTTGCCGGCTGGCTCCGCCACGGTGGTCAAGGACAGCTTCATCGTCGCCCTCAAGAATTCCCCGGCGTTACAGGCGACGGGCGTCGACGCCGCCGTCGGGGCGCTGCGGGCGAGGTACGGCGGAACGGTCGGTCACGTCTTCCGCAGCGCGTTGCGCGGTTTCGAGATCTCGGTGAACGAGACCACGGCCAGGCTGCTGGCCGCTGACTCCGCTGTCGCCTACGTCCAGCGCAACGGCATCTACACGATCGCGGACACCCAGACCAACCCGCCGTCGTGGGGCCTGGACCGGATCGACCAGCGCAACCGGCCGTTGGACAACTCGTACACGTACCCGACGTTGGCGTCGACCGTGCACGCCTACATCATCGACACCGGGATCCGGTTCACCCACCAGACCTTCGGTGGCCGGGCCACGAGCGGTGTTGACGAGATCGACGGCGGCACCGCCGACGACTGCAACGGCCACGGTACGCACGTCGCCGGCACGGTCGGCGGATCGCAGTACGGCGTGGCCAAGGGCGTGCAGCTCGTCGCCGTACGAGTCCTGAACTGCAGCGGCAGCGGCACCACCGCGCAGGTGGCCGCGGGCATCGACTGGGTGACCGCCAACAAGGTCACGCCTGCGGTGGCCAACATGAGCCTCGGCGGCGGCATCGACACCACATTGGACAACGCGGTCGCCAACTCGATCAGCTCCGGCGTGACGTACGCCATCGCGGCAGGCAACAGCAACGCCAACGCCTGCAACTTCAGCCCCGCCCGGGTCCCGGCCGCGATCACGGTTGGCGCGACCGACATCAACGACAACCGGGCCTCGTTCTCCAACTTCGGCACCTGCGTGGACATCTTCGCCCCCGGTGTCAACATCACCTCGTCCTGGATGACCAGCGACACCGCGACCAACACCATCAGCGGTACCTCGATGGCGACCCCGCACGTGGCGGGCGCGGCTGCTCTGGTCGCCGCGGCCAACCCGGGCTTCACGCCGCAGCAGGTCCGCGACTTCCTCGTCAACAACGCGACCAACGGCGTGGTGGTCAACCCCGGTACCGGCTCGCCGAACAAGCTCCTCTTCGTCGTCAACGCGCCCGCCGGCAACGACTTCTCCATCTCGGTCTCGCCGGGTTCGGGTGCGGTGACCGCGGGCGGCTCGACCAGCGCGACCGTGAGCACCGCGACCACCTCGGGCAGCGCGCAGACGGTGTCGCTGTCGGCCAGCGGCGTACCGAGCGGGGCGAGCGCGTCGTTCAATCCGCCGTCGGTCACCTCCGGTGGCTCGTCCACGATGACCATCACGACGAGCACGTCGACTCCGGCCGGCACCTACAACGTCACCATCACGGGCACGGGTAGCTCGGCCACGCACAGCACGTCGTTCAGCCTCACCGTCAACTCGGCGGGCGGCTGCGGCAGTCCCGGGCAGAAGCTGGCCAACCCGGGCTTCGAGTCCGGCAACGTGTCATGGTCCGCGACGGCCGGGGTGATCGGCCAGTGGGGCAGCAGCGGTCAGCCGCCGCGCTCCGGCACCTGGAACGCTTGGCTGGACGGGTACGGCATCACCCACACCGACACGCTCTCCCAGTCGGTGAGCCTGCCCAGTGGCTGTTCGTCGTACACGCTGAGCTTCTGGCTGCACATCGACACGGCCGAGACGACCACCAGCATCGCGTACGACACGCTACGCGTACAGATCATCGACGGTGGCGTCACCACGACCCTGGCGACCTACTCCAACCTCAACAAGAACGTCAGCTACCTCCAGAAGTCCTTCAACCTGGCCGGTTTCGCCGGTCACACGATCACCCTGCGGTTCACGGGGAGCGAGGACTTCTCGCTGCAAACCTCGTTCGTGATCGACGACACGGCGTTGACCGTGGGATGAGGTGAAGACCGGGGCGGGCACCGACGCCGGTGCCCGCCTCGGTTCCTGTCCGCCCGCCGCTTATAGTTGACACCAACTAGTCAATCCTGGATAGTCGAGGCTGACTATAGCTCGGTGGAGGCGCGGTGGCGAAACGGCGGAAGGTCGGCAACCTGCTGGCGCTGGCCGTACTGGCCTACCTGACTCAGGCGCCGATGCACCCGTACGAGCTGAGCCGGACCCTGCGCGACAACGGCGATGCGCGCAGCATCAAGTTCAACCACGGCTCGCTGTACATGGTGGTCCAGCAGCTGGCCAAGGCCGGGTTCGTGGTCGAGCAGGAGACCAGCCGCGAGGGCCAGCGCCCGGAGCGCACCGTGTACGCGCTCACCGACGCCGGCCGGGTAGAGCTCCGCGACTGGCTGCGGGAGCTCGTCGAGGAGCCGCAGCATGAGTACCCGCATTTCGTGGCCGCGCTGTCGCTCATCGGGGCGCTGCCACCAAGCGAGGTCGTCGGGCTGCTGGGTCGGCGGCTACACCGGCTCGCCGAGTTGCGCGCCGAGATCCGCGACCTGATCGACACGACGCTGGCGGCGAACGTACACCCGCTGTTCCTGATCGAGGAGGAGTACCGCCTCGCCTTGCTGGAGGCCGAGTCCTCGTTCGTCGAGCGGTTCATCGAACGGATCACCCATCCGCAGACCGGTTGGGGGCGCATGTGGGCCGAGCTCCACGGCGAGCACTTCACCGTCAACGAAAGGAAGTAGGCATGACGGACCCCGGAGGGGTGCGCCAACACCGCCACCGGGGTCCTCAACCCTCGAACCGAACCCGCGGAACGGAACCCGGCCACGAGGTGGCACCCGTAGCATAGCTGGGCTCCCTTCCCGGAACGGTTCGGCGAATCCCGGCCGAGGGCCGCATGCGCCGGCTCCGGCCCGAGTTCCCTGAGGGAGCGACAATGACCCACCCAACGATCGGCTCCGTAACCTCGCCC
>WNGA01001454.1_pt1 | contig 41215 bp, 45 predicted proteins | sample 5400061 | NCBI WGS metagenome assembly WNGA01 (sample SAMN13153366, study PRJNA577476) | soil metagenome | isolation source: 100 cm soil or saprolite under grassland replicate 2 | place: USA:California | collected 2016-06-15 | reverse complement strand
TGCCGAACGGCCCGTACCCAGCCGGAAGGTTCGGATCGACGAAGCCGTTGGGAGTCACCTGATGAAAATTCTCATCGTAGGTTTCAACATGACCTGTATGAAAATCTGTCACGTACAGGAAGTTGTGACCATTGGCGACACCGAGCGTTGCGCCTTTGTAAATGGCGTGGTTAACGCCGTGGTTCGTGCCGTTATCGACAGCGACTCTTTTTGTCTTGGCAGCGGCTCAGGTGAAGCTTATGTAGGGAATATAGTCAATCGCGCGGTAGGATTAGTGTATTGGGGCGGCAGCTATGGACGGCAGCGGACAGCATTGCATTTCGGCGGCACCCGCTTTTACGGCGGCTCGCTTGGCATGTTCGACGCTTCCTTCGCATGTGACATCGGCGCGCCAAACGGGACTCTTTCACAAGTAAAGTATCTGTAGAGCGTCATGATTCAGGGCAAGGACAAAATTTTCAAGCCTTTAACAGCCTGTGAACAGACGTGGTCCGGGGTGGTCCTGCTGCAATTGGCTGCGGCAATGCTCAGTCTGGGGATCGGCGGTTTCCCCGTAGAGAATCAGTAGCACGAACGGTAAACTATGAGTCCGCAGGCTAGACAAGGGGAATTCCGGTGTGCTTGCCAAGTTCCTAACACGTAAGTAGTATGAGCGTCTTCAAGAGGGCAGCAAGATGGTGGGTTTTCCTGCCGCTCGCACCAATCGTTCTCGCGATGCTATTAGAGTACTGGGGACGAATCTTTTATCATCTCCGACTTTATCGGCTCCTAGGAGTTGTCGGGATGTTATCCGTGGTTAATGCGGTGCTGCTGCTTCCATACATGGCCCTAGCCTCGGCCATCTTCCATCCCCGGCTGGGTCTGTCCTTTTGGCCCCTTGTTCTGGAACTCGGCGTATTTGCCGCCCTCCTGTCTCTCCTATTATACTGGGGCAATCTCTTTTGGGTAAAAAGGAGGAAACTTCGAAGATAAACCCGATAGTCAGGATAGAAGGGACAAATCTAGACAGCGCACCCGTCGGTTCGCCGACGATTGTGTACGACGCAAACGGGAACAGGACATCGTTCGCTGCGTACGGTTCGACCGACACCTACACTGTTAACAATCTCAATCAGTACACCCGGCGCAACGCAACCAACGCGACCTATGATCTTAACGGCAATCTTACCATCGGCGTGGACGGCTCCACTTACGTCTATGACCAACAGAACCGGTTGACCCAGGCTAGCAAGAGCGGGACAACCGACACGTTCAAGTATGACGGGTTGAATCGTCAGGTCAGCCGGACGGTCACAGGTCAGCCGACCAGCTACAGCGTCTGGGATGGCTGGAATTTAATTGAGGAGTATCAAAGCGGCGGCGCTACGACCGCGGCCTATGTGTATGGCACAGGCGGGCTGCTCACCGATCTGAGCCTGCATTACTATTATCAGGACGGTAGTGGCAGCACGTCGCATCTGGCGGATAACACCGGGCATTTGCTGGAGTGGTACCGGTACGACCTGCAAGGCACGCCCGTCTTTTACAACGCCAGCAACACACAAATCGCAGCTAGCAACTACGGGGTAAAATATCTGTTCACCGGACAGCGGTGGCACAGCGAGCTTGGGCTGTACGATCTGCGAAATCGCTTTTACTCCCCCGATATCGGCCGTTTCCTCCAGCCCGACCCGATTGGGTTCAATGGTGATCCGAGCAATCTTTACTCCTATTGCGGGAACAATCCTGTCATGTATTTAGATCCCACTGGCCTCTTTCGCGGAGGCCAGTTTGCAATTGGCGCGGGAGCCACCGTGATCGGTTTCACCGTAGCGGTGACTACTGGACCGAGTCTCATAGGCGTGCTGATTGGGGGAGGAGTTATGTCCTACGGCATTGAAAACGTCGTAGCTTCATTCTCCAATGATCCGGCCGCGGTCGCAGCGCTAGGTCATCCAACAAGTTTCACCGGACAAGCAGGACGGGCCATAGCAGGAGAAGGGGGGCAAGTTATCGGCGATACCGCCGCAGACGTGATTAGCCTTCGTTTGGGAGAGACAGCATTAGAGAGGGGCCTGAGCGGCCTCTCGATGGCCAAGGATGCATTTGAGGCGGGCGGGTTGCTGAGCTCAGCAGACTTGCGCGGTTACGGCACCAACTTGCAGTCGCCGTCCGGCAATTTTTCCTCAAGATATGTCTTTCAGGGGTGGGACTCGACTGGCTATGGCTATTTTGACAACCAAACACACACTGAACACGTTGTAGGTTTTGCCGTCCTTTCTGTACTCGGCAATATCGGCGACATCTTCGACTTTTACTCTCGCACCTATAATGATCCTACCAGCCAAGGGTTTAGCGAAGCAGGCGCTGCTATCCTGAACTCGATGAATTTCAGCATGGCTTTAAGCAGCGTATTCTCGGCACTTGGCGGCGGCGGGGGCGTCAATCCATGCCGGCGGCCTGGCGAATTATGAGTCCAAAACAAGAAGGTGCATGCGAATATGACATAGCATTTTGGCTAAGTCATGGGTATCCAGTTGTCGAGACGGATTAAGCAATGAGCGACCAAGAACAACTTAAGGCGGCGAGCAGGACCGCTCGGAGGCTAATGCCGATCCGTCTATTGCTCGGTCTTGCCATCATTGCGGCGATACCTTACTTCCTAGACCACATGCCGTTAAGGATAGTCATCCCGAGTTACCTCTTAACCGTGCTCATTATCTTTCTCATTCGCTTGTGGCAGAGAAGATCGGGAATACTTAAATGAACCGCAGCGACATCGAAACCGGCGGTTTCGAAGAGCGCCTCCTCATCGGCGGGCCTGGATTACCGATCCAATCGCGGTACTTAAGGTCCATTTAACGCGGAACTTAACCATGAAACAACGGAGAGAATAGTTAATGAAAAGTGGTTACCTTATAGGGGGAATGGCTATGGTTTTCGGTATTTACGGCCTTGCACTGCGATACTTCAAACCCGAGCGCTGTCCGCCGAGATGGACGTTAGGCTGCGTAGTCGCAATACTGGGTGGTTTGTTTGTCGTGTTGGGGAATTTGCTTGGATGGGTATGAGGCGGAGCCTCGCTACTGTCCGAGAAATCAGGGCGACCCCAGAGCTTACTATTGACACTCCGCAGAGCTTAGGGTGCTGATGGCGGCTATGGCGACACATCTGCGTTATTCAATACGCTGGAGCGCATCGCAATATTTGATGTTGTTAGGACAATCGAATCTCGGCCAAACAGAAGCAGCGCGCGCAGCGAGCCCACATGCCGAGCATGCACTTTCGCAGCGCTCGGCAAAAACCAGCAAGCGTTTCCACAAAGGCGAGCGCACGTCCTTGCCGGGACAACTCCGCGTGAGCGGCAGACAAGGATGCGTGCGCTCCCAATACTCGCGTTCGCTAATATTAGTCCTCAGTGATGATCCCAAAGAGACCGTGCTCTTCGTCGGCGATTCCGGCGGTGAAAAAAACTCCTCCAGCCTGTGCAGGGAGCATATCCCACAACCCATCGAGTTGGAGCGGCGTTCCATCAGCGCGCATCAGCGTCTCGATAAAGGCGCCGGTCACCGGATCATAAACGTTAATGAGTCCGTCTCCAAAATTACCAACCCAAAGTTCGTTTTCCACGACAGTGAGTCCCCAGGGAGCATTAAGATTCCCGTTGGACACCAGGCGTCTGAGAAAGTTGCCGCTGGTGTCGAACACATTGATAAAGCCACAGCCAGCGCACGCAACGTCATCCTCCCGTCGATGGTCCTGCTTGGCGTAGGTCACAAAAATTTCACCGTTGAAATTTCGGATGCCGAACGGTGCCGAACGGCCCGTACCCAGCCGGAAGGTTCGGATCGACGAAGCCGTTGGGAGTCACCTGATGAAAATTCTCATCGTAGGTTTCAACATGACCTGTATGAAAATCTGTCACGTACAGGAAGTTGTGACCATTGGCGACGCCGAGCGTTGCGCCTTTGTAAATGGCATGGTTAACGCCGTGGTTCGTGCCGTTATCGACAGCAATGATGGCGTGCGTTAGGTCCAGCGTCGAGTTCCACCCCGAGATGGAACCATCTTCACTGACAAAAATGAAAATGGCAGGTGCCGAGTTTCCATTTTTTGTCACCTGGAAGAATGAGGTGTCGTTGTGGACGATGCCGGTGGGGTTTCCTGTTCCTCTGTTCCGCGCGGCCGTTGGAATCTCTACTACCAGGCTAGCAGCCGTGCCATCCTGATGGTAGATGGTAGACACGCCGGTGCCGTTGTCGCTGACCCAAATATTGCCAGATGCGGAGGCTGCCATGCCCCACGGATTGACAAGGTTTGGATCGACGTGCTGTGCGACGCCGGGAATATCGGATTGGAAGTTTGTCCACGAATAGGTGTCCGCGCGCCCAGACGTGGCCGTCAGAATTGCTGCTGCCAACAGAGGCAGAGCAATTTTCATATAAGCATTAGTTGTTTTCATAGGTTTGATTGATTGTTTTTTCTGTTGGGGAATCGCAGCGATCAGTTCCGTGTAGCGCATCGGAAAAGTAACAGTGTTGTTACTTTTCGGAGAAAATCGTCCGAGTGAAAGGTCGGGGCTATTCCGCCCGCGAACGGCCGCTACTTCGTGCGACCGTTCGCGATCATCTGATCAATGTGCCAGCTGTAGCGCTCACAAACGCATATGCCTGGCATGATCTGCTGCTTGCGCCAGTTGGGTCATATACGCAAAGAACGCCGGCGACTGGCCAATGAAAAGCCCCATGTTCGTTAGAAACGTGAGAGCACCCATGGCAACGCCCTCCGTCTTCGTTGGTCGAATGATCGAAACAATCGGCAGGCTTCTCACGGCTCCGGCATGATCAGGGCCTTGTCGAAGAGCTCGTCCTCCACCTCCAGATCCGGAAAAGTCACCGAAACACCGGTTACCGGATCGATGGCAGTCAGGGGAGGCGCATTGCCCGCCACATCCGACCAGGTTTGAAAATGCATGGTTTCCGTAGGGCCAATGCTAATCAGGATCCGCAAGACTTCCTCATGGGTCGCCCTCTGTGCCAGTGAAGGGTAGAGGCTGTTGCCACCTTGCTCAATGGTTGGAAAGTGGAAAGCGGCCGTATTCGCGATCGCCTGTAGGAAATTAGGATCCGTGGTGTCCGCATCGGTCCTGGGAATTGCCGTATGCTGGTTAACCCCTAAAGTCGGGACGGCCTGCGGAAAGACATGATTTGGATCAAGATCCGGATTATGGCTGTCGTCGCGATAACGCGTCCACCAGCTGGTATCGATGGTAAGTTGCGTCAGGTTGGTGAGCCGGTGCCCAATCAAGTCCGGATTAACTCCGGTGGCTATGCTGCCCATCAGAGTCCGAAACGGATCCAGATTTGCAGGAGCCGCTCCTTTGGAAACCAGATACGCGTTTAGGAAGGTGTGGTGAGTAATCTCATCATCGGTGTTGTCATGGATGTAGTCTCCCATTTCATCCTCAATAACCTCCAAGGCAGCAGTATAGTCCGGATTGGCACTGCCGCCTGGGACTTCGTCATCCTGGATGCCACCCAGTTCGTTGTATTGGATCCAAAAGTCCGCCTCGAGTAGTTCCAGCGCCGCTGGGAACCGTAGCAAGGCTGCGTCTCCGGGCGTTAAATCGCGACTTGTTGCCTCTGCGATTCCACTGCGACCCAGCAATCCTACGCCGATTGTCCCTGCTCCAACGGCGAGCGATTTGCCTAGGAATAAACGACGGCTGATAGAACGTCTTCGAGACTTAACTCTCGTTTCCAAGTTGTGCTCTAAAGGACGATTTTCGCTATCGCTAGAATCATTTGCTGTAGTTTCATTAATTGTTTTCATGCCCGTAGAATCGCAGCAATTCACGCCGCGCGCTGCATGGCAAAAGTTACACGTTTGTTACCTCACCAGCTGCGCCCGAAGCCACCTGATCCTACCTAACAAGTGCTTCTTGCCGCCTGCCACGTCTCGGTGCTACAGTTAGAATCCTACTAGGTCTGTGCACATAAGGCCGTGGCTTGTCTCCGGCATCTTCGCAGTGGCCGGTCTCGGCCTCCACACTACACTCTGCCGAGGTTTCTCCAGACAGATCGCTCACCAGACCTTGAGCGAGCAGACATTTCAGACAAAGCGCTTCTCCCAAACGCCATGGCGATCCGCACCGTGGGCAGGTGACCGGTTGCTTATACAGATGGATCGAAGCTGGAATGTTGCTCATAGGAATGTGAAAGCCAACCACCGATTCCAGCGAAGAATGTTCCGTTTTCATAACAAGCATAATCGCCGATAACTGCGGTCTGCTCCAAATGAAGAAGAGTAACGCGGTCGTTACTTTGCAGGTTCTTTGGTTGCCAGCTCAGGTGCCGGACTTTAGAAATTCGAGGATCTGCTTGTGCTCGTCTGGCGTGAGATTACCAATCACGCGCATGTGTTGCATTACCACTTCCCATTTGGCGCCGGTGTATTCTGAAGGTGAGCGCATGGTGTGACAACGTTGACAATTTTCCGCCCAAAGTTGTGCGCCGCCTTTTTCTGTAGTCCCAGCAGCGACTTCTCCTGACTGCTTGTTCGCCGCGCAGCCGATCAGCCAGCTCACTGCGACGCAAGAGATGATGATAGCTCCGGGCAAGCCAATCCAACGGGAACCCATCTGAATGAGTTTATTCATAGTCTAGAAGCCCAGCGCAGCTTGCATTAGAAAAGCGTCCTGGTCTCGGGCGCCACCGTTCTTGTCGTCAAGTTCGTAAGCGATTTTGAGCACAGCACTGGGCGTAACCCAGTAATTGAGGCCAAATGACCAACGTTGCTCATCAAAGCCGACCGGAGTGTGCAACTGATTTAATCGATCGTAACGCACGACCGGCTCAAACTTTTTAATGATGTCATTGTCGATGTGAATCGGACGATAGGAGAGCTGCGCGTAGCCGCCGTTACGGTTATTGTTGAACGTAAGTGGGCCGAAGCCTTGCTCACCATCAGGATCGAAGACGAAATGCTCCACGTGTGACCAAACCCATTGCGCCCGAGCAGTGATGAGGCCTTTTAATAAGGCCGAGTCAGTCACGATATTCAGATCGACTGACTGCAAAATATTCTCCACCGCACGATCGCGTGGCCCGACTTTTGAGCGTTGAATGCCGTAACCAATTTCCAGTTGAGGAATGGGGATAAATCCGACGTGCCCTCCGACCGCGACGTGGCCGCCAAAGTTGCTAGTGTTATCAAAATCGAGCATCCCAATCTCGCTGAAATCGTCCGACTCGGTAATCACGTCAGGGGCGTTTGCGACAAAGGCGACATATTCGAGTTTGGTCGGGCCAATCGGAATAACACCGCGCAATTGCGCGCCTAGCTCCGACTCCGGCAGCAGACCGTCGAAAACGGCCAGGGGCTTATCGGGCATTTTGTTTATCCAGTCCGGGTGTTGTCGCTCTACGAAGAAATTCGTCGGGTTCAGGAAGCGGCCCACATCGATTGTCATGTAATCGTTCAGGAGATAAGCGGCCTCAGCTATCGGAAGATCGACAGTTGTTTCACCATTGTCGAACCCCAACTCCAGTTCTGCTTGGAAGAAAAGGCGATCTGTCGGCCTCCACAGGAAGATTGGATTAAAGGAAGCGTCGAAAAACGGATCCTCTCCGCTGCGCGCTGTAAATCGGGCACTCCCGAAACCTGCGAGCAGAAATTTCATCGTCCCAGGCACGGCTTCTTTAACCTGTGTTTTAAGCGTCTCGACCTCCTGACGCAGTTCCTCCGTGGCAGCTTCGGGCGGTGCGGCGGCGACCTGTTTCCCTTCGCTGACAGATTTTGCCGGCGCAGGCGCCTGGGCTGCACTTGCGGTGAGCTGTTCAACTGTCGCTTTCAATGCCTCCATCTCCTTTTTCATCGCTTCGTGCTCGGCCTTAAGTTTCTCGTACTCGGCGCGTGATACGGAGCCGCCGGCAGGAGCGGCGTTCTCCTGTGCGCGGCCCACTGACAGCGAGGCAAGCATCGCAATCGCTAAAAACGTGCACGTAAGCGCTTGTGATATCTTAAACCTGCCGACGCTGATGGCGGTCACGCCATCAGCGCTAAGGCGCACTCTGCGTTAGAGACAAGCCGCCAAAAGTAACAGGACTGTTACTTTCTGACTCAACGGTGCCAACCTGTTTTCACTGCCCGGCTTGTTTCCCGCCGAGTGTTCGGATGTAATTGATTAAGTTCCACCGATCCGTTTCCGATAGTTTTGTGCCAAATCCCGGCATCGGCTTTTTCCCGGTAGTGATCTTCCAGAAGAGAGCGCCTTCAGATTGGCTTCGCGATTCAGACAGCCTCGCCGGGTGAATACCGAGTTCGGCAGCAGCCGAACCATCGCCGTCGCCGGAAGGCCCATGACACGAAGCGCAATGTTTGGTATAAAGTTTTTGCCCTTCAGCCGTAGAGGTCTGACTTGCAGCAACCGGATTTTTCTTGGCGGCCTCGGTGGCAGGCGCCTGCCATTTTTTTCCCGATATCGAACTTGCCGCGGTGACTCCGCCAAACAACAAACCGAGAGCTATCAGAATGGCAGTCCCTTGTTTGGTGCTTGACTCAACCTTGCGGCTTAATGTCGAAGCAACGAATAGTGAAGCGCAGGATGTGATTATCGCCTTCATACCGATAGGATCGAAATGAACTTGCTTTTGCGGCGCATCTGGGAGGTAACAGCGCTGTTACCTTCACAGACCACTCCTAAGCAAGATGACTACGGCTACTTTTTAGGTTGGCGTGCCGGGGGCGGCGACTCGAATCGGAACTCTTTGTGCCGAACATGGCCGCCCGCGTAAGCGATGTAACCGCCAACACCGAGACTGACTAGTGCTATAATCAGCGTTGCGATGGCCGTAGGAACGGCTGCCTTCGGTGCAGCAAACTCTGCTGTAATTCCGACAGCAGACAGCGCAGCAACAACGTAAAAGACGTAAATCAACTGTTCGCCGCGACGCATGTGCTCATCGAGCCATTTATCACCGGCTTCATCAACCATTGCTTTCACTCGATCGTACCCTGCTTCCCCGTAGTAATAAACCGGCCACGCTGACGCAGCGCTCACCATCACAAGCGTGAGAGCGGTTACGCGAGCTGCCCTGGTTTTAAACAAAAGCGCAATGAACAAGCCGAGCACACCCACTGCCAGTCCGTAGACCGGCAGTGGATTCAGTAAGACGTGGACATATTCAGGTTTGCTTAGGTGCTCGATCATCCTAGATACGCGATACCACGATGATTTAAGGCGATTTCGACGGTAATCTTCTTCGCTCTCAAATATGCGTCTTCACTTCGAAGACTTCAGAAACTCAACGATGGCTCGTTGTTCCTGTCCGGTAATGTTGGCACGCAGACGCATGTGATGAACGATCACATCCCATTGTGCGTTGCCATACATTGTGGGCGGTCGAATGTTATGGCAGCGCAGACAATTGTTAGACCAAAGCTGTTCACCGCTAAGACCCATGTAGGTATCGCTCGAGACCGCACCGCTCGACTCGGTCGCCGTTTTCCGTTTTGCTTTAGGGTCCGCAAACAGGTTCACGCTCGTGCTGATGAAGAGCAGGAGGAAAGCTATGGGGAGACTGCGCTTCAGCATTTTAATCATATAGCTCCTTTGCTCAGAAACCCATGGCTGTCTGAAAAAACAGAGCGTTCCTGTTGCGCTCGCCATTCGGCTTGTCCCATTCATAAGCGGCTTTGATTACGGTGCTGGGGCTAAGCCAGTAATCCAGCCCAATGGTCCAACGGGTTTCCTCCGGATCGCCGAGTCCACTCGGATCGGCACTTAGGTGGTCCCAGCGGAAGATCAGTTCGAGGTTCCTTAGGAAATCGATGTCGAGTTTAGTGGGCCGATACGCGATCTCCGCGTAACCACCATCTCGCTTAGCTGTCAACGGAAGCGGTCCGAACCCGAGCGAACCATCGGGGTCATAGACTGCGTGATCGACTTTACTCCACGCGTACTGCGCGAACAGATTGATACGGCCTTTCAGCAGATCGGAATTGCGAGTAATTTCCAAATCAACAGACTGAACTAAAGCACGCAAATCAGCGAAGGTGGTTCCTTGAAAGCCCGGTTTTGATGTTTCAAAGCCATAACCGACCTCGACTCCTGGGATTGGGAGAAAACCAACTCTGCCGCCAATTGCCTTGTCATCGTTGTTATCTGTGTAGCTATTGAAATCGAGCGTGCCCGCGGTGCGGGCATCAAAGGTGTTGAGCGTAGGACCGTTGGAAACGTAGAAGGCGTAATCCACGCGGGTCGGACCGATAGGAAATCCTCCGCGCACCTGGGCGCCGACCGATATATTTGGCAGAACCCCATGATAAACACCGATCGGGCGGTCGGGCAGTTTGTTGATCCATTGGGGCTCGAAGCGTTCGACAAAAACATTACTCGGACTAAAAAATTCTCCGACGCCCAAGGCTATGTAATCATTGAGAAGATACGAGATCTGGGCATTCACAAGGTTCACATTGGTGCCGCCACCGCTGGGCTCGATCTCCAGCCGGCCGTCAAATAAGATTTTCGGCGTCAATTCCCAGAGGAAAAGGGGGTTTAAAGAAGCCGAAAACGTAGACACGTCGCCGTTACGCGCTTCAAACATTCCTTCGGCCCAACCAGCGAGCAAGAATTTCGTTGTCCCGAGCAGTGATCCTTCCGGTTCGGCAACTGGCGGCGCGACTTCCGCGGCGACTTGCTTGTGCATGTCGGCGACGGCTTGGCCTTGGGAACTCTCTGGCGGCGCGACCTCCTTATGGCTCTCCACGATGGCTTGGCCTTGGGCGTTCTCTTGCTTTTGAGTGGCTTCTCTTTCTTTCTTAAGAGCGTCCAGTTCTTTCTTCATCGCCAGCATTTGGCCTTTAAGCTCCTCGTATTCTTTTCTTGTGACGTATGCGTCTGTTGTCGCGTTCTCGGCACGAGCTACTGGGAATGCCACTGTGAGGAGAGTGCCCTCAATAATCGCCAGCAAATAACAATTTCGGATATTTTTCATTTTTCGTTACCTCCTTGCGAGTGTTCGAAGATAGTTAATCACATTCCAGCGGTCGCTGAGCGAAAGCCGACTGCGGTAACTGGGCATCGGTTTCTTGCCGACCGTAACTTTCCAGAACAGCTCGCCATCTGTTTCTTCTCGCACCACCGGATCTGAGAGTTTGGCCGGATGAATGCCCAGATCAGCCGCATCTGGTCCATCACCGTTTCCCGCCTTTCCGTGACAGCCTACGCAACGTTGCAGATAGATTTTCTGCCCGACCGCGAGTGAAGATTCGTTGACGGCAACCGGATTTTTCTTCCGCGCCTCCGCTGCAGGGGCGACCCACTTCTCTTTCGATTCCGGTTCTTCCACACTCACGGCGATGAGCGCTGAACTAAGCAAGACCGTGAGAATTCCCAGCAACTTCACGCGAGGGCCGAAGTGAGTATTCAAGTGACGCTCCGCGAAGAATTTCTCGGGTGTGATAGCGGCGGTAGTGACTTCCTCAACCTTTCTGCGTAGCTAGGCGGAGCTTTTCAATGCGATGGTGCTGGACTTAGCTTTCACGGCGCCGCCTAAAGTTCGCTTACGGTCCGAGCAGGCTCCAGCCGGCGGGAAGCGTTGGGCCGAACGCGCCGCTGACGAAAAGGTTGTTATTCATATACCAGATGGCTGTTTGCCGCGTGCCAGCGTTGTAAAGCACGTAGTCCGGCTTCCCGTTCGAGTTAAAGTCGGCTGTGGCCACTAACGCCCAGCCAGCGGGAACGGTCGGCCCATTAGCGGTTCCAATGCGCGTTGGTCCCGATAAATACCAGATTGCTGTCTGGCGGGTAGTGAGATTGAACAAGCCATAATCTGGATGGCTGTCGCTATTGAAATCCGCCACACCTCTCAGCCCCCAACCAGCCGGAAGAGTTGGGCCAAACGCGCCGCTGACGAAAAGGTTGTTATTCATATACCAGATGGCTGTTTGCCGCGTGCCAGCGTTGTAAAGCACGTAGTCCGGCTTCCCGTTCGAGTTAAAGTCGCCTGTGGCCACTAACGCCCAGCCAGCGGGAACGGTCGGCCCATTAGCAGTTCCAATGCGCGTTGGTCCCGATAAATACCAGATTGCTGTCTGGCGGGTAGTGAGATTGAACAAGCTATAATCTGGATGGCTGTCGCTATTGAAATCCGCCACACCTCTCAGCCCCCAACCAGCGGCAAGAGTCGGTCCGAATGCGCCGCCGATGAAAACGTTGTTGTTTAGGTACCAGATCGCTGTTTGCCGGGTGCCGGCATTACGGACCACCCAGTCCGGATGGCCGTCGCCGTTAAAGTCAGCTACTGCAGCCACAGCTGCGCCAGGTGTGGCACTCGGCGTCGAAGTAGGACTGGGTGTTGCTGTCGGCGAAGGTGTCGGCGATGGATTGGACACCGTCACCGTGCCTACCATGTTGCAACACGCTCCATGCGGGGTGCAGTAATACGGAAACGAACCAACGGTGTTGAAGGTGTGACTGAAGGTAGCTCCCTGGTTGAGGATTCCAGAGTCCCAGATTCCATTGGGCATCCCTGGTGAACCCGAGGTGGTGCTGTGACCGGTCGAGCTCCAAGTCCATTGCACTGTATCGCCCGGGTGAATCATCACCGATGAAGGCGAGAAACAGAGGCAATTGTTTCCAACCGTTACCGTGACCGTGGCCGCGCTTGCCACACTTGGGCAGAAAGCGACAAGCGGAGCGATAATCACCACCAATACCGCAATGCGTAGCGAAAAGGTTTTTATGACATCAACCACACTGCACAATTGCAAACAATCTCTTGCTGCACACAAGGCAGCAAAAGTAACGAGGTTGTTACTTTCCTCGAAGCGCTACCTACGTGATCGCACGATGCACCAGTGTACCTCAATGGCGTTCGCGGGCGTCGATCGTGTAACCAACGTGGCGCACGGTGTGAATCAGCGGAGGATCACCGATCTTTCTTCGCAACCGGCCGATGAACACTTCGACCAGCTTCGTATCGTATTCGTGTGGGTGTTCCCAAACGCGTTCGCACAGCTCGGTGCGCGTGAAGATACGAGCCGGTTCCCGCATCAGTACCTTCAGCAACATTAGTTCTCGCGGGGAAAGCTCGATTCGATTCGCGCCCCGGTGCACATCGTGGGTGGCCAGGTCCAGTGTGAGATCACCAACCTGGAGATTCAGCCCCGGTTCTTCCGGATAACGTCGCCCCAGAGCATTCACGCGAGCCACTAGTTCGCGCATCGCAAACGGCTTTGGCAAATAATCGTCGGCGCCAAGCTGCAAGCCGGTGACGCGGTCTTTCACCTCGCCTCGAGCCGTAAGCATCAGCACGCGGCTGGCCATGTGTTCCGAACGCAAATGCCGCAGGACGTCAAATCCGTCGATGCCAGGCAGGATGACATCGAGCACGATTAGATCGAACGGTTTTTGTTTTGTTTTATCCAAAGCTCGCTCACCGTCATGAACGACCATCGGATCGTGCCCAGCCTCGGTGAGCGCCGAAGCAATTTGCCTTGCCAACTGGACATCATCTTCAACCACAAGTATGCGCATGGGTTTTCGAATGGTGGAAACTTAAAACCTTATCGTGAATTGGGCGGCGAACAGGTGATTATCCTCACCTTCGCCGGTTGTTTCGTGCTGAAAATCATACTGGAGTTTTAACTGTGCGTGAGGCGTAAAGCGATACGTTGCGGCAATGTCGATTCTGCCGAGGTCTCGACTCCATTGAACATTATGACCGTAGCCATCGCTGACCGTGCCGAAGAGCTGTTGGTTCCAGCGAATGGCGCCAAAGAACTGCGGCGTAAACTTATATTTTGCTTCGATGTAGTAAGCGAATGTATCTGCGTCGCCAACGTTCGGAACCTCGAACCGCGCTTCATAAAATTCGGCCCACACTTGCAGATGATGCCAGGCGAAACTGGCATCCTGCCCAAGAACAAATTCGCGATAATCGTCGATATCGCGTCCGGGCGGCAGCGTGGGTTCGGCTTCGCGCCGAAAATACGAGCCCTCGCTCGCTGACAAGCCAAAATTCCACGCCTCGTTAGGCCGGAAACCGACCCGTGAACTGAAAGTCGGATTTTCGAAACCGTTCTCCGTAATATACCAGGATTCAGGCCGCGACGAGAGCGAGGCGTTTTTGATCTCAACGGCGTAATCAAACCGACCCAGTTTTCCTGAAATAGAAAAGCCGTTCGCGTAACTTGGTCCCCAGATTACCGGATTAAACGCATACTTTCCGTAGTAGTAGGGTCCGTAGATGAAATCGGCCGGTGAATACGGAGCGTATTTATCGTCAATCGCGGTGACATTTTCATAGACTAACGGCGCGTTGATAAACGGGTTGTCCCACGACAAGTGCCGTGGGACCCAATTGCCGACAACGGTCGCGAATTTGCCGGCCTGCAAAGTAAAACGGCCGTCTTCCCAAGGCGTAATCCGAAGCGCATACTCATCCAAACGGATCTGAGCGCCGTGATTGCTTGGGTCGAAACCACGATCAAGGCGCGATTGCGCAAAGAAATAAATCTGCGATCCGATTTGCGTGTCCAGAAAGAGTGTCAAGCGTGGGTTGAAAAGAGTGTCGACGCTGCTGTCGATGAGACCAGGCGCGGGTTGTTCGAAATGATAGATCTCCAAATCGAGCGTGCCGCTCAATCGTGCGCGCAGATTGTCTTGAAATGCAGAGATCGTGAGCGCGGTGTCGAGCCGGTCGAGAAAGTCATCGACATCGAAGGCGCACGCAGTGCAGGCAAAGACGCACAGGCTGAAAGCGCGCAACTTCATGCAACTGCATTAACACCGTCCGCAGCAGGAAAGCGCACTTCAAATTCAGTCCAGTCGTTCTCCGAGCGAACCAGGCGCAAGTCGCCGCCATGCAACCGGGCCAGTTCGCGTGCCAAATTCAAGCCGATTCCGTGACCCGAAGCAGCCGAAGGCGTCGAGTTGTGATGAAACCGTTCAAAGATGTTTTCACCGGGCGGAATTGTACGGCCCGTGTTGCCGATGGTCAGCACAACGTCTTTGGCGTTGGCGTGTGCGCTGACCCGAATTCGACCACCGGGACGGTTGTACTTTCGTGCGTTCTCCAGGAGATTTTGTACGATGAGCGACGTGTACCGTTTTTCGCCAGCCACAAACATGCCGGCTGGAAACTGCTTCTCGATCTTCACATCGGGCGAATCGGGAAGCGCACCGAGATCATCGAGCCACTCATCAACGAGCTGGCTAAGATTTACTGATGTCGATGCGATTTGAAGATGACCAGCGTCCATGCGCGACAGAAGAAGCAAATCGTCAATTACGCCGGTCAAACGATGCGTCTGATGGAGCAAAGCGGACAACTCCTCGTAAACCTCCGGCTTAAAATCTTCGCGCGCCAGGAATGATTCGAGGCCAACGCGAAGAACGGTGACCGGACTTTTCAACTGATGCGAGGCGTCGGCCGAATATCGTGTCGATCGCTCCAATTCCTCAGCAGTCGAGGCGAGCGCGGCTTCCGCGCGTTTTCGTCGTGCGCGATTCTCTTCCGAATCCAGTGCAAGCTTCTTTACTGGCACCGAAAACCTCAGGGCGACCAAATGGCTTGCGACGAAACCGCCTAACAAAAGCAGCGCGCTCGCGCCGCCAATTTGCCAGCGAAGCCGATGCAACTGCGCCATCGAATCGGCCAGTGGATAGACGCAAATTTCGTAAGCGGGCGGAAAGAGAGAACCGGGATTGAGCCGCTTGTAAAAAAGGAGCTGTGGCGCATCATCGACGTTGACACGAAAATTGCTTTCCGCGCGACCGGAATCCGCGACCGCATCTGCTATTTTCTTGCTTAAAGATGCCTCTGCAGATTTCGGAAGCGAAGGCAAATGCAATTGGCCGTTCACCCAGATGCCGCTTTTCATTCCCGCGCTCGCGTCCGTCTGCTTGGGCTGAAACGGCTTGAACCCGACCACGAGGGCGGAAATGACATCGCCGGTATCGGTCGAAAAAATCGGCACGGCCAGAACTTCAGCAACCGCACCTCTGCCGGCGCCGACTTTTTTCTGGACGTATCCGATCTGCTGCGTTGCCGGCAATTTCGCCAAGGACAGCTGTGCTTCCGCTTTGGGATCCAGCTGCCCAACTTCCTTCGGATTCGGCGGTTTCAGGACGGCCCCTGTGCCATCTAGAAACCGATAGAATGTTGCATAAAGCGATTGCGCTCCCTGCTCCGGGGGCGGTTCTTCGCCTTCCATTAGATCGCGCAGCTCGTCTTTTGCGCTGGGATACAAAAGATCGATTGCATTGTCTTCGATAGCCGCGTGGATCCGCGACTTGGCCGCAAGCGCGTTACAACGATCGGCCAGTGCTGCATGCCGCAATTCCTCAAGCTTGTGCAGCGAAGAAAGCTCAGCCTGAAAATTCTCCTGCAAATTTCGTTCTGCATCGGCAGTGACCTTGCGCTGCGCGAGATAGAGACCAAGCGCGGTCAGGGCTGCGACAATGACCATTATCGCGGTGAACAATCGAGCACGAAAGCTCGCTACATCTTTGTCTCTCGCTTGGTCCGGGACATTCATGGGAAATCAACGTGCAGCGTTTGTCCGTTTTTCAAGTCAACCGGCTTTTCTCGTGTGGTCCTGCTATCGATCCACGCTTTGAGCGTATAGTGACCCGCTGGAAGTCCGTCTAATCGAAAGTGTCCAGCTGTGTCTGTCATCACGAAATAGGGAGTATTCAGAACCAGAATTAATCCGCGCATGTGTTCGTGAATGTCGCACCGCAATGTGACCAGGCCCGGCTTGTCGAAAACTTGCGATGGGACCGGTCGCTCGTCCGGCCGATAACGCCCAAGATCAAATCGTTTGGCTGGTGAATAAGAAAAAATGTTGTGATAAGTGTCATCAAGACTTGGAAATTCAACCTTCGTTCCGGCTCGCACTGGCAGGAGCGCTGGAATGAACGTCAAATCTTTTTGCGTGACTTGTTTCGTCGGTAGCGAAGCCGGTTGGGGAAAAGAACCATCGAGATAAACCACAGCCAGCGGTGGCTGAGTGGACAGAACGCCGCCTTTGGTGACGATCTGGTAGCGTTTCGCCTGCACCGGGGCCGAATACGATTTCGGCAGTTCTACGCGCCCCTCTACCGTGGTGCTTGCCGGAAGCGCCACGGGAAGCAACGGTAGAATCGCGCTACACCATAGCAACCCGCGCAAACGCATTTTGTCGTTAGTTTAGCAGGTGTTTCATCGGACGAAAAGTGTTTGAGGCCACATCGAAAAAGTAACAAAGGCGTTACTTTTTTGTGACGATGCGCGATTCAGCGTCGCTTTTGAATCGATTCCTGGTGATCCTTTGTTCTTTGCGCGTTTGCCTCAAAAACTTTTGGGTTCAGCGCCGCCATTGCGGGGAGAGTGAAAAGAATTGTCGCGACCAGACTCCAGAAAATTCCGATGGCGCACGCGATACCGAGACCGGTGAGTGCTGGGTTTCGCGCAAGAGCGAGCGAACCGAAACCGCTCACCGCGGTCAAACCCGCGAGTAGAACCGGCTTCACCACGCCGGCAACATCATGCTCGATTTCGCGTGTCTTTTGCCAGACCAGCACAACGTATATCCCGTAATCCACGCCGATGGCCAGCACAAGACGGAACGAGAGCACATTGAGCAGATTTAGATTTACGTGCAGCAGTTTCATCGAAGCGATCATCGCTCCGACACCGAAGGCGAGTGTGATGACCTGGATGAGCCACAAACGAAGATCCCGGTACAAAAGGGCCAGCAACGATATGTCGAAGATCGCCATTAGCGCGCTGATTATAAGCAGTTGATGATGCGACCATGGCTGGAGATCGGCGAGCGCGTAGCTCCAGCCGGAGAGAATCATCGGAACACCGGCCACCGGCAGGTCGCGTCCCAACTCCTGGCTTTGCGTGTGGGTCGAGACCGCCTGATGGGTAGTGACAAATCCAGTTGTCAGCGATGGGTCCTTCCCGAAGTAACGGTCCACTAAAAACCACCAGCTCGATGATTCCGGCAATTGGGTCCGCCAGTTTGGCAGGGGCGCATTTCGAGCGGCAACACGCTGTAAGTCGTCAAGCAACCTGAATGCTGGCTCGAACGAGTCGCGGCTGAATCCTTCCACGTCCAGTGTTTGCTCCAACGTCTCGCGTGCTGCTTGGAAATTGATCGTGCTCAAACGTTGTCGATTTGCTTGCATCCAATTTGGTGACGGACAGAGCGCCGCAGGTGTGGAGAAATTCTTGATTTTGCCCGCTGCCTGGAGCTGCCGCCAATGCGCGGAGATTTTTTGCCAGTAATCATGCAGTTCCTGCGGATTCCTCCCGCGAACAATTCCCAACACTGGCTCCCAACGGACCGGCATTTTTTTCATGATTGCTTGAAGGGCACGACTTGCGCGGATGTTTTTCGGTTCCAACGAACGTGTGCTGGCTTCGAACTGGAGCGGGGGAACCGGCGAAAAGCCAATGGCAGTCAGCAGCAACAAAACTATACCCGAAGAAATCAGCATGGGCGCGGGTTTGCGCACAGTCCATCGCACGTAATTTCTCACGACCTCGAAGAGCCAATCATGGCGAACTGCCCCGTGTCGTTCACGGACAAACAGAAACAAGATCGAGCACATGAACAGGCCGGCGACGAAAATGCCGATCGCAATGAGCACACCGAGTTGAGAAAAGCTCATGGCGCCGCTTAGCACCAGCGCAAGAAATCCTACCGCTGTGGTGAGCGCGCCAAAAAAAATCGCGCGTCCGAGTTTTACCACTGATGTGGCGATGGCCTGCTGATGCGGCTCTCCGTCGGCGCGCGCCTGATGGTAGCGTCCGATGGTGAGAATTGCGAAATCCACGCCGAGCCCGACGAGAATCGCGCAGAAGGCGACGCTGATCATGCTGAGTCGCCCGAAAAGCAGCTGCCCGGCTGTTAGCGCTACGAGACAAGATAAAAGAAGGCAAAACGCCATGCCCGCCAGCGGCAGCCATCGGCGAAAACCTGCAAAGAAAATAATGCCTACCAGCACGACCGATCCAAGCAATGTCGCCACGACGTCGTAGCGCATGCTCAACGAAATCTCCGACACAAAAGCTGGCCGCCCGGTTACGAGGACTTGCAATCCCGAATGTGATTCGGGATCCCATCCTTCTGCTGCGGTCGCACGAAATTCATTCACCCGGCGCATCAAACGCTGGCATTCAAACGCGCTGACAGTCGTCTGGCTCGTCACCACGAGAAAGATTCGCATGGTGCGATCCTGCGATGTGAGTGGCTGTTCCTGTTCGATCACGGTACTTTCTGCAAAAGGCTTGAGCGCCGGCGCAATCAGACCAAGCGGATCGAACGAAAGCTCGAACTGCGGCCGCGGCGAGCCGGCTTCGATCTGTTGACGCAACCGATGAAGACGATCGCGAATTTTCTCCGGTTGCAAGATCGACATTGCCTCGTCGAAAACGTGCGGTTCCAGATTGAGAAGTAACGGGACCGCGATTGATTGGAGGTCGCGAATGCCTTCGGGCGTGGCCATCGGCGAACCAGCGAGCACGCGCGCGCACCATGGTTGCCGCCGCAGTCGGTCGGCAAACACCGGCGCGAACTTCTCCAGTTTATCGACATCACTTGGATTGCATACAAGCGCGAACGTTAACTCCCGCGTTTGCTCAAAATCGCGATCGTAAATTTTTAGACCTTGCACCGATGAAAATCTGCCGGGCAAAACGTTGAAGACCTCGGAATCAAGTCGCAACGACGTAACGAGAATCGCGATGCAAGCGACGGTCAGCGAAGCTACGCCACACCAAACCAGCGCGCGGCGATGCGTGATGGTTCGGGCAATGAAATCACTGGTACGCATAAGCCGAGCTAGTTTCTGCAACCGCTGTGCGTTTTACAACGGCTGAGTCGGATTTGTCATCAACACCGGCCTTCACGGCGGCGTTAATCAGAACCGGAATAGGAACGTCTCGTTGCCGGCGACGTATCGCAGGATCTTCTGATTCGGTGCACGAATGAATTGATCTCGCAAGGCCAGCCAACCGCGCAACTGCGGCGGTGCTTGTGCGATAGGTCCAGACCAGCCCTGGCGCGCGAAGGCGCCAGTGATTTTGGCGAAAGTGGCATCTTGTCGGAGGAACAGCAACGTTATTCCCGGGCCTTTCGAGACGGTCAAATTAAAGTCGCCCGTCTTTGAGAAGCGAACGAGGATGTCGCCAATCAGCGTTGTCTTCGGGCTATGATACATGAGTTGGCCCGTTTTCGTCTGCCATCCAGCTGCAGGTTCAGAGAATTCATGATGCGAGACGGTTGCGCAGCTTGTTACGCAAAAAACAGCAATCACGAAAGCGGGAATTGGGTAGAGGCAATTGACCTCGATCACCCGTGCGACCGGCAAGAATACTCGGGCGATTCGGTGAATCGCCCCTACCTGTGCCCTCATGGCGCCGCACGTACCGTTTCCATGGTCGCTCGCACTTCTGCTTTGTCTGGCACCAGCGTGAGTCTTGGCGCAATTGGATGATGCCGTTGCAGCCAAACAAGGAAATAAAATACCCACATTCGCCACCGAATGGCGAAACTGTTTCCAACATTTCCGCCAAGCACCGCATTCACCGCAGGCGCAAGTCCGAGCACATTGCGCGGCGCCAGAAACACTTCGATGAATTCCTTCGTGTACCAAGCGTTCACAAATCGGAGATAAACATCCATCGCGCGGTTCACCGCTCGCTCGTACTGCGGGAACAACCGCTTCCCCTTGTGCGGATGATCAAGAACGTCGTTAAGCGCATCGGCGGCGAGTTCGCCGCTGAACACCGCAAGGAAAACCCCGCTGCTAAAAATCGGATCAATGAACCCCGCGGCGTCGCCTGCCAGCAACCAGCGGTCGCCGTGCAATTTTGCGCTGCGATAGGAAAAGTCCGCTTCGACGTAAACTTGCGAGACGCGTCGCGCGTTTGTCATGCGTTTGGCGATGATTGGTTGTTCGGCCAGCGCTTGATCGAGAAATTCTTCAGCGCTGAGTTTTGACTTGCGAAACGTTTCGCTGTCGAGAACCACTCCAACGCTCGTGCGCTCGGCGGTCAGTGGGATCAACCAGAACCAGCGATCGATGGCACGAATCAAAACTGTCAGCGTGCCGTCAATTCCTTCCGCGCGCCAGACACCGCCGTAGTGCGCGAAGATGGATAGCTTCTGAAGATGATCGTAGGTCTTTTTAATTTTGAATTGCCTGCCGAGTACAGACGTGCGCCCGCTGGCGTCGATCAGATAGCGCGCCTGGACCGAATTAGAAGAGCCGTCGCTTTTTACCGTAAGCTCGACGTGTTCTTTCGAGAACTCGACGCGATCAACTGAAGTTTCTTCGTGCACTTCCGCGCCGCATTCGGCGGCATGATCTAATAGTACCTTATCGAAATCACCGCGTGTGACCTGATAAGAATGATCGGTCTGGGAGCGATAGCCGTCCTTGAAGTAAAACTTGGTTCCACTTTCCGAGCACGCGCCGACGATTTCGCCGCCGAATTTTTTCATGAACCCGGCGCGCAAAAACTTTTCGTGCAGACCCAGCCGGGTAAACGCTTTCATGCTGAAGGGCAGAAGAGATTCGCCGATGTGAAAGCGCGGAAATTTTTCGCGTTCGAACACGATCACGCCCCGCCCGGCACGCGCGAGCAGCGCCGCGGCGGTGCTACCGGCCGGTCCTCCTCCGATGATCGCGACATCGTACATGGCGGTACTCATCGTGTGTTGATGTTAGCAAATTTTCGAGCTTTGGGTAGGGACGCTGCGCTGCCCTTTTCCGGGGTAGGGCGGCTCACTCCGTTCGCGCCGCGCGGCAGACGGCGTCAGAGGACTGCCCGCCCTACCAATTTGTGCTAACGTGTGCACCGGAAAATGAAACTGATCGATCGATTTGTTAGCCGTGAGCTACTGGTCAACGTGGCGTTTGCGATCGCGGTACTGAGCCTGGTTCTCGTTGTCGGAAACATTTTCCGGAAACTACTCCCGCTGCTCGTGAATCACGATGTTCCAGTGGAATACCTGATCACGTTTATCGCATATGTGATGCCGTTCTCACTCATTTTCACAATTCCCTGGGGATTGTTGACCGCGATCTTGCTCGTGTTCGGACGGCTCTCCGCGGACAACGAATTAATCGCGTTGCGCTCAAATGGCGTAAGCATTTCGCGGATCTGCATTCCGCTGGGCGTGATCGCGCTCAGCTGCACGGCGCTGTGTCTCTGGCTCAACGTGCAGGTTGCGCCGGCGGCGCAGGAAAAGTTGCGCAGCACCATTTTCGATCTGGCTACACGAAATCCGATGGCGCTCTTTGGAAGCGATCAGGTAATCGACCAATTTCCCGGGCGCAAGATTTACGTTGGCAAGAAAGAGGGCAACAAGCTCGAGAACATTACTGTGTTTGAGTTGAACCAGAATTCGCTGCCGGTAAAGGTGACTTTCGCACGGACGGGGATGCTCGAAGCTGATTTGGCGAACAAACAGATCCTCATGCACCTCTATCAGGCGCGTTACCAGGAGCGCGACCCGAAAGACCCGTCCAATCTGCGGAAGATTCGAGACGGAATTAACATGGTGGAAGGGACATTGCCTATCAGCCTCCAAGAACTTTACGAGAAACAGAAAAAACGGCCAAGCCGTTCTGCATTGTCGATCGAGCAATTGCTTGAGCAATTAAAAAGCGAAAACCAGCGGGAACGCAGCGCCAGCCGCACCGAGATCAATAAACGCTTTTCATTTCCGTTCGCGTGTGTGGCCTTCGCAATAATCGGGGTGCCGCTCGGTGTCACGGCGCATCGCCGCGAGACCTCAATTGGGTTCGCCATGGGTTTAATTGTTGCCACCACCTATTTTCTCTTTGTCATCATTGGCGACACGTTGCGCGGCAACCCGCAACTGCATCCAGAGCTGCTTGTCTGGTTTCCCAATGCTCTCTTTATCGTGCTGGGCGCATTTTTGTTCCGGCGACTGGCTCGGCAGTAACCGGGTTCTCACGCTACAGCTAATGTGACTATTGCCGGTCCCGTTTCGAATTATCGCGGGCAGCAGGCTCTCGCGCTGGCCAGCGTTATTATCGTCTGTTTTGTTGCATGGCTTGCTATCCAAATTCCCAAGGGCATCCTCACCAATACAGATGAGTTGTTAACAGCCGAGCGCAGCCGGGAGATGCTTCTGACCACGCCATGGGTTGTTCATTTTAATTTCCAAAAGGATTTCGCCAAACCGCCGTTGCAGTACTGGCTAACGACGCTGACTTTGCAGCACTTCGAAAACCGCACCCTCGCGGTTCGAATTTGGCCGTTGCTTTATGGAGCGCTCACCGCGATCGCGCTGGCTTATCTGGCTCGCCTGATTGCGCCGGACCGGCCGTGGATCGCGCCGCTTAGTGTTGGCATTCTGTTTTCCTCTGCGTTGTTTTCCGCGGAGGCGGCCCGCGCTCTTCTGGACATTGGTCTGGCGTTTTTCGCAACACTCGCAATTCTTTTCGCGCAACTCGCGCGCAAACATCCGGTGTGGTGGATAGGAGTCGCTGTCGCATGCTGGCTCGGTAGTCTGCAAAAAATCCCGCTGATCATCGTTGTCTGGTTCGCGATCGTACTCGTACGGCTCGCCTCAAAAAACGAGCGACCAATGGTGTTGAACAGCTGGCTATTTTGCAGCTTCATCTTCGCCGTTGCAGCAGCAGCCATTTGGCCACTGCTCCAACTTATTAGATACGAGATGGCTTGGCGGCAGGTGTTCCACCAGGAGATAGTGGTCTTCTTCGGACCTGAGCGCCTCGGCGCACGCCCTTATTTGGAAGTCCCTTTTCGTCTAGCCACAACCGCGTGGATCGGTGGCGGTTTAGTTGCCTTCGTAGCTCCTTTCGCCGTCCTCTTTTGGAGAAAACAGAGATTTCCTGCACCGGCCAGGGAAATTTCAGTTCTTTGTATTGCGACGATTGCCCTGGCGGTGCTTTTTAATTTCCGATCGGTTCGCTATCTGGTGCCGATTATTCCCTGCCTTTGTCTTTTACTAGCCGTTATTTTTCACAGGTTTCTGGAGCAACGCTCACCGGTTCGTGTCGCAGCGGCAGTGTTGCTGGCAGTGATTCTCATGGCGGGTCTCACACAGACAGAGATTCAAATTTATTTGCGGCAAAGGAACGCCTCGCTTCAAATTGCCCACGGCAAGATAAAACTTCGCAGCGCTGAGAAGAACGTTGCTGATGAGAAGCGAGTCGCAGAAGAACTCGGTGCTTTACAGCGCGAAGGCACAAAGATGGTCCTCATCAAGGCTGTGCAAAGCGGTGGCGACTTGCTTTACGATTCGTTTTATCTCTTTCACGGGAATCTGCGTTTTCCGGTCGCAAAACTGACCGTTGACGAACTTCGCGGTGCTCCGCCGCCGCCGCCGGTCCTTGGCGCTTGCGTTGAACGTGATTTTCTTGTCGTTCAGGAAGTCTATCCTAATGTCCAGACGAAATTCACTCGTGCGCAATTCAATCTCTGGCGAGTGGACGCAGAATAAGTCGGCGCGCTAAGATGGCAGGGGTGTTGCGAAGCCTATGATCGAGCGCCTGTTCAAACTGTCTGAGAACAAAACCGACGCGCGGACAGAAGCGCTTGCTGGTGTGACGACGTTTCTGACGATGGCGTACATCATCTTCGTTCAACCGGCGGTGCTTTCGGGAAAAATGTTCGGCACGGATACTGGCATGGGCTTCGGCGCGGTCATAACCGCAACCTGTCTTTCAGCTGCGCTGGCAACGGCGATCATGGCGTTCTACGCGCGTTATCCCATCGCCCAGGCCCCGGGCATGGGTGAAAATTTCTTCTTTGTTTTTTCGGCGCTGCCAGCCGCGACAGCAGCCGGGTTTACGAACGCGTGGCAGGTGGCACTGGGCGTGGTGTTCGTTTCCGGTGTGTTGTTCTTGATTCTGTCGCTGATTGGGTTGCGCGAGCTGATTTTCAACGCAGTCAGCCCCAGCCTGAAGAATGCTATTGCGGCGGGCATCGGTCTCTTCATTGCATTCATCGGGTTGCAGCAGGCCGGTGTAATCCTCAAAGATCCGGGTACCGCCGTGAAGCTGAATCCGCATTTCACGTCGCCCGATTCCATCATCTTTTTCGTCGGTGTGCTAACGACGGCCGTTCTGCATGCGCGCCGCGTGAGGGGTTCAATTCTCTGGGGCATCATTGTCGCCACAGCTTTGGCGTGTGTGTTCAAGGTTGCGTTGCCGCACATGCCCGCTGGCATCTCCGCGGACGGTGGCGTGAGCGAATCCATGCTCAACACGCGCTTCGAATTCGCAAAAGTATTGGTTGCCCTGCCGCCGTCGCTTGGGCCGACATTTCTGAAAATGGATGTCGCGCACGCGCTGACGCCGAAAATGCTGCCGTTCGTTTTTGTCTTTCTCTTCATGCTGACCTTCGATGCCATCGGCACGTTGATTGGCGTGTGTGAGCAAGCCGGTTTCATGCGCGATAACAAATTGCCTCGCGCGAAACAGGCGATGGTCTCCGATGCGATCGGAACAGTGGCAGGCGCAGCGCTCGGCACGAGCACAGTCACCAGTTTTATCGAGAGCGCTGCCGGCGTAGAAGCAGGCGGGCGGACCGGGCTAACCGGCTTGGTTGTCGCTGCGCTTTTTCTGCTTGCACTGTTTTTCAGTCCAGTGATCGCGATGATTGGCGGATATCCGCCCATCACTGCGCCGGCGCTAACGATTGTCGGAGCGATGATGATGCAGAACGTGGCGAAGATTGATTGGAAAGATTACACCGAATCGATCCCGGCGTTCCTGATCATCATTGGCATTCCGCTATCATATTCAATTGCCGATGGCCTGGCGCTTGGGTTTATCAGCTACGCCATCATCAAAGCTTTCAGCGGTCGCAGCCGCGAAATCAGTTGGCTGACTTACGTTCTTGCGCTCGTGTTGGTGTTGTACTTCGTCTTTGTGCGAAGCCGAATGGGCTAGCTAACAGAGGATTAACTCGCAGTTATCAGCCGGAACTCTTCAGGCTTCCTCCGGCTCGGCTCCCAGCGAGAGGGAGGGTACCGTCGCGGCTTTCGCGGCTCCACGTTGAAAAACTGGAATGCGCACTGGAAAGGCGTCCCAGAGATAAACAGCCACACACGCCAGCACCAGGACCGATGCATACGGTCGAATACCGTGGAGCACATCAATCGTCCGCAGCGTCGAGTCGAGTTTCTTATCGATTAGCATTACGTGCATGATCATGGCCGCGCTTACGACCGAGATGATGAAATGAACGATGCTCAATCTGATGCTGACCCCCAGCGCGACGGCGCTGACTACCGCGCCCCACATGAGATAGCGCTCATGCATTTGGCCCAGCAACGCAAACATCAATAACCATGGCGTCGCGATCGCAATCAGGACACGCGGATCGCGCGCGCGAAGATGTCGCGCGCTTCCGCGCGCACACAACGCGAGTGCGCCAAGGCAGAGCAGACGCAGCGCCCATTGCAGCGTCAGATGCAAATCGAGCGATCCAATGTGAACCGACAGAAGGGGATCTTTTAATGACCAGCCAAGCTCGGTGAGGAGTGATGCAATGTTGTAGCAAGAGCTGATGGCAAGGTAGGGATAATGTTCGCTGCCGTAGATAAAACCAACCTGCAACCAGGCGAAGCTTCCGCCGGTGAAGGCGCCAATTACGAACACCGCAAGCCCAGTGACTCCGGCCAGCCATGCCCCTGGATGTGGCAATTTATATCGCAGGAGAAACAATAATGTAATAGCAGCAGCGACCGCGATCCAAGCTCCCGGAGTGCGCAAAAGCCATGGAGAAACTATCAGCGCTGTCGTCGTCGTGAAGCCGGCGAGCACGCGCAGCGCACGGGTCCACTTTTTTTGGCATAACGGCCAGAGAATAAAAAGGGCGCTACGAATAGCAGTTGTCCTTTGAGCATTGCGCCCGCGGCGAGCAAGCAGCCGCAGCAGAACCAGCGATTTTTCAACGCTGCGAGCGCGGCGAACAGATAGAAAGGCAAAACCCAGACATCCCATTGTGGCCAGCCATGCGCGTCGAGAATCATCGATGGTTCAAGCCATGCGACACTGGCGGCGGCTAGACCACAAATGGAAGCGCGATTTTTCAGAGGCAAAGCGTCCAGAAAGCGCGACCGCGTTATGCGTGACGAGCGCCGCACACAGAAGCGAACCAGGAGAAAGATTGCTACCGCGGATAACAGTTCGCACAGGACATTCATCTTCAGCAGGGGATTGATGAGCTTTGGGTGTCCATCATCGACTCCCGGAAATTCGCTGCGCACATGTTTGGCCCAGACTGCCATGACCAGAAGTCGCAGCGGCGGATAATCCAAGCCGTAATCATTCTCGTACGCCTCATCTTTTACGCGATCATAAAGCCCGAAATAACCGTGCCAGAATCCTGTCCATGAATTGGCAGAAGCTTCGTCGGGCGATAAGCGACGCGCCTCTGCGAGGACCTCGCTGCCCCAGTAAAAACCGTTGACGATATCGTGCTGATAGCGCACGTGCCTCGTGTTTTCCGCGATCCAGTGGCGCAGCTGAATCCCAGCAAGGAAAATCGTTGCCACCAGAAGCGCGACGAGAACACGTCGGATGAATTCCCGAGCACGCGCCGAAGCCATTCGAAGACGCAAGAAAAATCGAATGCCCATTCTCCCAAAGCAAAAGACAGAAATTCGTTTCGACAGGTTACAGCAGTTTTTCTGTGCTCTATCTAATCGTTCGCAAGTTCAGCAGCAGCCGTATGACGCCGCAAATTCATCAGCGGATGAATTGAGCGCAATCGGCAGACACTTGGGGGGTACCGATTGCGTCACACTGAGAGGGCAAAGCATGCGTCCGCTTTGACCACGCTCGACCAGATTCCGAAGAATGCCTCGGTTTATGGAGTGAATATACTGATTACCGTGTGAACAGCTCTTCGTGTGCCCTTCACGGTGCTATGCGCGACATTCTTCGCCGTAATCGCAGTGTTCTTCGCCACGTGTCGCGCGGTGCGAACAGGACCCGCCTGAACGCTGCCAACGCAAACGGCAAACGCGAGAATGACTGAAAATAACACTTTCATGGTACTTAAATTTCGTAACGGACGCGTCGGGTGCGCTTATGCGCAGGCGCAATTAGCGATTGCCAGTTGCTTGAACAGAATCGCCGCGCAAAATATACGCCCGCACTCTTTCATCTAGCGATCCAGCGTAGCTCAGTGGTAGAGCGGTCGGCTGTTAACCGATTGGTCGTAGGTTCGAATCCTACCGCTGGAGCCAATTATCAAGCTCCTGAGGTCTCGTCGGCGAGGATTATCTTTCAATTTGATTTCATAATCTGTGTCGACATAATTAAGACGCGGGGTGGAGCAGCCTGGTAGCTCGTCAGGCTCATAACCTGAAGGTCGCTGGTTCAAATCCAGCCCCCGCAACCATTTCTTGTTTCTATCAACCCGCCTTAAGTCACCGATCAGGTTTGCTTTCACCGCCGCCACGACTTCGTTGATGTGTGAGCGGAAGAATTCTTGTGGGCACGGCGAGCTGGTCGGATCCCGGGTTTGTCGAGCGTTGGTATCCGAAGAAAATGCCGGCGGGCGAACGGCTCCGTTGGTACGCGCAGCATTTCGAATTGGTTGAGGTGAACTCGACGTTCTATTCCGTGCCCGAAACGCGAATGGTGGAACGCTGGTGTGCAGCGACACCGAATGAGTTCACATTCGATGTAAAGTTGCATCAACTGTTTTCGTTTCACTCGACACAGGCAAAGCTGTTGCCACCGGATTTGCAAAGGCGCGCAGAGACGGACGCGAAAGGGAACGTAAAAACGACACCGGATTTGCAGGAAGCAATGCTTGAAAGCTTTCTGCGCTCGATGTCGATCTTTCGCGACGCGGGGAAGCTAGGCGTATTACTTTTGCAACTTTCGCCGGCGTTTTCTCCGCGAAAACATGAGCTAAACGAGCTTGAGCCATTGATCGAGACGCTGAGCGGCTACGACATTGCGATTGAGTTTCGAAATCGCAACTGGGCGGTCGGCGATCAATTGGACTCGACAATTGATTTCGTGCGAAAGCATCGCGCGATTTTCGTGAACGTGGACGCGCCTGCGTCGGATCATTTCACGGTGATGCCGTCGGAGGTGGACGAAGTAACGAACTCGAAGGCTGCATATCTGCGGCTGCACGGACGTAACGCGAAGGCTTACGTCACCGGTAAAACCGTGGCCGCGCGTTTTGATTACGATTATAGCGATAAGGAAATCGCGGAGGTCGCGGCGCGCGGCAGGAAGTTGGCACAGGAAGCGCACGAGTTGCATGTGATTTTCAACAACAACAATCTCGATTATGCGCCACGCGCGGCGCTTCGCTTGCGCAAGGCACTCGGCCAAATCGTTAAAACGCCAGCACAGACACCGGAGTTGTTTTAGATATCGCGTTGTAACTAAAGGCGCAGCTGAAGTGATCAAAAGCGGCGCGAGGACGCGCACGCACTCCCAAAGCTTTCGCAAAATCGGACAGCCGTGTTCGTAAATTTTGCACGCAGTGCTTTGGAGTGCGATGCGTCCTCGCATCGCTTTCATTGTGGGTGATGTGCCATTATTTGTGACGTTGTGGATAGTTCGAAGTTGAAAGTCCAGGATTCACACCAAGCAAGCGAGCCTGTTTACGAATCGCGATTGCCGAGACGACTCGCGCGACTGAAGCGCTGGTTGGTCGGGCATCACATGACGTTGATGGCGATCGCGGACACGCCGCATTCCATCGCTCTCGGGTCGGCCATCGGAATTTTCTTTGGCTTCACGCCGCTGTATCCGCTCAAGACGTTGTTATCGATTGCTGTGGCGTGGGCCTGCCGCTGCAACAAGATCGCGGCTGCGATAGCGGTGACGCTGCACGACGTCATGATTTGGGCGATGCCCGCGCTTTATCTTGCCGAGTACCAGTTCGGGTGCTGGATCCTAAATCGCCCGGCAGCACAGCGCGTGCACTTTCGGCAGTTTCGATTGCACGACTACGTGCATTGGCATGTATTTTCACGAGTGGTTTGGCCGACCTTCTGGCCCGCTTTTGTCGGCTCGCTCTTCCTCGCGATCCCTTCGGCGATACTTATCTATTTTCTCATGCGCTTGCTAATTAGTCGCGCCCGAACCCCGCAGAAAATCGGTTGAGCAGGTGGAACGCGTTGTCCTCAACGCGTTGACAACAAGGTGCGGCCTTTGCCGCCTGATATTTGCGCCTTCGGCGCGTGGCTTTGGCATCGTCTTCGGAGAAGCCGATCCACCGTTTGCGATTTAAAATGCGACGATTAAGGTGCTGCCGTTCGGGGGTGTTTATGCATTTGTCCCGTCGACTTCTCATCATTTTCTCAGCCATTTTTGCCAGCGCGTTCGTTCTTCGCGCCGCGGCTGCGGCGCAGGCATACGTTATTGCCGATGCACAAACGGGCTATATTTTGGAAGAACAAGAACCCAGGAAAAAATTGCAAGTGGGTAGCCTGACCAAGATCGCCACTGCGAGTGTCGTGCTGGATTGGGCGGAGCGAAAATCCGGCGACCTGAACCAGGTCGTCACGATTCCGCAGGCGGCGTTTGTTGGGACTTCCGAAAACAACATTGGCTTTCAGCCCGGTGACAGCATCACCTTGCGTGATCTTCTCTATGCCGCGCTTGTGCAATCGGACAACATCGCAGCCTACGCGCTGGCGCACCATGTCGGTTCACAGTTGGGATCGCTCCTGCCGAGCGACGCTGCGGCGAAATTGACGCCCGTGGATGCGTTCGTCGCTCAGATGAACGCTCTGGCCAAACAATTGAAGATGGAGCGCACACGTTTTGTTAATCCGCACGGCATCGATTACAAGGTCAAACCGCTGCCGTACTCCACGGCAGAAGACATGGCGCGCTTGACTCGATACGCAATGAGCAAACCGAGTTTCCGGTTTTATGTGTCGCAAAAGGAACGCCAGATTTCATTCGATCGCGCCGGTCACAGCCTCAATTACATGCTTCGCAACACAAACGAACTTCTTGGCAAGATGGGCATCGACGGAGTCAAAACTGGCACCTCAGCGCGATCCGGCCAGTGTTTGATTCTCTATGCCAACCGTGAGTCGCAAGTTATTCGTCAGGGCCAGATGGAAACTGTGTATCCGCGTCACTTAATGGTGGTGCTCCTCGGCAGCACAAATCGATTTAATGAAGGGGCAGCGCTTTTGCAGCGCGGCTGGCAGCTATACGATCAATGGGCGGCTGCGGGTCGTCTGGCCGACCCAAAAAAATTGCTTTAACTCGCGCAAGCTTTCGGAGCTGATCCCACTGTTGCGAAAATGAAGACGCGCATTGGTGTTCTAACCAGCGGTGGCGATTGTCCTGGGCTCAACGCGGTCTTGCGCGGAGTCGTGCTCGCCACGGAAAAACTGGGCTGGGAAGTGGTGGGTTTCCGTGACGGGTTCGAAGGCCTGCTTCCGCCCGGCAATCATGTCGTGCTCGATCGCAAAAGCATTGATGGAATCATGGCGCTGGGCGGCACGATCATCGGCACAACGAATCGCGGGCATTTCGTGGCTAAAGTCGGCGCCGGCGATCGCACCGTTGTGCCAGGGCACATAATTGCAGGCGCCAAAAAGATACTGAAGGCGCGTCAAGTAAAAGCGTTGATCATTGTGGGCGGCGACGGCTCGATGGTCACCGCGCAACAATTGCAGGAAGCCGGCATCGATTGCATCGGTGTCCCCAAAACCATCGACAACGATCTTGAGGCGACTGCGACGACGTTCGGATTCGATTCCGCCGTCGATGTGGTAGTGGACGCGCTCGATCGGTTGCACACCACCGCCACCAGTCACAGGCGAGTTATGGTCGTTGAAGTGATGGGGCGCCACGCCGGCTGGATCGCCTTGCACGGCGGCATCGCAGGTGGCGCGGACGTCATTCTAATTCCCGAAATCCCGTTCGATTACGACAAGATCGCAGGCGTGATCAAGGCGCGCGAGGCCGCTGGTTATCTGGGAACCATCGTGGTGGTCGCGGAAGGCGCGCGCCCAAAAGATGGCGAACAAGTAAAACGCGAGGTGGACAGCGGCGAATATCGTCTTGGTGGGATTGGCGAAATGGTAGCGCGCGAAATCGCCAAACGCACCGGGAAGGAGACGCGGTGCTGCGTGCTTGGCCATCTGCAGCGCGGCGGCGCGCCTACGACGCTGGATCGTATTCTCGCCACGCGTTTCGGCGTAAAAGCGGTGCAATTAGCAAACGAAGGTCACTTTGGTTCGATGGTCAGTTATCAAAATTATCAGGTGCGCCACGTGCCGATCGCCGAAGCCGTCAACCGTCTCAAGCTGGTTCCTCCCAACGGTGAACTCCTCCAAACCGCGCGTGACGTGGACATTTCCTTCGGCGATTAGAGCACGCGCGACGCGTACACTCCGATTGTCTTTCGTTGAGTCTTGGCACGATGAGCCAGATAAATGAAAAAGTTGTTGATGCATTGTTTCGCGACTTTGACCGGGCGCACTCGCCGGGTGCTGCTGTCATGGTGATCAAAGAGGGCAAACCTCTCTTTGCCAAAGCCTATGGCCTCGCAGATTTGGAAAGAAAAATTCCGTGCACGACAGATACGAATTTCCGGCTCGCGTCGGTCACGAAGCAATTCACAGCCATGGCCGTGCTTATTTTGGCCGAGCGAGGAAAGCTTTCTTTGGAAGACCAGCTGCCGAAGTTTTTTCCCGAGTTCCCTGCATACGGCAAAGCAATTAGCCTGCATCATTTGCTCAGCCACACTTCTGGTCTTCCAGACTATGAAGATCACATTCCAAATGGCACTACCATTCCGTTGAGTGACCGCGATGTGCTTTTTATTTTGCGACAGCAGAATAAGACTAAGTTCGCGCCTGGCGCGCAATTTCATTACAGCAATTCCGCTTATGCATTGCTGGCGTTGGTCGTGGAAAATGTTTCCGGTAAAACCTTTCCGGCCTTCGTAAAAGAGCAGATTTTTGATCCGCTGAGCATGACGAATTCGATCGCCTACGTGCCAGGACTCTCCTGCGTGCCGAACCGCGCTTATGGTTATGTCAATGGAACAGGCGGCTGGGAATTGAGCGATCAAAGCGTTACCAGCGCAGTTTTGGGCGACGGCGGTATATATTCTTCGGTCGCCGATCTCTTCAAATGGGACCGGGCGCTTTATACCGGAAAACTCATCAGCCGAAAGATGCTCGCCGGCGCGTTTACTGCGCATTCTGGCCAATCGGACTTTCAAGGCAGCGGATATGGTTATGGCTGGTATGTCGGAAACTTCCGTGACACGGAACGCATCTGGCATTACGGAAGCAGCTGCGGTTTTTCTACAAGGATCGAACGTTTTCTGGGAAGAAGATTGAGCGTGATCGTGCTGACCAATCGTCGCGATGCGGAAATTTCTCCAATCGTGGAAAAGTTGGTCGAACTATTTTGGTGAGTTCTTTGTGTCCTTTGCGACCTTGGTGCGATGAAAATCGTTCTCGCGTATTCCGGCGGACTCGACACATCGGTCATTCTTCGCTGGCTCAAGGAAAATTATCGGGCCGAGGTAATCGCGTTTTGCGCTGATATTGGCCAGGAAGAGGAACTGGCTGGTTTGGAGAAGAAAGCGCTAACGACTGGCGCATCGAAATGCGTCATCGAAGATCTGCGCGAGGAATTCGCCCGCGACTTTATCTTCCCGATGTTCCAGGCGGGTGCGATTTACGAGAACCAATATTTTCTAGGCACCAGCATCGCGCGACCGCTGATTACGAAGCGAATGGTCGAGATCGCGCGCGCTGAGAAGGCTGACGCAATCGCGCATGGCGCGACGGGGAAGGGGAACGATCAGGTTCGCTTCGAACTAGCAGCAGCGGCGCTTGCGCCCGACCTGCGCGTGATCGCGCCGTGGCGCGAGGAACGTTTCCGCAAACAATTTCCCGGGCGCGCCGAGATGATCGCGTTTGCTCAGAAAAACAAAATCCCAGTCGAAGCGACCGCGGAAAAGCCGTACTCGACGGATCGCAATCTTCTCCACATCAGTTACGAGAGCGGCGTGCTCGAAGATCCATGGTTTGACGCAAGCTCAAAAGAGATGCGCGGCATGTACAAATTGAGCGTCGCGCCGGAAGACGCACCCGACGAACCGGAATATGTCGATCTTAAGTTCGACGCCGGAGATTGCGTCGCAGTAAATGGAAAGAAGCTGTCGCCACTTGGAGTGATGCAAATGCTGAACAGACTCGGCGGAAAACACGGCATCGGCCGTGTGGACATCGTCGAAAATCGTTTTGTTGGAATGAAGAGCCGCGGCGTTTACGAGACGCCCGGTGGCGCGATTTTGCATTTTGCCCATCGTCAAATGGAAACGCTCACCATGGATCGCGAAGTCATGCACTTGCGAGACACTCTCATTCCAAAATATAGCGAACTCGTTTACAACGGCTTCTGGTTCTCACCCGAACGCGAAGCGCTCCAGGCGCTCGTCACAGAAACGCAGCGCGACGTAACCGGCGTTGTGCGCCTCAAACTTTACAAAGGCAACATGATCGTCGCCGGCCGGAAAAGCCCGAAAAGCTTGTACGATCCGGAAATCGCCACCATGGAAGGCGACGCGTCTGCATACGACCAGAGCGACGCTACTGGTTTCATTCGGCTGAAAGCGCTCCGGTTAAAACTGCGCGCGCAAAGGTCGCACGACCGAGGCCGTCAATAGTAAGGAACGAACGGCGAAGAGCGCGTCCCGCCGGCGGCTGGTTCCGAGTCGGCGCAGCCTCTTCTCTAGCGTCCGTTTCCCGCGCAGGTGGTTTCGATGAGGCATGCGGATCCGCCACTGCTTTGGCACGGAGACCCATCTAGGATGAACTGACCAAGCGGCGTTTCGGTCTCCACGCGCAGAAGCTTCCCGAGCGCGCCGCACTCTTCGCAGATTTCCGCCAGCCGCCCCCCAAACAAATCGTTGAACAGGATACACGGCGAACATGGCGCGCAAACGCTTCGAACATCACCCTGCTCAGTGACGTTAAGCCCATAGCTGGAGAGGGGAATGGCTGCGTTTCCGTTCGAGTTAGTAAGGTTATAGATGCAACGGAAGATCGTCTCTCGATCGGGATCTCCCGGAGCGATCAGACATTGGTACTCTGTCGGGGTAAAGATCATGCCTTCGTCCATCCCCAGGAGATGAGCGAGCTGATCGGCCCGTCTCCTTCCCAATGGCTCGTTGAGCTGTTCACGCCGTGTGAGTTTCCGTGGTGCCAGGCGCGCCCATCTTGCGTTCTCTTGACACACGTTCGGCCAGAAGCATTCTCTGTTGTCGAACACCTGCTCATCCAAGTATCGCCTGTAAGCAGCATAGGGACAGCCCATTGGATTTTGCTCGAGGCAATCGACGATCGCTTGCGGAATGGGCGCTCTATATGCCGGCATGTACGCGGCAAGGTCGGGATTCGCCATGTAGAGGAGCAGGAAATTTACGAGGTAGACGGCAGTGGTTACGGACGGTGCGTAAACTTCATTGGTTACCTCGTGACTCCGGGAAGCGTATGGGATGGTAAACAACTGTGGGGTGCACGTCGGCGTGGGCGAGGTCTGCGCGGCGAGCGGATCGGCCCACAGTGAAACAGCGATGGCCGGTATTAGCGGTAGAATTGCTACGGTTCGAGCTTGCATAAAGTTCTTCATTTCGAAGCGCGTATATCAGACGCGGCCTTGCTTGGTCAAGCTCCCGATCACTCCGGGTGGCGCACGCGTCCCGCGTGCTGGCGAGCGCGTCCTCGCGATCGCGAACTTTCAGTCAGCCACTTTGGAAGAAAGGGCTATGCCGGGACCAAAGCCGGGCGCAGTTCGCGAATCCGCTGGACTGATATGGAAACTTCCGACTGCTTTTGAATTGCTGGAGCCAATCCCTGCACCAGAAAACTGAGTGCTGCCTCGAGCAGTCCGGCCGGCGCACGCGGCGTCTCCTCTTCAACAATGGCGATATCACGTGCTTTCACGCGAAGTTGTTTGCCAAGCTCGCCGCGAGTCAGGCCTGCCTTCTCCCGGAGACACGCAACAGCCTCGCCAAGATCAAGCAACTGGCGCGCGATGGCGTACCCCGGGTCAGCGGCGATGTTTCGCTCGTGGAATTTGTCGAGATCGTCTTTCACAGGTAACCGTGTCCTTGAAAATACCGCTTTTGCCTCTGGAGAGCAATTTCCATATCTTGTCGCGGCGTCTTTTGCGATTTCTTTTGAAACGCGTGTAGCAGAACCACCCGGTTGTTCTTCGCGAACGCGGCAAGCACGCGATAGATATTACCGGCATATTCAAGGCGTACTTCCCACAAATCGGATCCGCTCAGCTTTTTCCAAAATTTCGTCGGCACCATCTGCTGAGTTCGCAATAGTTCCAGTGTGCGAACAACCTTTGCGCGTACCGCCGCATCCAAACCCGCGAGAAACTCTTCGACTGGCTTATCGCCAAAATCGGTTTCGTAGAAAATGATTTCGCGTGGTGCCATGCCTTAAGATCATGCCGTAGCACTGGCGGAAACATCAAACTTGAAAGAATCGCAACGATGGAAGCGGATGCTTCGGCCTACGACCAGAGCGATGCCACCGGATTCATTCGATTGAACGCGCTGCGGCTAAAGATTCGCGCACTGCGACCTGAGAAATAGGCGCACGCCTGCGGCACCTCGTTTCAACTGAGTGTAGTGCGAAGATGCTGTAACAAGTCGTTACCTTGTTTTGCCAGTCGCTCAGCGCGCGCCGCGAGCCACGATTCGAATTTGTCGGGAGGCAGCGTTCTAATCTCTGGTTCGATGAATTGCTGCTCCAGCTTTTCGTCCGTGATCCTGTAGCGGTCGATGTAATCCATCGGAGCTTTCGCGCTGATTCGTATATTTATCGCTGGGCCGATAACGGCGATATTCGCTAACGCTTCGATTTTTTCCGTTTCGTTTATTTTCCCAGCCAAATACTTTCGCGGAAAAATGTGATGCCATTGCGGCCGGAAATCCGCGAGCAGTTGCAAACCTTCGAAACCTAACCGCACGTTCGTATTTGGGTCCCAATCAATCGCTTTGTTCCGATATACGAGCAGGTAAAGCAGAAAACGGCCGAACCGCGCATCACCGTAATCGCGTAAGAAATCTTCCGGCAGAAGCGGTGTCGAATCAGGAGCATTGAAGCGTTTCACCAGCCTCTCCACTGCTGCGCGTTGGTTATCAGACTCGGCCACCTCACGCAGATCCTCTTCGAGCGATGTTGCACTAGAACCGCTGTATCGTCCAAATCGAGACGCTTGGAGGAACCAATACAACGCTGGCTCGAACGGTTCCGCCGGAAACTTATCGATTAGCGCTGCTAACGTGACGAGCGCGGCCTCTGTGGGCATCGGGTTGTTCGATAGAATTCCGTAGTCGCGAAACTTCGCGATCATATTCGCCCAAGCGGTTGTTGTTCGCTGCCATGCAGGATTTACGTTCTCTCCTTCCCAAAATTTTTCCTCGATAAACTTGAACCGCACCCTCTTCACGCCGATCGCCGTGAGCGTTCGGAAAACTAAGTTGGGATCGAGGTCGAATCCGGCGGGCCTAAGAACATCATGCAGGTAGGGCAGAAATGTTCCTCGGACCCAGCCCTTGTTTTTCGCAGCGACAATACCGAGATAAATGTCGGCTTCTGTGACACGGGTGCCGCGGCTGTTGAGGCGTGCGAAGATCTCGACAACGTCCTCCAGTTCGTGGTCGATCGTTACCGTCATGACATCGCTGTCCCTAATGTTCCGGATACGGTTCAATCGCGTGAAGACTTCCATCGCATCCATGCCATCGCACATTCCTTGGAGCTTGATATCCTTCGCCAATTTCTCGAGTTCTTCCTGATCCTGTCGCTTTGCGGTATCCAAATTGAGTAGACGACTCATGGGGATAAACCTGTCGCTAGTCGTTTTGCGAATTACAGCATCAGCGATTCGGAAATACGGCGGCTCCTTTGCGTTGATATCAAAACGCACATCATATTTTCGTACGAGCTTGTCCCAAGCAGCGGCACTGTCCCACCAAAATGGACGTCGGTTGAAAAGCACGCACATGGCCGTGACACGCTGTTGACCATCAACAACCCACAACCGCGGCTTGTGACCATCACTTGAGGCACGGCCCTCTTCGGCTTCTCGGCTATTCCAGATCAGTAAACTGCCAATTGGATAACCAAGCCATAAGGATTCAGCGAGGTCTCTGACCTGCACGGCTTTCCAAACAAAGCCACGCTGAAATTCTGGAATGCTCCATGTATGAGTAACGGCTCGCTCCACGAGCTCTCGTATCTTAATTGATTCGCTGGCCATAGGTTCTTGTTAAAGCATCTCCGTCTGTTTCTCGGGCGCGGATTCGCGCGCGGCCATTGCGAATGGATTGATCTGCGGCGGAGCATCAATGCGTTCGGTGCCATTCAGCAGACATTCGACAGTTAAGATCTGAATCCGTGGATAATCTTTATCGTGCCAGAGTTTGGAGGTGTAGCGCCCGGCGTCGGCGGCTTCGGTGCGCATTTGTTTGCTTGGTTTTTCAAGCGTGATTAAAACTCCCCCGGCTGCTTTCTGATTTTCAACGTCGCCAAGCAAAGTCGCGACATCGCTGCGATTCACGCCGCCACCTTTCACCTGAACAATGATCTTCTCGCGATGCACCGGTTCGCCACGCGGTAAAGGTTCTTCTCTTACGCGCCCTGGAATATCTTTTCGCTCTGTTTCGTAATAGTAGAGCAGGCCATCTACTCCGCGATCTGCGCCTTTGCCTTCCCCTTCTTTGAGTGGACGCGCGCCGATTAGCGACAACGCCCAATGCTGAAATTGGAATTTGTCGAGCGCAGCGAGTCGTTTCGCGCTTTCGAAATCGGTTGGCTGACCTTTTTCTTCAAACTCGATCTCTTCGCCGAATGCGTCTTTCAAGCGGCGTTTGATCAGATTGATCGCGAGGTAAGTGATGTCGATTCCGATCCATTGCCGATTTAGCTTTTGCGCCGCGTGAATGGTCGTGCCGCATCCACAAAATGGATCAAGCACTATGTCGCCGGGATTACTTGAGACGCTGATGATGCGCTCAAGAAGAGCTTGCGGCTTTTGCGTTGGATAACCGAGTCGCTCCTGAGCTTGCGCTCCGACAGGCTTCAGATCGAGCCATAGATCTTGTAAGGGAACTCCCTTCATCTCGTCGAAATAACGCTTGTACGCTGGTACAGCTCCGGGCTTGGTCTGCACAATTCGGCCTTGTTCGTACAATTCTTGCATTCGCTCCTTGCTGTAGCGCCAGTAGCGCTTAACGCCCAAGAATTCGTAAAACGGTTCTTCTTTTTGGGCGACGCACCGCCAGGCGCGGTGATGTCACCTAATCGATATCTTCGCCCTGTCCCCGCTTCAGTGAACTTGTAGAACCCGTCGACGTAGGCTTCGTCGTACTCCGTAAAAACATGGTTCCACTTCCACTGGTCGCTCTTCGTATAAAAGAAAAGTGTGTCGTGAATTCTGCCGTGTTGCTTACGGCCTTGTGCCGCGTCGCTGTGCGCGCTACTGCCCTTCCAAATAATCTCCGTTCGAAAATTCCGGGCTCCAACAATTCCATCGAGAAGCATCCGCAAGTAATGACTCGCCGTAGGATCGCAATGCAGATAAAGGCTTCCCGTCGGTTTGAGGACGCGATGGAGTTCGACGAGCCGTGGCGCCATCATCGCGAGATAGGCCATCATCGGTGAATGTTTCAAGAAGCTGTTGAGCGCTTCCATCAGCTCGACCACTGCGACGTTCGGACAGTTGTCGATGAACTGGTGATAGGTGTCGGCAGCGTCGGCCCAGCTCCATGTGTCGGTGAACGCATGGAATTGCGCCTGACTTACTTGCCCGCTTGGCTCGCGAAAGAGGACGTTGTAATCGGCGTTCGAGTTAAACGGCGGATCGAGATAGATCAGATCGACACTCGAATCTGGAAATTCGCGGCGATCGGACAACCACTTGAGATTGTCACCAAAGTACAAACGATTCATTCAAACCAACATCCAGAGATTTCTCCACTTCGGTCGAAATGACAAGGCTTCGCTCGGAATGACAAGTGAATGCAACGTCACGTTGCTCGCCGAAATAGAGTCGGTTCATTTAGGGAAGACGGAGCACAATAACAGATTCCTCCCGCCTTCACCACATAGGTTACGACGCGGCAGGCGACTTCGCTCGGAATGACAAGTAGATACGATCAACCGGCCACTGCGAACTGCGTCGCCTGCCTGTTCGTATGCGAGACATGTGCGTTACCCTTGCGAGGAGTCACCGATCCCGACTTCTGCGTTTACTCTCGACGAGGGAACCAAAAAATAGGATGATCGCTTACGCGCGATTCCCCGTCGCATTCGAAACATGTCCGCTGAGGTTAAGAAGGAAATTCAGCTCGAGATCGCACATCTCTTATTCATCGACGTCGTTGGATACTCGAAACTGCTGGTCAACGAGCAGATTGAGTTAATGCAACAACTCAATCGAATTGTTCGCGGAACAGAATGTTTCCGGGATGCGGAAGCCAGTGGAAAACTGATTCGTCTGCCAACTGGAGACGGGATGGTGCTGCTTTTTTTCCGCAGCCCGGAACAACCGGTGCGTTGCGCGCTGGAAATCAGTCAGGCTTTGCGCAGTCAAACTCATATCCAGTTGCGGATGGGAATTCATAGTGGCCCGGTCAATCAGGTGGTTGATGTCAATGACCAAATGAATATTGCCGGCGCCGGAATCAATGTCGGCCAGCGAGTGATGGATTGCGGGGACGCCGGACATATTCTCTTATCGAAGCACGTTGCAGATGACTTAACCCATTATCGTCACTGGCAGCCTGATTTGCATGACCTTGGCGAGTGCGACGTGAAACATGGGCTCAGGCTTCACGTTTTTAATCTCTACAGAGATGGTCTTGGTAATCCGGCCCTTCCAGAGAAACTTAAGCGAGGAAGAAGGTGGAAGAAGGCCGGTGTATCGATCCAGCCGATTAGCGCGGCGCGTTGGCGGAAGTTTGCACTCATCGCCGCTTTGCTTTTGTCCGCAGTCGCGCTGGCAATCAGTTTTTCCATCCTTTCTCGCCGCGGAGCCGTAACCCAAACCACCAGTCCGGCGACTTTTGTGCCCGAAAAAAGCATAGCCGTGCTTCCGTTCGAAAACCGGAGCGAAGAAAGAGCCAACGCCTACTTTGCCGAGGGCATCCAGGACGAGATTCTGACGCGCTTATCCAAG
>WNGA01001132.1_pt1 | contig 41265 bp, 36 predicted proteins | sample 5400061 | NCBI WGS metagenome assembly WNGA01 (sample SAMN13153366, study PRJNA577476) | soil metagenome | isolation source: 100 cm soil or saprolite under grassland replicate 2 | place: USA:California | collected 2016-06-15 | reverse complement strand
GCAGCGCGACGCCGGTGACGACCGCCAGGGTGAGCATCGTCTGGATCATGCTGCCGAGGACGTGGCCGGTCAGCACCGAGGGACGGAAGATCGCCATGGTGCGGAAGCGGGCGACGATCCCCTCGGTCATGTCCATGGCCACCGAGATCGCCGTCCCGGTCCCGCCGGCGGCCACGGCGATCAGCAGGATTCCGGGAACGACGTACTCGAGGTACTCGGCGCGGCCGCCCGAGGGGCCGCCGAGCCCGTTGCCCAGGGTGCCGCCGAAGACGTAGACGAACAGCAGCAGGAAGACGATCGGCATGCCGATCAGGAAAACCGTCACGGACGCGTAGCGCAGCATGTGCCGGAGCTGGCGGCGCAGCATCGTGGCCGAGTCGGCCACGGCGTAGGAGAGCCTGCTCATCGTGGGGGCTCCTTCTCGTTGTCGGGTTGGCCGGTGAGGGCCAGGAAGACGTCGTCGAGGTCGGGCAGGTGGACCGACAGTGCGCCGACCTCGACCGACGCCCCGTCGAGCCGGTCCAGCAGGGCACGCAGCGACTTGACGCTGCCGTCGCTCGGGACCTGCAAGGTGAGCGCCTCGTCGTCGCGCACCGCCTCCCCGAGGACGCGGGCGGCCGCTTCGAGCCCGTCCGCATAGGCGAACTGCAGGCGGATGTGGCCGCCGGGGATGAGGCGCTTGAGCTCGTCCGGAGTGCCCTCGGCGACCAGCCGGCCGTGGTCGAGGAGCGCGATCCGGTCGGCGAGCTCGTCCGCCTCCTCCAGGTACTGCGTGGTCAGGAGGATCGTGGCCCCGCCGGCTACCAGGTCGCGGATGATCTGCCACATGGTGCGGCGGCTGCGCGGGTCCAGGCCGGTGGTCGGCTCGTCCAGGAAGACGATGCGCGGGTCGCCGACCAGGCCCATCGCCAGGTCGAGCCGCCGCTTCATGCCGCCGGAGTAGGTCGCGGCCGGCTTCTTGGCCGCTTCGACCAGGTCGAACTGCTCGAGCAGCTCGGCGGCCCGCCGCCGGCCCTCACGCCGGCCCAGGTGGCGCAGGTCCGCCATCAGGATCAGGTTCTCCTCGCCGGTGAGCAGGTTGTCCACCGCAGTGAGCTGGCCGGTGACGCCGATCGCGGCGCGGACCGAATCCGGGTCGCCGGCCACGTCGTTGCCGCCGACGCGCACCTCGCCCCCGTCGGCCCCGATCAGGGTGGACAGGATGTGCACCGTGGTGGTCTTGCCGGCGCCGTTGGGACCGAGCAGCGCGAAGATCGTTCCCGCAGGAACGTCCAGGTCGATGCCGTCGAGCACGACCTTGTCGCCGAACGACTTGCGCAGCCCGGTCGCCCTGATCGCCGGTTGGGATCGGGTGGTCGTCATACTGCCTCGCTTCGTCGCTGTGGCCCTGGTGGCCACGACTCGCCGAGCATGCACGCCGCGAGGTTTACCGCGGTTTCATCGCGGTTTCAGGCGCTCGGACGGACGAGGTTGATGACGACCTCGGCGCGTGCAGCGATCGTCATGCGCTGAAGAAGCGGCCGAGCACCGGAGCGAGCGCCTTCGGGTCGACCATGTGTCCCTGGCCTGCGAGGGTCTCGCGTTCCGCTTGCGGGATGCTCGCGGCGATCGTGGCCGCGGCCTTGTCGAAGAGGTCGGGCGGCATCCCGCCCGCGGGGGAGTCCAGGCGTGGTTCGCCCGTGGCCACCAGGGTCGGCCGCGTGATCGTCGCGAGCCGGGCGCTGGGAGGGGCGCCGTTTCCCATGCAGGCGGCGTCGTAGGCGATGGTGTGCGCGATGGCCTCCAGGCCCGGCCACACCGGCAGCTTCCTCGCCCCCGCGATCTCCTCCTCGGAGGCGCCCGCCGTCCGCATGAAGTGCGCGACCGTGTCACCGCGACGACCCTCGGCCAGCAACGCCTCGAACCTCCTGGCGTCGGTCGGGGAGGGCCAGCCCCACGGCACCTCGTACACCGCGAGCCTGTCGATCGCGACCCCCGCCGCCGCGGCTTGCAGCGCGAGGCCACCACCCGACGAGGCGCCGAACAGGTGCGCCGACCCGCCGGCCTCGGCGATGAGCGCCTCGATGTCCTCGATCTCGCGTTCCACCGCGTACGGCAGGGTGTCGCCGCTGCCGCCCCGGCCGCGCCGGTCGTAGTTGACCACGGTGAACCGCCCCGCCAGCTCCGCGGCGAGCGGCGCATGCTCCGAGCGGTCGGCGATGGCGCCGCCTACCAGGACGACGGCCGCTCCACGCCCGAGGCGTTCGTACGCGATCGACGTGCCATCCTTCGACGTCACCTGGCTCACGGGACCCTCCTCGAGTGCGCGTGTGGGTGTCGGGTGTCCGTGGAGTCCACGGGCCGATCGGGATGCCGTACGCGTCGTACTCCGGGGCCACCAGCGCGGCGTTCGGAAGGCCGCCGACGCCGATCCCGAAGTCGAGCCGTCCATCGGAGATCACGTCGACGGTCGCGGCGATCTTCGCGAGCACGGCCGGCAGCCGAATCCGGTTGTTCGTCACCAGCAACCCGAACCGCAGCCGCCGCGTTTGCGCGGCCAGGGCGGTGAGCAGCGTCCACCCCTCGTACGCGGGCCCCGACGGATCGCCGACCCTCCCTCGGTGGTTGGGCAGCAGATGGTCATACAACCATGCGTGCTCGATCTCGGGGATCCCGTCCGCCTCGAGCCGGACCCGCCGGATCTCGTCATAGCCGACATCGGCAGGCGTCGTCTTGATGCCGAAGCTCGGCACAGCCCGTCGCGTCAAAGTTGCCTCCACTGGTCAGTCCTACTGATCGCACCCCGCGTCATCGGGCCCAGACGCGCTTCGCTCATCGTGCAAGGGCCCTCCGCCGCCGGACTCGTTGCACACGCGCTAGGTTCCTGCGCCGGCGGGACGTGCCCGCCGTTGCGTGCGGCAGCGTCGTGGTTCAGTCTTTGCTGGTTCTCCGGCGACAAGGGATCATGGCGGAAGGCAGGTTGGACGGACGGCTGTAGGAGCCGGCGGGTGGTGGCTCGGATAGCGTCCCAACAGCTCTGGCACAGGTGCCGGCCAGGTGTTGGGCACGGGACTGGCGGGGGGCAAGCATGCTAGTCTCTTCGAACGTATGTTCCCAGACCAGAGCTGCCGACACCGGCATGCTCAGGATCTCCTGACTTGGCTGACGGGCCGAACTGGGCGAGGGGGCGCACCCATCGCGCCCTGCTGATCGGCAACGCGCACCTGGGGGGCACCACCGAGCGCTTCGGCCCGTTGCGCTCGCCCCCCGGGGACGTGGCCGCGCTGCGCGCGGCGCTCACCGACGCCGAGCGGGGCCTGCACTCCCGCCGTCACGTCCAGGTGGTCCTCGACGCGCCGAGGGAGCGGGTGCTCGCCGCCCTGCGGGCGTTCTTCGACGGGGCGGGACCGGAGGACCAGCTGCTGCTCTTCTACAGCGGCCATGGCCTGCCGGACGAGCGTGCCGCCCTGCACCTCGGCACCAGCGACACGATGGCGCAGTTCCCGGTCTCGACCGCGGTCCCGGCCGAGGTGATCGGCCAGCTCGCCGACGCCTCGCCCGCCGCCACGGTGGCGATCATCCTCGACTGCCGCTACGGCGACGCCTGGCCGGGCTCGCCGTCGGCCGCCCTGGCGGGCCCGCAGCGCCACGTGCTGGCCAGCCCGTCCGGCGTGCCCCGAGCCGACGACGACGCCAGGGTGAGCGCCTTCACGGAGGTCGTCGCCGCCGGGCTGACCGCCGGGCCGGCGGCCGACCGGAACCGCGACGGGCTGGTCTCCTTTGCTGAGCTGTGCGCCTTCGTCACCGCCGAGCTGACCGAGGCCGGTGACCCGCCGCCCGAGTGCTGGCTTCCCAACACCGCCGCCGACGTGCCCATCGCCCGGGTGGACGACCCGGCCCGTGGCCGCCGGGCCGCCGCCGCCGAGGAGTCCGGCTGGCGCCTGCCGGGCGAGGAGGCGCCACTGGTCCCGGTCGCCGACGTACCCCCGGCGCCGTGGGGGCCGCAGCCGCCCGTCCCGCGGGGACCGGAGCCGGCCGAGCCGTCCCCGCGCCGTGTTCCCATCCGCGCGGCACTGCCCGCCGGCCCGCCGGTCGCGCCCGGGCGTCCGGCCGGCCAGCCGGCGTCCCGGCCGGTCGCGCCAGCGCCCCGCCAGGGCGCCGACCTCCCTGGCTTCGCGGTCGAGCCGGTCCCGGGATACGCCCCCGCCGGACCGGCTGAGCGGCTCGGGAACCCGGCCACGGAGCCCGGGAGGTTGCTCGCCCCACCTCCCGGGGTGCCCCAGGCCACCCCGGCTCCCGAGGTGGCGCCGCCGCCGGCCCGGCGCTGGCCTGACGAGCCTGCCGGCGGACCGGACGCCGATCTGGGGACCGGGCCGGCGTCCCCGCCTGACACGGCATGGCCGGCCGAGCTCACGCCTGACCGGGGCGCCGACCGCACGGCCGGTCCGGCACCACCGGCCCGCCGGCAGCCCGGCCCCGCCCGGCCTGACGGCGCCCCCGACGGCGGCCAGGGGCTGCGCCAGGTACCTGGGAACGGGCCGCACCGGCCGTCCGGCCCGGCCTGGCCCGGCGATCTCGACGCCGGTCCGCGGGTCCAGCAGGACGAGGTGGAGTCGAACCCGTACCGGACCGCCCGCGAGGGCGGGCCCGGCGCCCTCGGGGCATCGCAGCGGGCGTTCCCGAGCGAGATCCTGCCGCCGGGCCGGCAGGGTCGAGCGGGGCCGACCGGCCCCGCCGCCGCGACGCCTGGTTCGGTGACGGCCGCGCCCGGCCCCGCGAGCGGGGGACCTCGCCGTGACCGCTCCCGACGCGAGTCCGTGGCGCCGACCGACATCCACCGGCCAGGGTCGCAGCCGGCCGGAGCCGACCGGAGCGGGCCGATCTCCAACCTGCCGCCGGCCGGGCCGCGAGGACCGGATGCGGGCGACGCGCTCCTGGCGGAGATCCGCCGCCGGGTGGTGGAGCGGGGTGAGCGGGTCCTCACGCTGGTCGGTCCCGGGGCGGTCGGGCCGGCCAGCGCGATGGTCCGCTATGCCAGCCGGCACAGCGAGGAGTACGAGGTCTGCTGGTGGCTGCGCGCCCACGACCTGAGCCTGCTGGCCGAGGACTGGCGCTCCCTGGCCGCCGAGCTGGGCCTGCCGCCCCACTCGGACCTGCTGCGGGCCGTCCCGGCGCTGCGCGCGTGGCTGGAGGACGAGCGCCACGGCCCCTGGCTGCTGGTGCTCGACGGCGCGCCTGCGCCGGAAGAGATCGCCCCATACGTCCCCAAGGCCGGCCGCGGCCAGGTGCTGATCACCGCGACGTCGCCGGGATGGGAGGAGCTGTCCAGCTCGACGCCCCTGTCGACCTCCCAGCCCCGAGCGGCCGACCCGCGCGGTCTCGGCGCACCGGCCGCACCGGATGGCGACCGCCGGCCACCGGCCGGTGACCCGAGGCACGGCATGGCCCCACCGCCCCGCCCGGCCGGGCCACCCCCCGGACGAGCACCGGGCGGTCCGCCACCCGGTCCGCCGCCGCCCCATGGACCGCCCATGGACGGCCCATGGGTCGAGCGGCAGCCGCCGCGCCCCGCGCCACCGCCCCGGGACGACCGGCCGTTCCAGCAAGGACCACCGCTCCCGGGGCCACCGCCCCGGGACGACCCGCCCTTCCAGCAGGCACCGCCGCGCCCCGGGCCGCCGCCGACGCCGGAGCCGCCGGCCGCCCAGCGGCCTCCGGAGCCGCCGCCCGTGGACGACCGGTGGGTCGAGCGGCGCCCGGCACGGCCCGGGCCACCGCCACCCGCGCCCGGCATGCCGGTGCAGCAAGGACCGCCGGCGGCGCCACCCGCCGGTGGCGCCGCCGGCGTGTCCGGGCGGCAGGAGGTGCTGCACTGGGACCAGGCCCTGAAGCGGCTGCGGCGGGCATCCCCGCAGGCAGCGGCGCTGCTGCAGCTGGCGGCGTTCCTGGACTCCGAGGCCATCCCCGTCGGGCTGCTGGCGATGACCGGGGTCGTCCTGCCCGGCGAGCTCGGCGCCAGCCTGCGCAACCCGCAGGTGTTCCGGGCCGCGCTGGAGACCCTGGCGCAGCGCGGGATGGTGGCGCACGCCGGCGACCGGGTCGCCGTCCCGCCCCTGGCGCAGGTCGCCGTCGGCAGCGCGCTCGGCGGCGAGGGCGTCCGCACCTGGGCCGCGTATGCGCTGCGGGTGCTCGGGATCGTGCTCGCCCTGCCGGCCACCGAAGGCGAGCGCCCGGCCTGGGCCGAGCCGAGCCGCCTGCTGCCGCACGCCGAGGCCGCCTCACGGCACGCCCTCGCGCTCGGCGTGCGCACGCCCGAGCTGCCCACGGTGCTCAACGAGATCGGCGTCCACCTGCTGCGCATGCAGCGGCCCGACCTGGCCGTGCCCTACCTCGACCGGGCGCTGGGGCTCGCCCGCGAGGTGCACGGCCTCAGGCACCGGGAGGTCGTCCGGGCGCTCGACCACCTCGCCCTGGCGCACCGGCAGCTCGGCGACGAGGCGCTCGCGATGCGCCTGCACGGCGAGGCGCTGGCGATCAGCCGCTCCCTCGACCGCCGCCTGCTGCACGAGCGGGGGCGCTACCCCGGACGCCCCTGACGCGGCCGATCCTGGGCCGGTCGGAGCGCCGCGAAGGCTGCTCGGCTCAGAAGCCGGTCGAGCACCACGGCACGCGGTCGCTCGCGAACATCGCGTCGGCGCGCGCCAGCCCGCCGGGGCGGGCTTCGCGGACCCGACCGGCACGGGCCAGGCTGGCGAAGCGGACTCCGCCCAGGTAGACCGCGCCGAGGTCGGCGACGTCGAGCACCACGTCCGGCTCGGCCCGACCGGCCGGCCGGCAGGCGGCCCCGTCCGGCCCGCCTTCGAGCACGAAACGGCCCTGGTTGGCCGCGACGAGCGCGTCGGCCACCTCGAACACCAGGCGCCCGTCGGCCGCGTAGCGCCGCGCCTCCAGGGCCGCCGGGAGATCGAGCAGGCGCAGCCACAGGAAGTCCGCCACCCGGGTGGTGCGAAGCCGCCGCGGGTCGACCAGGAGCCAGTACAGGGGCTCGTCGAGCGGCCGGTCGCGCAGCTCGACGGTGACGGTGAGGTCGAGGTCGAGGCAGTAGCCCCACAGCCCGACGGCGGCCTCCGGGGTCTCAGCGAGCAACTCGTCGACCCGCACCCTGCCGGCGGGCAGGCCGTCGGCCCACTGCGCGCGCTGCCGGTAGCTGGCGTAGCCGTCGGGCTCGCCCCCGGGCGGCTCGTGCGCCACCAGGACCGGCGCGCCCCAGTCGCCGCGCAGCCAGGCGGGGTCGCCCAGCCACATCTCCCACCATGCGCGGCTGCGGCTCACCTGCCCTGGCCAGGTCCGCCGGACCCGGTCGTAGATGCCAGGCAGGACCCTCGCGGCCTCCTCCGCGCCGAGCATGCGCACCCGGCCCGGAGCGCCCGGGGTAGGCCGCAGGGCGGCGTTGCGCCGGTCGATCGCCAGCTGCGCCTGGCGGGTGGCGATGCCGTAGCCGAAGCGCCCGTACAGCAGCGACTCCGAGGCGGTCAGGATCGAGACGGCCTCGCCACGGCCGAGCACGTCCTCGAAGTGCCTGGCGATCATGGCACGCAGGATGCCGCGCCGCCGGTGGGTCGGCAGCACCGAGACGAGCGTGAGGCCGCCGGCGCCGACCTGGCTGCCGCCGGGCACGGTGAGCTGGAAGGAGAAGGCGCCGCCGGTGGCGACCATGGCGCCGGCGTCGAAGCCGCAGAGGCTGCGGTCCAGCTCGAAGACGCGGCGCAGCTCCTCGACCGAGGAGCTCGGCCAGGCCTCGCCGAACACGGTGCCGAAGACCCGGCCGAGATCGGCGAGCTCGGCCGCATCGATGGCACGGATCTCGACGTCCATACGCACGTTGTACCGCGCCGCGCCCCTGCCGCGCAGCCGGGATCCGTCGGGCCCGTCAGGCGCGGTGGGCGCCGGCCTGGCCGCTCTCGACCTCGAAGGACACCGCCGTCCTGGCGGGCACGTGGCGCAGCAGCACCGTCGGGACCACGCGGTAGTCGCTGCGCCAGCGCTGCTGGTCCAGCTCGCAGCGGACGTAGCCGTGCTTCAGGCCGTCGAAGTAGCGGATGTGCGGGTTGTCGGGCAGGGCGGCGTCGATCAGCGGGACCAGCGGGGTCGGGAACGAGGAGCTGATCGAGGTGCCGACGAACTCGGTGCCGACGGTGGCGGAGCCCGGCTCGGCGAAGTCCGCCTCGAGGTCGGCGACCCAGCTCGAGTGGATGTCGCCGGAGATCACCACCGGGTTGGACGGACGCCGGTGCAGCAGGAAGCCGAGCAGCCGGTTGCGGGCGGCCACGTAGCCGTCCCACTGGTCCATCAGGAACAGCTGCGCCGGCCCGGCGAGGAAGTCCATCTGCGCCATCATGGTCTGCTGGGCGATCACGTTCCAACGGGCGGCGGAGCGGTCCAGGCCGCCGAGCAGCCACCGCTCCTGCTCGGGTCCGGTCATGGTGGCGGCCGGGTCGAGCGCGGCCGCGCAGCGCACCTGCAGGTTGTCGCCGCAGGGCTGGTCGGTGCGGTACTGGCGGGTGTCGAGCACGCTCATCTCGGCCAGGTCGCCGAAGGCGAACCGCCGGTGGACCAGGGCGTCGGGGCCGGCCGGGGCCGGGACGCGCAACGGCAGGTGCTCCCACCAGGCGCGGTAGGCGGCCGCCCTGCGCTCGAGGAAGCCGGGCGTCTCGGCGGGGTTCTCCGGGATTCCGCCGGCGTAGTTGTTCTCCACCTCGTGGTCGTCGTAGGTCAGCACGAACGGGAACGCGGCGTGGGCGGCCCGCAGGGCCGGGTCGGTCTTGTAGAGCGCGTGCCTGGTGCGGTAGTCGGCCAGGGTGCGCGTCTCGCCGCCGAGGTGGCCGCGCGGGACGGGGATCGCCGAGCGGCCCGACTCGTAGATGTAGTCGCCGAGGTGGACGACCAGGTCGAGGTCCTCCTCGGCGAGGTTCTCCCAGGCCGGCCAGAAGCCCTCCTGGTAGTTCTGGCAGGACACGAAGCCGAAGCGCAGGCGCCGCGGCGAGCTGCCGGCCGCCGGCGCGGTGCGGGTCCGGCCCACCGGGCTGAGCTGCCCGTCGACCCGGAAGCGGTACCAGTACCAGGTCGCCGGTTCGAGCCCGCGCACGTCGACGTGGACGGAGTGGGCGGCGCCCGGCCGCGCGAGCGTGCTGCCGCGCCGCACCACGCCGGCGAAGCGCTCGTCGCCGGCGACCTCCCAGTCGACCTGCACGTCCGCGTCGGGCATGCCGCCGCCGTGGAGCGGGTCGGGCGCCAGCCGCGTCCACAGGACCACCCCGTCCGGCAGCGGGTCGCCGGAGGCGACCCCGAGGGTGAACGGGTCCGACACCCGCGGGCGCGCCGCCGCGGCGACCGGCCTGGGCGCGAGCTGGTCGAGCAGGACCAGCCCGGCGACGGCACCGCCGGCGGTGAGCAGGCGGCGCCGGTCGACGGAGCTTCCCAGCGGTCCGGGCGCGGTCTGGACGGGTCGCTCCATCGCGGCCTCCTGGTCCGTGGGACGGGCGAGACGCGAATATTCTCCCGTTTCAGGCCATGCGGTCCAGTGGCAGCCTGCCCTCGTCCGAAGCGCGGCTGCTGGCGGCGAAGCCGTCGGCCACGGCGGCGGCCAGCCGCAGGTAGGCGTCGCGCGTCTCGGGCGCGAGCTCGCCCAGGTCGATCTCGGCGCCGGTCTCGAGGTGGCGGTCGAACGGCACCTGCACCACCGCGCGGCAGCGCCGGGCGAAGTGCTCCTCGAGCTGCGCCAGGTTGACCGCTGCCTTGGGACGGACCGCGTTGAGCACCACCACCGCCGAGCGCGCCAGCCTGTCGAAGTGGTGCTGCTCCAGCCAGTCGAGCGTGAGGCTGGCCGAGCGGGCGCCGTCGACGCTGGGGGCGCAGACGATCAGGAGCTGGTCGGCCTGGCGCAGGACCGGCCAGATGACGCTGTGGAGCGCGCCCGGGCCGCAGTCGGTCAGGATCAGCGAGTAGAAGCGCTCCAGGATGGCCGCGATCTTGCGGTAGTCGTTCTCGTTGAACCCTTCCGAGATGCTGGGGTCCATGGTGGAGGCGACCACCTCGAGCCCGGTGGGGGTCTGGGTGATGTTGGCGCGCACGTCGGCGTAGCGGGCCAGCGACGACGCCCCGGCGATCAGGTCCCGCGGCGAGCGGCCCTCGCCGCCGCGCACGCGCGCGCCGAGGGTGCCGGCGTCGGGGCTGCCGTCGACCGCCACGATCCGGTCGGCCCGGTGGCTGGCGAAGGTGGTGCCGAGGCCGACGGTGGTGGTGGTCTTGCCGACCCCGCCCTTGAGGGTGAACACCGCCACCCGCCGGCAGCCGGTGATCGGTGCCGCGATGCGCGCGGCCAGCTCGCGCCTGGCGCGCTCGGCGCGGCCGGGGCGTGGCCGGATGCGGCCGTCGGTGATCCGGTACACCCAGCCCTGCCAGCCGCTGGTCGGGCCGCCGGGCTGGCGCCTGACCAGCTTCTCCGGGGTGAGGTCGTCCCAGCCGGGCAGCGGCGCCTCGGCCACCGGCCGCTCGCCGGCGCCCTGCTCGGCCAGCTCGACCGGGGTGGGGGGGAGGGGCGGCGGGCTCGCGGGCGGCGCCTCCTCGGCCGGGGGCTCGGCGGCCGCCGGCGGCTCGGGCTCGGGCTGTCCAGCCCACAGCTCGGGCAGCGACGCGCCGGGCGGCTGCAGCGACCCGGCGGGGCGGATCGGCGGCGGCGCCGGCGCCGGGCGGATGGGCCTGGCGCGGCCGGCGGGCGCTGCCGTGTCGGGCTGCGCCGTCGCGTCCGGGCCGCTCAGCTCGTCTGCCTCGTCCAGCTCCGCGCTGGTCTCGCGCAGGCGGCGCACGGCGGGCGCCTCGCCGGTCTGGTCGAACTCCGGCTCGCCGCCGAGGGACTGGTCGAACTCCGGTTCGCTGCCAAGGGTCTGGTCGAACCCCGGCTCGCCGAGACCGGGCGGCTCGGGTCCCGGCTCGCCGGCCAGGGGCGGCAGGGGCTGGCCCACGCCGACCCCTCCTGCCTGTCTGGCCTCCAGGTGCTCGCGCAACCAGTCGAGACCGTCGTCGGCGGTCCCGCCCTCGGGCTGCTCGTCGGTCGGCTTGCGCTGGAGGGACTGCTGCGGGTCGGCGGGGGGGCGACCTCTTCGTTCCAGGGGCACGGCTCTGCTCCTCCTCGGTCCTGCGTGCCAGACAACCTACCGCACCATGCCGTCGGCATCCGCATCGCCCTCGTCCCTTGGCGTAGCCTCCCGGGCACCGGCACGACGAGGAGGCTTGCATGGATCTTGGCATCGCCGGGAAGGTGGCGCTGGTGACCGGCGCCTCCAAGGGAATCGGCCTCGCGGTCGCCCAGGCGCTGGCGGCCGAGGGCGCCCGGGTGGCGGTCAGCTCACGCGACCGCGAGCGCATCGACGCCGCGGCCGCGCGCATCGGCGCCACCGGGCTGGTGCACGACACCGGCGACCTCGACGGGGCCGCCGCGCTGGTCGAGCAGGCCGAGGCCGCGCTCGGCCCGGTCGACATCCTGGTCACCAACACCGGCGGGCCGCCCGGGAACCCGGACGCGCTCGGCTTCTCCCGCGCGCAGTGGGAGGACGCCTACCGCAACCTGGTGCTCGCCCCGATGGCGCTGATCACGGCGGCGGTGCCGGGGATGCGGGCGCGCCGCTGGGGGCGCGTGGTCAACGTCTCCTCGAGCGCGGTGCGCGAGCCGATCGCCACGCTGATGCTGTCCAACTCCCACCGCACCGGGATGCTGGGCGCCTTCAAGACGCTCGCCCGCCAGCTCGCCGGCGACGGCGTGACCCTCAACACCGTGCTGCCCGGCCGCATCGCCACCGACCGGGCCTACGAGATGTCCGGCGGCAAGGCCGAGGCCGAGGGCTGGGCCGCCGAGCACGTCCCCGCCGGGCGCATGGGCGCCCCCGAGGAGGTGGCCGCGGCCGCGGCGTTCCTCTGCTCGGCGCCCGCCGCCTACCTCACCGGCACCACCGTGCTGGTCGACGGCGGCTTCACCCAGGGCATCTGACGACTGCCCCGCAGGCGGCACGACCCGGGCCGGGACGGGCGACTCGCGACCGTAGCCCGGCTCCACGGGCCCAGCTCGCTCCAGGCTGGCAGGTCCCGGGTGGGGCGCCGCCGCCGGTCAGGCCATTGCGCCGCCCGGTCCTGCCAGTATGGTGACCTCGGCGAGGTGCCGGGCGACCGACCCTGCCCCGTCAGGAGCGTGATCACGTCATGAGTCAGCGGCCATCGCAGGAGCGAATCGAGGCGCTCACCAAGGCACGTACCCAGCTCGTCCACGAGCGCACCCCCAAGTCGCGCGAGTGGCGCGAGCGCTCGCTGAAGTCGCTGCCGCTCGGGGTGCCCTCGTCGTTCCAGGACTCCCCGCCGTACCCGATCTTCTTCGAGCGCGGCAAGGGCAGCCGGGTCTGGGACGTCGACGGCAACGAGTACTCCGACTACCACAACGGCTTCGGCGTGATGGCCGTCGGCCACGCCCACCCGAAGATCGTCGCGGCGCTGACCGAGCGCCTCGGCACCGGCACCCACTTCGCCCAGCCCGTGGCCGAGACCACCCAGCTCGCCGAGGAGATCTGCCAGCGGTTCCAGCTCGACCAGATCCGCTTCACCAACTCCGGCACCGAGGCCACCATGGACGCCGTCCGGCTGGCCAGGGGCGCCACCGGCCGTGACGAGATCGTCAAGATCGAAGGCTCCTACCACGGCCACCACGAGTCGGTGCTGGTCTCGATCCGGCCCTCCAGGGAGGCCATGGGCGCGCGCGCCACGCCGGCGAGCGTCGCCTTCGGCAAGGGCACCCCGGCGGCGGTTACCGACCTCACCCTGATCGTGCCGTTCAACGACGCCGAGGCGCTGGACCGCCTGCTCGCCGCCCACGCCGGGCGGGTCGCCGCGCTGATCATGGAGCCGGTGATGATGAACGTCGGCATCATCGAGCCAGATCCCGGCTACCTGCAGGCGGTCCGCGACGTCTGCACCCGCCACGACGTCGTGCTGATCTGGGACGAGGTCAAGACCGCGGCGACCATCGCCTACGGCGGCGCGGAGGAGGTCTACGGCGTCGCGCCCGACCTCAAGTGCTTCGCCAAGGCGGTCGGCGGCGGCGTGCCGTTCGGCGCCTTCGGCGGCAAGGGCGAGCTGATGGCGGAGATCGCCAAGGACGGCGTGCCGCAGCTCGGCACGTTCAACGGCAACCCGCTGTCGGCCAGGGCCGGGCTGGTCGCCATGACCGAGATCCTCACCCCGGGCGCCTACGACCAGCTCAACCAGCGCAACGACGCCCAGCTGGCCGGCTGCCAGCGCGTCATCGACGCCCACGACCTGCCGATGTACACCACCGGCATGGGCGCCAAGGGCGCGGTCATGTACGCCCCGGAGCGGCTGCGCGACTACCGCGGCTACGCCGGCTTCGACGGCCCCGGCGTCGACGCGGACCTCTCCTACCTGTCCTGGCTGTACGAGATGACCGAGGGCGTGTTCATGACCCCCGGCATCGACGAGCAGTGGACCATGTCGGTGCAGCACACCGACGACGACGTCGCCCGCTACGTCAACGCCTTCGAGACCTTCGCCCGCGAGGTCACCGGGCACGGCGGGCCGTGACTTGCGCGGCCGCCCGCGAGGCCGCGCCTCCGGAGCCGGCCGCGGCCGCGCCACTGGACCGGAGCGCGGTCGAGCGGGCGCTGGCGCCGTTCGGGACGAGCCGCACCCTGCCGGCCGAGGCCTACACCTCGCCGGCGGTGTTCGCCTGGGAGCAGGCACGGTTCCTGGCCGGCTGCTGGTACTGCCTCGGCCGCGCCGCCGACGTCGCGCCGGGGGAGCCACTGGCCGCCGAGGTCGCCGGCGTGCCGGTCGTGGTCGAGCGCGCCGGCGACGGCGGGCTGCGCGCGGCCGGTCCCGGCGGCGCGCCCGTCCGGCTGGCCGCCTGGCACGGGTTCGTCCTCGTCGACCTCGGCGGGGAGGCGCCCGCGATGGGGGCGCACGCCGGCGACCTCACCGGGCTGCTCGCCCCGTGGGAGCCGGCCCGGCTGGTGGCCGCGGCCAGGCAGGCGTACGTGCTGCGGGCCAACTGGAAGCTGCTGGTCGAGAACTACCACGAGTGCTACCACTGCCCCAGCATCCACCCGGAGCTGTGCCGGCTGACCCCGCCGGACAGCGGCCGCAACCTGGCGCCGCGCGGCGCCTGGGTGGGCGGCGCCATGGACCTGCGGCCCGACGCGGCCACCATGGCCCTCGGCGGCGCCCGCAGCGCCAGGCCGCTGCCCGGCCTCGACGCCGCCAGGCTGCGCCAGGTGCTGTACGTGGGCCTGTTCCCCAACCTGCTGGTCAGCGCGCACCCCGACTACGTGCTGACGCACCGCCTCGAGCCGCTCGCCCCGGGCCGCACCCGGGTCGTCTGCGAGTGGCTGTTCGCGCCGGACGAGGTCGCCGCCGACGGCTTCGACCCCGCCCCAGCCGTCGACTTCTGGGACGTGACCAACCGGCAGGACTGGCGCGCCTGCGAGTCGCTGCAGCGCGGCGCGGCCTCGCCCGGCTACCGGCCCGGCCCGCTCGCCCCCGGCGAGGACGCCGTCCACCGCTTCGTCGCCCTGGTCGCCGCCGGCTACCTCGGCGGCCGGCTGCCCGCCTCCGCGTCGCGCTAGGACGCCGGTCGAGGATCGGCGCCGCAACGCACGCCAGGCGTGCGGCACCGCGTCGAACCTGCGCGCCGTTGCCGAGCCGCGGGATCACGGAACAGGACAAACCAGCTACTTGACCGGCGTTCTAGGGAGGCGGCAGGGTCGTCGTGGTCGTGGTGGTCGTCGTGGTCGTGGTGCTCGTCGAGGTGCTCGTGGTCGTCTTCGGCGTGGTCGACGAGGTCGGCCCGGGCGTGGTCGACGAGGTCGGCCCCGGTCCCGCCCGGTTGACGGTCAGGACGACGTCGCCCTGGTCGGCGGTCGCGCCGGGGGCGGGGGACTGGTCGATCACCACGTTGGCCGGGCGGCCGGGGAAGAAGCGGCGGGTCACCGTGACCCTGGTCGGGTCGAAGCCGGCGTCGGCGAGCAGGCGCATGGCCACGGTCAGGGTCTTGCCGCGCACGTCGGGGACCTGCAGGCCGCCGGGAGCCAGGCTGGTGTCGGTGGTCGGCCCCGGCGTGGCCCCGAAGCCGGCGCCGGGCGGCCCGCCCGTCTGTGCCTGCCCGCCCTGCTGGTCCTGGGCCTTCGGCTGGTTGGACGGCGGCCAGCCGGCCAGGAACAGGGCCACCCCGGCGAGCACCGCCAGCACGATCACGACCGGCCAGCGCAGCAGGCCGCGGCTCGGCCCCGGCGTGCGCGACCGCCGGCCCGGGACCGCCGCGCCCCCCGGCACCAGCTCGCCGCCGCTCGGGCCCGGCGACGTCCGCGGCGCCACCGGCTCCGCCGGGCCGGGCGCGACCACGACCTGGCCGGCCTGGGCACGGCGCAGGTCCTCGGCCAGCTCGGCGGCGGTCTGGTAGCGGTTGGCCGGGTCCTTGGCCATCGCCCTGGCGGTGACCGTCTCGTACGCGGGCTGCAGGTCGGGCCGGAAGCTGCGCAGCGGCGCCGGGGCGGCGTACACGTGGCTGGTGGCGACCGCCACCGGGCTGTCGCCCTCGAACGGCGGCCGGCCCGAGATGCACTCGTACAGGCAGACGCCGAGCGAGTACAGGTCCGAGCGGCCGTCGGCGGCGGCGCCGCGGGCCTGCTCCGGGGACATGTACTTGGCCGTGCCGACGATCCCGACGCTGCCGGTCAGCGTCATCGAGGAGGTCAGCGTGCGCGCCACGCCGAAGTCCATCACCTTCACCCGGCCGTCCCGGGCCAGCATGATGTTGCTCGGCTTGATGTCCCGGTGGATCAGCCCCTTGGCGTGGGCGGCGCCGAGCGCGGCGCAGACGGCGACGACCAGGTCGGCCGCCCTGCTCGGCTCGAACGCGCCCTCGGCGCGCAGCACCGCCGCGAGCGTGGCGCCCTCGACGTACTCCATCACCATGTAGCTGATGCCGTCGTCCTGGCCCGAGTCGTACACCGCCACCACGCCGGGATGGGTGAGGCTCGCCGCCATGGTGGCCTCACGGCGGAAGCGGGCCAGGAACGCGGGGTCGCGGGCGAGCTGCGGGTGGGGGATCTTGACGGCCACCTGCCGCCCGAGCAGCCGGTCGTAGCCCTCGTACACGTCGGCCATGCCGCCCGCCCCGATGAGGCGGCCGAGTTCGTAGCGGTTGCCGAGGACTTCGGCGGTGACTGTCATTCCTGTCTCTTGAACCCTTCGAAGGCCCGCGAGCTTCCCTCTGGATGCCCACTATCGCCCGGTTGCGCCGGTCGCGCCAGCCGCATTGCCCACCTGAAGATCGACGCGACCGCCGCGATCGTTTCAGGCGCCGCCGGGCCCGCCGAGCGCCTGGCGCAGGAACCCGAGCTGCAGCCGCAGCAGGCTCTCGGCCACCAGCTCGTTGCCGGTCATGTGGGTGACGCCGCCCAGCGGGAGGACCGCGTGCGCGCGGCCGGCGACCAGCAGCGCCGTCGAGAGGCGCAACGTGTGGGCGACCGTCACGTTGTCGTCGGCCAGGCCGTGCACCAGCAGCAGCGGCCGCTCCAGCTTGGCCGCGTCGGCCAGCAGGCTGGAGGAGCGGTAGGCCTCCGCGTCGGCGTCGGGCAGGCCGAGGTAGCGCTCGGTGTAGTGGGTGTCGTACAGGCGCCAGTCGGTCACCGGGGCGCCGGCCACGGCGGCGCGGAACACGTCGGGCCGGCGCAGCACGGCCAGCGCGGCCAGGTAGCCGCCGAACGACCAGCCCCAGATGCCGACCCGGCCGAGGTCGAGGCGCTCGTCGGCCGCCGCCAGGGCGTGCAGCGCCTCGACCTGGTCGTCGAGCACCGGACCGGCGAGGTCGCGCCAGATGGCCCGCTCCCAGCGCGGCCCGCGTCCCGGGGTACCGCGCCCGTCGGTGATCACCACGGCGAACCCCTGGTCGGCGAACCACTGCGCCTCGGCGTAGGCGCCACGGGCGGCCACCACCCGCTGGCCGTGCGGGCCGCCGTAGGGGTTGAGCAGGACCGGCAGGGGGCCGTCCGGCTCCTGCCCGCCCGGCAGCAGCAGGGCGCTGCGCAGCCGGCGCCCGCCGCTGCGGTGCAGGCTGACCCGCGGCACCAGGCCGAGCGCGGCGGCGTTGGAGGCGATCGTGGCGACCGGGTCGGCGCCGCGCAGCACCACCGTGCGCGGCGCGTCCTCGTCCAGGCCGGCGGCGGTGAGCACCACCAGCGGCCCGCCGGCGACGGCCGTGTGCAGCCCCGGCGACCGGGACAGCCGCACCGGGCCGCCCGTTGGCGGCACCGACCAGACGTGCGTCTCGGTCGGCTCCTCGGACGCGGCGACCAGCACGCCGTCGCCGTGGCGGCCGAGCACCTCGCGCACCTGCAGGCCGGGAGGGGTCACCGGCTCGCCGTCGAGCAGCAGCCGGCGCGTGTCGGCGTCGTCGGCGGTCCACACCAGCCGCCCGCCGGGCAGCCAGGCCGGCACCCCCTGGACGATCTCCAGCCAGGCCGGGTCGTTGTCCTCGCGCAGCAGCCGGGTCGCGCCGCTGTCCGGGTCGGCGGCCAGCAGCCGGGTGGTCCGCTGGTCGCGCGACTGCACCAGCAGGGTGAGCGGCCCGTCCTGGTCCCAGACCACCGTCACCAGGTAGGGGAAGGCGTCCCGGTCCCAGCCGACCTCGACGGTGCCACCGTCGAGGTCGACCACCGCGAGGCGGACGTCGGCGTTCGGCGTGCCGGCCGCCGGGTACGGGATGGCCGCCGGCGGCAGCATCGGGCTGGTCGGGTCGGACAGCCACCAGCGCCGCACCGGGGTGGTGTCGGCCCGGGCGACGGCCAGCCGCTCGCCGTCCGGCGCCCACCAGTAGCCGCGGTCGCGGTCCATCTCCTCGGCCGCGACGAACTCCGCCAGCCCCCACGTGATCCGGGGGTCGTCCTCGCCCACGAGCCGCCGGCCGCCGCCGTCGAGCTCGGCGAGGTGCAGCGCCCCGCCGGTCACGTAGGCGACCCGGCGCCCGGTCGGGTCGGGCCGCGGGTCGAGCACGGGCCCGGCGGCGGGCAGCTCACGCGGCGCCGCGTCCGCCGAGGAGCCGCCGGACAGGTCGGCGGTGAACAGGCGGCCGGCGAGCGCGAACGCCGCCCTCCGCAGTGCCGCGTCGGTCGCGTAGGCCACGATGCCGCCGGCACGCTCCCTGGAGCGCTCGCGCCGCGCCCGCTCGGCCGCCGGCAGGTCCTCGCCGTCCTCGCCGAGCAGGATGGGCGGGTCGGCGACCAGCCGCTCCCTGGTTTCCGGGGGGCTACCGCTCGGCCCTGCGTGGGCGCCCGCCACCGGGGTTCCGGCCTCGCTCTTGAGCCCCCCGGACCCCCCGGCGCCGGCCAGGTCGAGCACGAACAGCCGGTTGACCCGGTCGTCGCCGGCGTTGGAGCGCAGGAACGCCACCCGCGAGCCGTCAGGGGCGACCTTGAAGCTGCGTGGGCGGCCGAGGGTGAAGCGCTGGCTGCGCGCGGAGCGGCGCGGGAACGACAGCGCCTCAGACACGGCCGGTGAGCCCGGCCACGGTGACCACCACGGCGGCACCGACCAGCAGGCCGGACAGCACCAGATAGGGGATGACGCGCTTGGTGGTCGGCTGGCCGTCCGCGATCACCAGCATGCCGACCGCGAAGGCAAGGTAGCTGGCGCCGAGCAGCTCCCGCCGGAACAGGCTGACCACCGCGACGGCGATCACCACCAGGTAGATCCGCATCGCGATGCGGGGATGCAGGAACATGTCGCGCTGGAACACCCGCCCGCGCCGGTCGACGTCGCCGGCCTTGAGCTTGCGCAACGGGCCGGCGGGCCCCCGGCCGCCGGTCGAGCGGCCGCCGTTGGTCTTGGCCCGGGAGGCGGGGGCGCTGGGCGGCGGCTTCGGCTTCGGCGTCGCGTCGGGATCGGTGCCCGCCTCGCGGCGGGCGCGGTCGATGGCGTGGCGGCGGCGCGCTGCCGCCCGTTCCTTGCGTGCCACGTGAGACTCCTACCTATCGGTTGGCGCCGCCATCCGGGCGCGGCGTCCGCCCTGGACGGCCCGACGTCGCGGCCGCGCCCCGTGCCGCGCCGAGGCCACCGGTTCGCGTGGATGGTACGCGGCGCCCGAGCGCGCCGTCGAGCCGCCCCTGGCTACTCGCCGAAGCGGCGCCGCCGCTGCGCGTAGGAGCGCAGCGCGCGCAGGAAGTCGACCTTGCGGAAGTCCGGCCAGTAGGTGTCGGCGAAGTAGTACTCGGAGTGGGCCGACTGCCACAGCAGGAAGCCGGACAGGCGGATCTCGCCGGAGGTGCGGATGATCAGGTCGGGGTCGGGCATCCCGGCGGTGTAGAGGTGCCTGGCGATCTCGTCGGGGGTCAGGCGGCCGGCCGCGTCGGCCAGGTCGAGGCCCTTCTCGGCGTACTCGCCGAGCAGGCGGCCGACCGCCTCGGCGATCTCCTCCCTGCCGCCGTAGCCGACCGCGACGTGCAGCACCCCGCCGGTGTGCCCGCGGGAGACGGCCGCGGCCTCGCGAAGCTGCGCGCGGGTCCGCTCCGGCAGCTCGTCGAGCTCGCCGACCGGCACGATGCGGTAGCCGTCGGGGCCGGCGTCACGGGCGAGCTGCAGCACCTTCGTCTCGATGATCGCCAGCAGCTCGGCCAGCTCGTCGGGGTGGCGCTGCAGCAGGTTCTCGGTCGACAGCAGCCACAGGGTCACCACCGGGATCTGCAGCTCGTGCGCCCAGGCGAGCAGGTGGTCGATCTGGTCGGCGCCGCGCCGGTGCCCCGCCACGCTGTCCATGCCGAGCTGGCGCGCCCAGCGGCGGTTGCCGTCGAGGATGACGCCGACGTGCCGTGGCAGGCCGCCACGGCGGCGCAGGTCGGCGGCGAGCCGGCGTTCGTAGAGCCGATAGAGCAGCGCGCGTGCGCCCACGGCAGGCTCGTTCCCTCCTCGCCGGCGGGTGGCTGGTTCGGTGCGGTGGCGGCCACGACGGCCGCGGATCATGCTACAGCGCGAGCCGGCGGACGGCCGGGCCGCTACGCTGGAGCGGCCGGACGACGAACGCGACAGACGAACGCGACAGGGGAGGCGGCGTGAACGAGGCCGACGAGGTCCACACCTGCGAGCGCTGCGGCAAGGTGCGGCCGGCCGGGTGGACCTGCTCCTGCGGCGGCGAGGGCCAGGGCGCGCAGGCGCCGGCCGCCCTGCCGGACTGGGACCCGGCGACGACGCGCAGCTCGCGCCCGCGCCTGCGCCTGGTGCAGCGCCCGGCACCCGACGACGAGTCCGAGTAGCGATGGAGGCGGCCGGTCCGGCCGAGGCCGGCTCCGACCCGGACGCCGGCGTCCGCGACGGGCAGGGCCGCCCGCGCGTCTGGCGGGGTCCCTGGCATCCGGGCACCCACCTGGCCCTCCTCCATGCCGGGCCGGGACTCACCGTGATCGTGGTCGGCCTGGCCTTCGGCGTGGTCGCCGCCAGGCGCGACCCCGACCCTGGCCGGCTCGCGCTGCTCGCCGGGCTGCTCGCCGGCAACCAGTACAGCGCCGGGGCGCTCAACGACGCGGTCGACGCCCCGGCCGACGCGGCCACCGGCCGCGACAAGCCCATCCCCGCCGGGGCCATCTCGCGCCGGACGGCCGCCACGCTCGCGGTCGCCGCCGGGCTCGTCTCGCTCGTCTGCGGTGCCCTGCTCGGCCCGGCCACGCTGGCGCTGGCCGTGGCCGGCCTGGCCTGTGCCTGGGGCTACGACCTCTGGCTCAAGGGCACCGTCGCCAGCGTCCTGCCGTTCGCCCTGGCGCTGCCGCTGGTGCCGCTGTTCGGCTACGCCGCGGCCGGCCGCTTCCCGGCGGTGCTGTGGTGGGCCTGGCCGATCGGCGCCCTGGCCGCGGTGGCGGTGCACCTGGCCGACTCCCTGCCGGACGTGGAGAGCGACCGCGTTGCGGGCGTCAACGGCCTCGTCCCACGGCTCGGCGTCAGGCGGGCCGCCGTGCTCGTGGTGGCCAGCTACGCCGCCACCCTCGCCCTGGCCGCCGGCAGCGGCCTGGCGGCCGGGGACCAGCCGGTGGTGCTCGGCGGCGCGGCGCTGTCGCTGGCCCTGGCCGTCGCCGCCCTCGCCGTCGGCGCCCGCGGGCGGCCGGACGACCGCCGCGCCGCCTACCGGCTGCTGCTGGCGGCCGTCATCGCCGTCGCCGTCGGCTGGGCCGCCGGCGTGCGCCCCTAGGGTTCCGGGGGGCTCGAGAGCGAGGCCCGAACCCCGGTCGCGGGCGACCACGCACAGCCGAGCGGTAGGCCCCGGCCAACGACTGGCCCGCCGATCCGCAGAAGTGCGGACGTGCTGTCGCCGGACGACGGCCCGGTGACTCGGGACAACTACGGTGATTCCGGGCGCCTGTGGATACCCAATTCTCACCCTGCCACGATGACGCGTTACGCTTTGCCTGGTCGCCGCGCGCCGGCGGCGACAGGAGTTCTGCGCAGCCGCGCACCACGGAGGTCGTGCATGGTGCTCCCTGCCTTGGATGGCAAGACCCGTTGCCGGTGGGCAGCCACCGATCCCGTCCTTGCCGCATACCATGATTCGGAGTGGGGAGAGCCGCCGCTCGGGGAAGCAGGGTGGTTCGAGCGGCTCTCGCTCGAGGTGTTCCAGAGCGGCCTGTCCTGGCGCACCGTCCTGGCCAAGCGCGACGGCTTCCGCCGCGCCTTCCACGACTTCGAGCCGAAGATCGTCGCCGCCTTCACCACCAGGGACGTCACCGCCGTGCTGCGCGATCCCGGCATCGTCCGCAACCGCGCCAAGGTGCTGGCCACGATCGAGAACGCCAAGAAGGTCCTCTCCCTGACGGAGACGAACGGCTCCTTCGCCACCTGGGTCTGCTCCCAGCCCGGCGGCCTCGAGGAGCAGCAGCGCGTCTACCGCCAGACCTTCCAGTTCGCCGGACCGCAGGTGGTGGAGGCGTTCCTGCAGAGCGTGGGCCGGGTGGAGCCGCCACACGAGCCGGGTTGCTGGCGCCTGGAGCCGTGACGGCGGCGCCGCCCGGCGACGGAGCGGCCACGTGAGCGGCACGGCCCACGGGGCCGGCGTCCGCGTCGTCGACGACGGTCCGGTGCGGGTCGTCACCATCGACCGGCCCGAGCGCCGCAACGCCGTCGACCAGGCCACCTCGCACGCCCTGACCGCCGCGTTCGCCGCCTTCGACCGTGACGACGGCGCCGCCGTGGCCGTGCTCACCGGCGCCGGCGGCACCTTCTGCGCCGGCGCCGACCTGAAGGCCCTCGCCGCCGGGGAGGCGCGCCCCCTGCACGAGGACGGCCCCGAGGCGCCCATGGGCCCGACCCGCATGCAGCTGTCCAAGCCGGTGATCGCGGCGGTCGAGGGCCACGCCGTCGCCGGCGGGCTGGAGCTCGCGCTCTGGGCCGACCTGCGGGTGGTCGCCGACGACGCGGTGCTCGGGGTCTTCTGCCGCCGCTTCGGCGTGCCCCTCGCCGACCTCGGCACCATCCGGCTGCCCCGGCTGGTCGGCCACGGCCGCGCCATGGACCTGATCCTCACCGGCCGGGCCGTCCTTGCCGACGAGGCGCTGGCCATCGGCCTGGCCAACCGGGTGGTGCCGTCCGGCCGGGCGCTCGCCGACGCGGTCGCCCTCGGCCACCAGCTCGCCCGCCTGCCGCAGCGCTGCCTGCGCAACGACCGGCGCTCCGCGATCGAGCAGTGGTCCCTGCCGGAGACGGAGGCGGTCCGCAACGAGATCCGCCTCGCCCTGGACACGGTCGCCTCCGGCGAGACCTTCGCCGGCGCCGGCCGCTTCGCCGGCGGCGCGGGCCGCCACGGCCAGCCCGCCGCCGGGTAGCGGCGTGCCCGCCCAACCGACGCCGCCCGTTCTGGTGCGGCCGGCCCTGCCCGACGAGCTGGACGCCGTCGGCCGCCTCACGGTGCGCGCCTACGCCGAGTTCGTACCCGCCACCTCGGCCTACGCCAGGCGGCTGGCCGACGCCGCCGACCGGGCGGCCAACGCCAGCCTGCTGGTCGCCGTCGGCGAAGGGACCCTGGACCTGCTCGGCACGGCCACCCTGGTCGTCGGCGACGGCCCCTACGCCGAGCTGGCCGGCCCGGGCGAGGCCGAGCTGCGCATGCTCGCGGTCGAGCCGGCCGCCCGACGCCGCGGCGTCGGCGCCGCCCTCGTCCAGGACGTGCTCGACCGCGCCCGGGCCGGCGGGGCGCGCCGGGTGCTGCTGTCCACCCTGCCGGCGATGGTCGACGCCCACCGTCTCTACCGGCGCTTCGGCTTCCGCCGCGCCCCCGACCTGGACCACCGGCCCGTCCCAGGGGTCGAGCTGCTCGCCTTCTCCCTGGACCTGCCGCCACCGCCGGCCGGCGCTCAGCTCGGGACGTAGAGGAAGTAGTCGCCCTCCTCGTCGTCCCACTCCATCGCCACCGCGCCGCTGGACGCGGCCGCCCTGACGAACTGCAGGAAGCCGGCGTAGCCGAGGTCCTTCTCCGACCAGCCCGGGTTGCGCTTGCGGAGCTGGTCCTTCAGGCCGGACAGCGGCACGTCCTGGTCGTCGCCCTGCAGGTCCTTGACGGTCGCCTGGAGCAGCGCGAAGGCCTGGTCGCCCTGCCCGGCGGGGGGGAAGTCCACCGACGGGTCGCCCGGCGCGGCCCCGTCGGCCAGCGCGATCGCCCCGTTGCGCTCGAGCTGGCGCAGCAGCTCGCCGAAGGCGCGGAAGCCGTAGTCCGCCTCGGAGAACGTCGGGTCCTTGCGCAGCACGGCGCGCTTCAGGGTGGAGGCGAGCACCGGCTCGGCGCCGCTCTGCTTCAGCCCGGCAAGCGTCTGGGTGATCACCCGCTGCAGGTCGTGCAGGTCACGGTCGCCGCCAGCCGGCGCCTGCCGCTTGTTCCGCTTGGCGCCACCCGAGGACTTCTTGGTCGCGCCGTTGCCCGACGCCGCAGGCCGCTTGGGCTCCTCGCCGGGCGGCTCGCTCACCCCGGGCAGGCGGTCGTAGAACAGGAACTCGTCGCACGCCGGCGGCAGCAGGTTGGAGGTCGACCCCTTGACCCCGATGCCGATCACCCGGCGGTTCAGCGCCCGCAGCGCCGCGACCAGCGGGGTGAAGTCCGAGTCGCCCGAGGCGATCACGAAGGTGGACACGAACCCGCGCTCGTAGGCGAGCTCCATGGCGTCGACCGCGAGCTTGATGTCGGCGGCGTTCTTGCGCACCATCCCGGTGCGCTGCGGGATGTCGATCAGCTCGCAGTTGTGCTGGACCAGGCTGCGCCGGTCTTCGGAGAACAGCGTCCAGTCGGCGTAGGCGCGCCGGGCCACCACCCGCCCCCGTTCGGCCAGGGCGTCCATGATCGGGCCGATGTCGAAGGTGCGGCCGATGTCGCGGGCACCGAGGACGAGGTTCTCGTGGTCGATGAACAGCGCGATTCGCTCTTCGTCGGTCGCCATGGGCCAACCTTACGCCGTTTCGCACCTGGCCGGCGCGTACCCTGGACCCAAGGGCGGACAACAGGGATCCCGGGGGCTCGAGGAGCGAAGCGGTCGCCCCCTGGTGGATGGAGGAGGGCGTCATGCGACTGCGTGGAAAGCGGCTGATCGCGCTGGTCGAGAACGAGTTCGAGGACCTGGAGCTGTGGTACCCGGTGCTGCGCCTGCGCGAGGAGGGCGCCGAGGTGGTGGTCGCCGGGCTCGGCGCCGACGTCTACACCGGCAAGTACGGCCTGCCCGCCGAGCCCGACGCGCACGTCGACGAGCTCGACATGGCCGACTTCGACGGCATCCTGGTGGTCGGCGGCTGGGCCCCCGACAGGCTGCGCCGCTCCGAGAAGGTCCTGGAGCTGGTCCGCTCCGCCGACGCGGACGGCAAGCTGCTCGGCGTCATCTGCCACGGCGGCTGGGTCCCCGCCTCCGCCGGCATCCTCAAGGGCCGCACCATGACCTCCACACCGGGGATCAAGGACGACGTCGCCAACGCCGGAGCCACCTGGGTGGACGAGCCGGTGGTGGTCGACGGCAACCTGATCACCGCCAGGCGCCCGCCGGACCTGCCGGAGTACGGCGCCGCGCTGGTGCGGGCACTCGGAGGCGAGTAGCCCCCATCCAACGGGTCACTTCGGCAGCCGGCTACCGAAGTGACCAAGAAATGACTCGCGCGCGGCGGCATAGTAGGAGGCGTGGACCGCGCCGCCGCCGAAACCTGGATCCGCGCGCACGTCGACCCGGTCGGCGCCGTCGAGACGGCACACGAGCGGCCGTGGGCGACGGTGCTGCGCGTGCCGCTCGCCGAGGGCGTCGCCTGGTTCAAGGCGTGCGGTCCGGTGCAGGCGTTCGAGCCGCGGCTGTCCGCCGCGCTGTTCGCGCGGTGGCCCGGCCGGGTCGCCGAGGTGCTCGGCTGCGACCAGGAGCGGGCGTGGCTGCTCTTGGCCGACGCGGGCACGCCGGTCGGCGTGGTTGGCAACCCGCCCGAGGCGTGGCTGGTGGCGTTGCCGCTGTACGCCGAGCTGCAGCGCGGCGAGGCCGCCCACGCCCACGAGCACCTCGCGCACGGCGTCCCTGACCTGCGAGTGGCGACGCTGCCGGCGCGCTACGAGGACCTCCTGCGGCGCGACCTGCCCTTGGAGCCCGGCGAGATCGGTCGGCTGCGCGGGTTCGCGCCGCGCTTCGAGGCGCTGTGCGGCGAGCTGGCCGCCCACGACATCCCGGAGACGGTGCAGCACGACGACCTCCACATGGCGAACGTCTACGCCCACGGCGGGCGGCTGCGCCTGCTCGACTGGGGCGACGCGTCGATCTCGCACCCGTTCGCGTCGCTGGTGGTCACCTTCCGGTTCCTCGAGGAGCGCAACAAGCTCCCGCCGGCCGACCCGTGGTTCGCGCGGCTGCGCGACGCCTACCTGGAACCGTGGGGTGGTGGGCTGGCCGGCGCGTTCGCGCTGGCGGTCCGCGTCGGGGCGTTCGCGCACGCGTTCGCCTGGACGCGGCAACGGGACCACCTGCCCGAGGCGGCACGCCCCGAGTTCGACCGGGCGTTTCAGGTCGTGCTGCGCCGCGCGGTCGCCCGGACGCACCACTAGCGCGGCACGCCGTCCGCCGCCTCCACCCCGGCCGCCTCCGCGCCCAACCCAGCCGGTCCGCTCGGCGAGGACGACGTGCCACTCCTCCGGCCGATCAGAGCCGGTTGCAGCACACCACTGCGCTGATCCACGGTCCCAGGGCCACCCAGCCGAGCACGCCTGGGTCACACGTATCGGCGCGTCAGGCGCGGCGGAGGCCGGCGGTGGCGCAGACCCGCTCCAGCTCGTCGAGGCTGAGGGCGTCGACCGGGCCGAGCGCGCCGGTCGCCGGGGGGTCGCCGGTGGCCAGGCGGTGGGCGCCCGCGGCCATCATCCGACCGGTGAACCCGTAGGGGTCGCCGCCTTGGAGGCGCACGCGGGCCAGCTCCCGCCCGGCCGCGTCGGCGGCGACCGCGAGGATCAGCGTGCCGCCCCTGGCGCGGGTGGCGGCGTCCGGGCCCGTCCCCGTGCGCCGCAGCGCCCGCCGCTGGGCGGCGCGCAGCCCGGCGCCGACCACCGGCACGCGCAGCAGCGGCGGCGTGGCGCGGGCGGCGAGCCGCACGCCTGGGGTCAACGCGCCGAAGCCTCCGAGGTAGGTGGTGACGTCGGCGAGCTGCGGCGCGACCGCCGGCAGGGTGAGCGGCTCGGTGCCGCCGAACAGGAGCGCTTCGCGGCGCCGCGCGCCGTCGGCGAAGGCGCGCAGCTCGGCGGCGAACGGCAACGTCACCAGCCTGCCGCCGCGCAGCGCGTGGCTGTGCTGCTGCATGGTGAACGCCGCGGTCGCCATGGTGCCGCTCGACAGGCGCGTGCCGCCGAGGAAGAAGTAGCCGACGTCCAGCCGCCTGGCCGCCTGGCCGGCGTCGCGGGCCGCCAGGGCGCCGGCCAGGTTGCCGGGGACGAAGTCGAAGCCGAACCCGGGGAGCAGCACGCACCCGGCCGCCTCGGCGCGGGGACCGGCCTGGGCGAACAGCTCGCGGATGAAGCCGGCCTCCCCGGCCGCGTCGAGGTAGTGGGCGCCGGCGTCGACGGCGGCGTCGAGCGCCGCCCGGCCGTAGACGGAGTACGGGCCGACGGTGCTGACCAGCACGTCGCCGCGCCCCACCAGCGCCCGGACGCTGCCCGGCCGGGTCGCGTCGGCGACCGCCGCGTCGAGGCCGCCGTACTCGGCGGCGAGCACCAGCCTGCCGGTGTAGCCGGTGGCGCCGAAGACGACGATGCGTGCACGCATGGCCCGGATCCTACCGGATGATCCCGATTCGCCCGTCCCGACCGGTCCCGCCGCATGGCCGCGGGCGGGGGAGTGGGCTCGCCAGCCTTGACACCCGCCGTCGCGACGCGCACAAACGAGTCACCGGCCACGTCGTGCCGGCACGGTGCGAGGGAGGCAACGCCATGGCTCGTCACCTCATCGTCGCCCACCAGACCGCGGCCAGCCGGGAGCTGATCGAGCGTGTCCGGGAGCTCGCCGCCAGCGACCCGCACGCCGAGTTCGTCCTGCTCGTCCCCGCGACCCCCACCAGCCACCTGCTCACCTGGGAGGAGGGTGAGGCCAGGCAACTGGCCGCGCAGCGCGCCCGGGAGGCCAGCGAGGCCCTACGGCGCGACGCCGGCGTCGAGGTGGTCGCCGCGCGGGTGGGATCGCACACGCCGCTCGAGGCGGTCGGCGACGAGCTGCAGGCCAACCCCGGCTATGCCGGCATCGTGCTGTCGACCTTCCCGCCGGGCCTGTCCCGCTGGCTCAAGGGCGACCTGCCCAACCAGCTCCGCCGCCGCTACCGCCTGCCCGTGGAGCACGTGGTGGCGGCGCCCACCCAGGCGCCGACCCGCCGCTGAGCCCGCCGGCAGGCCATCCCGCACCCCAGCCCACCGCCGAGCCGTCCGGCACCGCGGCCACGGCGAGCGGTCCCCGCCGGCTTCCGGCCGCCCGCTGACGCGTCCCACCAGCCACCGGCCTCGGCGTTACGTCAACCACTCTTGCGGCGTTACGTAAACCGACGACCGCCGGGCGGGCACCCGGACGGGCGGCACCCGTGACCGGGGCGGCCGGTCGGGCCCGGCGCCGCAGGCCGTGCGGCCACCACGCGCCTCCGCCGCACCCCGGCCGATTTCGTGCCGGGAATTTTCGCCGGCAATTCCCGCGGTGGCCGCGCCCTGGCGCGCCCTGCGCGGCTCAGGATTCCTCGGAGCGCGCGACCTGGTGGGCGGCGGCCTGGGCGACCGGGCGGATCACCAGCATGTCGATGTCGACGTGCGGCGGGCGGGTGACCGCGAAGGCGACGCAGTCGGCGATGTCGTCGGCGGTCAGCGGCTCGACGCCGCGGTAGACCTGGGCGGCACGCTCGCGGTCGCCGTGGAAGCGGGTCACGGAGAAGTCCGTCTCCACCATGCCGGGGGCGATCTCGGTGACCCGGATCGGCTCCCCGTTCAGCTCCAGCCGGAGCGTGTCGGTGATCGCCCGCACCGCGTGCTTGGAAGCGGTGTAGCCGACGCCGCCCGGGTAGACCTCGAAACCGGCGATGGAGCCGAGGTTGACGATGTGCGCGTGCGGCGCGGCGCGCAGCAGGGGGAGGAACCCGCGGGTCACCCGCAGCAGCCCGAGCACGTTGACGTCGAGCATGCGCGCCCAGTCCTGCTCGTCCCCGTCGGCCACCGGCTCGAGCCCGCTGGCCAGCCCGGCGTTGTTGACCAGCACGTCGGCCTTGCCGAAGCGGTCGGCGACCATGCCGGCGAAGGCCGTCACCGAGGCGGGGTCGGTGACGTCCAGGGCCGTGGTGACCGCGCCGGTCTCGGCGGCCAGCTCCTCCAGGAGGTCGCGACGGCGCGCGCCTCCGACCACCTGGAACCCCGCCCGGGCGAGGTGGCGGGCGGTGGCCGCCCCGATCCCGCTCGACGCCCCGGTGATGACGGCGACGCGCTCCTGCGGCATGCGTGGTCCTCCGTGGCTCAGGTCGGCGCGGGCGCCCGGTGCGGCGTCATGCTACGCGCCAGCCGTGCCCGCCTCGCCCCCGCCAGCCGCACCCGCGGCCAGGTGGGCGCGCCAGCGCACCCCGGCCGCGGCCAGGTCGTCCCAGAAGCCGGGGTAGGTCTTGGCGACGCAGCCGGGGTCCTCGATCACGATCCCGGGGACGCGTGCGGCCAGCGCCGCGAACGCCATCGCCAGGCGGTGGTCGCCGTGGGTGGCGAGGCGGGCGGGGCCGGCGGCGGCGCCGCCGAGCACCACCAGCCCGTCCGGCAGCTCCTCGACGCCCACGCCGAGCTTGGTCAGCTCGGCGGCGAGGGCGGCGAGCCGGTCGCTCTCGTGCCCGCGGGCGACCGCGACGCCGCGCAGGCGCGAGCGTCCGGGCGCCAGGGCGGCCAGGGCGGCCACGGTGGTGACCTGGTCGGGCATGGCGCCCAGGTCGGCGTCGACCGGGGCGGGCAGCGGCGGCCCGGTCACGGTCAGGGCGGCGCCCTGGCGCCGCACGGTCGCGCCCATGCGGGCCAGCAGCGCGGGCAGGCCGGCGTCGGGCTGGCGGGAGGCCGCCTCGGCGTTGCCGACGGTGACCGTGCCGCCGGTCGCCACGGCGAGCGCGTAGAGGTGCGCCGCGGCGCTCGCGTCGTACTCGACCGCGTAGCCGCGTCCCCGGAACGGGTGGCCGGGCGCGACCCGCCAGGCCGCCTCGGCGAGCCGCTCGACGTCCGCGCCGAAGGCGCGCATCACCGCCGCGGTGAGCTCCACGTAGCCGGGCGCCGCCAGCTCCTCGGCGACCAGCTCGACCGGTCCGGCGGCGTACGGGGCGACCAGCAGCACGGCGCTGGCGAACTGGCTGGACCGCGCCGACGGGACGGTCACCGACCCCCCCGCCAGGCCACCGCCGGCCAGCGTCACCGGGGGGAAGCCGTCCCGGTCGGCGGCACCCGCCCCGAGACCGCGCAGCGCCGCCGTGAGCGGCCCGACCGGCCGGGCCAGCAGGCCGGGCCGGCCGCCGACGGTCGCGCCGTCCGGGGTCAGCGTGGCGAGCGCGACCGCGAAGCGCAGGGTGGTGCCCGAGAGCCGGGCGTCCAGCGGGCCGGACGGGGAGCGCGGCCGGCCGCCGGTGCCACGGACCAGCCAGGCGCCCCCCTCCGCCTCCTCGACGGCCGCGCCCATGGCGGTCACCGCCGCACGCATCGCCTCGGCGTCGTCGCTGCGCAGCGGCCCGCGGAGCAGGCTCTCGCCGCCCGCGAGCGCGGCGCAGGCCAGCGCCCGGTTGGTCACGCTCTTGGAGGCCGGCGCGTCCAGCCGCGCGCGCACCGGCCCGGCCGGCAGCACCTCCAGCAGCGCCGGCAGATGGATGGTCCCTCGGGAACCTCGGGCAGGCGTGGTCACGGGCGATCCCGGGTCGGGGCGGGTGGGCCGGGCGGCGGCGGGCCGCCGCGCGCCGCCCGCGCGCCCAGCCTACCCGGCCCGGCGCGCCCGGGCCGGGGTCCCGAGTAACGCCACCGGGTCGAGGAACGCTCCCCTCGCGAGGGGTACCGAGCGCCCTATCGGGTCAGCTATGACCGGAGTGACGTTAATGTGCAATATCAGGGCTGAGCCGATAGGCTTCGGCCCCGCCTGACCGCTCAGACAAGGGGCAGGGGGTAGGCCCAACGCATGAGACGACACTGGGAGCAGTTCAAGCTCGACTGGGAAGCCGGCCTGCGCCGGCTTCCGTTCTTCACCCAACGGACGGCCGTGGCGCTGCTCGGGGTCCTGGTCGCGACGCTGGCCCTGCTCGGCGGGCTGGCCAGCATCGTGCGCTCGCCCGACCGGCAGATCCAGGGCGCGCCCGGCGAGATCGGCGGGCCGGCGACCACCCAGGCCCAGCCCGGGACCGTTCCGGGTGGCGTGCCGCCGGGCGCCGGACTGCCCGCCACCGGCCAGCCGGGCGGCGGGACGCCGGGCACGCCGGGCGGGGTCCCGGTCACCACCACGCCGACGGGCGGCGGGCCGGGTGGCGGCCCGGGTGACGGCGGCGGATCCGGCGGCGGCGGGCCGGGCGGCGGCGTGACCACCACGGCCCCCGGCGGGTCGCCAGGATCGACCACGACCACCACCAGCGGCGGGAACCAGGAGCCGCCCAAGGTGACCGTCACGGTCACGATCACCCTCCCGCTTCCCCTGCCACTGCCGGTGCTCGGCGGCGCGGACGTGTCGCTCGGCCACGCCCTGGAACGGGACGGCGGCAGGAACGGCTAGCCGGGCCGGCCGCGGCCGCCCCACCTTCACGCGGCCCCGCCCGCCTGGGCACGTCCCGCCCGGGTGCACTAGATTGGCTGCCCGTGGCGGACGCCGTCCGCCACGCGCCGACCAGTGACGACGCGATGGGACGAGACGTGACCGACACCGCTCCGGCTTCCGACCGGATCACGCCCGAGCCGCCCGAGCCGCGGCCGAGGCGCGAGATCCTCGGGCCCACCGGGCTGGTGGTCATGGTGGTGGCGATCCTCGCCTTCACCGCCGTGAGCATCATCTTCGAGGTGGCCCACAACACCGACCGGGCCACCTTCAAGGCGACCGTGGACGTGGTCGGCCCGGTCGCCGGCAGCCGCAACGAGTTCCGCGTGGTCTTCCACGTCCGCAACCAGAGCAAGAAGGCGGGCCACCCGGACAAGTGCGAGGCGTCGCTGACCGACCCGGAGGGCGACCGGATCGGCACCGCCGAGGTGCGCCTGCGCCAGGACATCCAGCCCGGCCAGACCCTCGACGAGCAGGCCGTCGGGACCGCGGCCGGCCGGCCGGCCGCCGGCGCGGTCCGCTGCCGCGGCCTCGAACCCGGCTAGGGAGCCGGTCATGTATCGGTGCCGCGCCTCTTTCACCTGCGCGACCTGATATATACAGGTGAGGGCGCGCACCGCGGATACGTGCCCGGCTCCCTAGGATGCCGCACACGTGCGAGCCCCCGGCGAAGCAGGGATCGCCGGGGGCTCGTCAGCAGCGGAGCCGGGGGGGTCAGCTCGCTGCGCGCGCGTCGGTCAGCACGGCCACCACGTGCTCGACGGGCAGACGGTAGCGGCGGCGGAGCTGGTTGGGCAGGTCGACCCGGAGCCAGCGGGACAGGCCGGGGGGGAAGGTCGACACCACGATGCCGGCGTAGTCCGGCGCGACCCTCAGCTCGTCGCCGACCGCCTCGAGCGGGGAGTGCGATCCCACCCGCGCGGCGACCACCTCGACGCCGACCTCGCGCAGAGCCTCGCTGGCGTCCCGGGCGCGCTGCGCGGCCAGTTGCCGTGCCTCACCCTCCTCCCAGTGGAGCAGGTGCCCGGTGGGGGTCGCCGGGACGAGCAGGACGAACTCCGCCTCCGGGTCGCTCTCGGCGAGCTCCCGGACTCGATCGACCAGCTCCGGGCTGCCCGCGGTCTGGTGGGCGACGATGAGGTGACGTGCCATGGCACTCCCTTCGTTGCGACCGCGTGACGTGCGCGTTATCCGCGCGTTATCGAGGTGGTACGTGTCTCAATCCGAAATCCGCCCGCGCGATTCCCCATCGCTCGCGGCGCGAATGAGCGGAGTTTCGCCTGGTAGCCTTGGCGTGGCAGTGCAGCCAACCGGGGAGCGGGCATGGGTCGCTTCGAGGTCGATTCCGAGATCGGCGTCCTCCGCGCCGTGCTGCTGCACCGGCCCGACCTCGAGCTGCAGCGCCTCACCCCGTCGAACGTCGACCGGCTGCTGTTCGACGAGATCATGTGGGTCGACCGGGCCCAGGCGGAGCACGACGAGTTCGCCGCGCTGCTGCGCTCGCGCGGCGTGGAGGTGTTCGCGCTCGCCGACCTGCTGGCCGGCGCGATGGCGCTGGAGCCGGCCCGCAAGGAGCTGCTCGACCGCGTGGTGACCCTGGACGCGTTCGGCAAGGGCCTCGCCCCGGAGCTGCGCGAGTGGTTCGAGTCGCTGCCGCCCGCCGAGCTGGTCCGCTACCTGATCGGCGGCGTCATCGCCGAGGACCTGCCGTTCCGGCCCGACGGGATGGTCGGCGCGAGCTACGTGCCGACGACGTTCGTGCTGCCGCCGCTGCCCAACCAGATGTTCATGCGTGACAGCTCGGCCTGGATGTACGGGGGCGTCTCGGTCAACCCGATGGCCTTCCCGGCCAGGCGGCGCGAGACCATGCACCTGGAGACCGTCTACCGCCACCATCCGGTGTTCGCCGGCGCGGAGTTCCCCCTCTGGTACGGCGGCGACGGGCTCGACCACTACCCGGCCGCGGTCGAGGGCGGCGACCTGCTGGTGCTCGGCGGCGGCGTGCTCCTGGTCGGCATCGGCGAGCGCACCACCCACCAGGGCGTCGAGGCGCTGGCCCGCGCCATGTTCGAGGCGGGCGTGCTGCACACCGTGGTCGCGGTGGAGCTGCCCAAGGTCCGCGCCTTCATGCACCTGGACACGGTGCTGACCCAGGTCGACCACGACGCGTTCGTCATCTACCCGGGGCTGAAGCGGCAGCTGCGCCCGATCGTGGTCACGCCGGGGCGGGGACGGCACCTCGACGTCGCGGTCGAGGACGACCTGCTGACCACCCTGGCCAGGGTCCTCGGCGTGCCGCGCATCCGCTCCTTCGAGACCGGCGGCAACGAGCTGCTGGCCGCCCGCGAGCAATGGGACGACGGCAACAACCTGCTGGCCGTCTCGCCCGGCGTGGTGGTCGCCTACGAGCGCAACGTGGACACCAACCAGCGCCTGCGCGACGCCGGCGTCGAGGTGCTCACCATCCCCGGCTTCGAGCTCGGCCGCGGCCGCGGCGGGCCCCGCTGCCTGAGCTGCCCGCTGGCCCGCGACCTGGCCGGCTGAGCGCGCGCACGCCAGGCGGCTAGCGCCGCCGCAGCGAAAGCCTCCTGCGCCGCGGCGTGCCCTCCGCCGCGCTCTCGCCGTCGGCCCGGGCGCCGTCCTGCCCGGATGGCTCGTCCCCGGCCGTGGCCGCCTCACCCGCCCCGGCTGCGTCCGCCCCGGCGGCCTCGCCCCCGGCCGTGGCCGGCTCGTCCGCCCCGGCGGCCTCGCCCCCGGCCGTGGCCGGCTCGTCCGCCTGGCCCTGCTCCTGACCCGCGGTGGCGTCCGCCGCCGTGAGGGCCGCGACCGCGGCCGCCGCGGTGGCCTCCTCGTCCTTCTCCTCGGCGTCACGGCCGCGGCGCTCGCGCCACACCAGCGCGGCGGCGCCGGCCAGCACGACCGCGAGCGACACCCAGGCGTTGCGGGACAGCCCGGCCAGGCGGTAGGTGGTGTCGGTGCGCAGCAGCTCGAGGAAGAAGCGCCCGGTGGCGTACAGGATCGCGTAGCACAGGACCAGGCTGCCGGTGCGCAGCCGGCGGGTGCGGCCGATCCAGATCAGCAGCCCGCACACCAGCAGGTTGTACAGCGACTCGTACAGGAACGTGGGGTGGAACGTCTCCGAGCCGATGTAGCGGTCGGGGCGGTAGCGCGGCTCCACCTCCAGCGCCCACGGCAGCTTCGTCGGCGTGCCGAACAGCTCCTGGTTGAAGTAGTTGCCCCAGCGGCCGAACGCCTGCGCCAGCGGGATCCCGGGGATGGCGGCGTCCAGCGCCTTGCCGACCGGCAGGTGCTGGCGCCAGGCGACCAGCACGCCGACCAGGATCCCGAGGGTCAGCCCGCCGTACAGCGCCAGCCCGCCCTCCCAGACGGCGACCACGTGCAGCCAGCGGCCCTCGAAGTCGGCGGTGTGGGTGGAGACGTAGGCCAGGCGCCCGCCGACGAAGCCGGCCACCACGCCCCAGAAGGCGGCGCGCTCCAGCTCGGCGGGGTCGCGGCCCTGCTTCGCCCAGCGCCGCCTGGCCAGCGAGACGGCCAGCAGGATGCCGACCGCGATGCACAGCCCGTACAGGTGGAAGAAGAGCGGGCCGACCTGGATGCCGTTGGTGGGGGGCGGTGGGATGTAGGCCAGCGGGTTCATCGGTCCAGGACCTCCGCGACCGCCTTGTCGACCGCGGCCAGCACGTCCTCGTCGAGCGCGCGGCCGGCGGCGGCGCAGTTGTCCTCGAGCTGCTCCGCCCGGGTCGCGCCGACGATCGCCGAGGCGACGTCGCGCTCGCGCAGCACCCACGCGAGCGCGAGCTGCGCCATCGACACCCCCGCCTCGGCGGCCACCACCCGCAGGCGCTCCACCGCGTCCAGCACGTCGTCGGTGAGCCAGTGGCCCACGAACATGCCCATCTTGCGGCTGGCGGCGCGGCTGTCCGGCGGGTGGGACTCGCCCTTGCGGTACTTGCCGGTCAGCACCCCCTGGGCGAGCGGCGACCAGACGACCTGGCCGACGCCCTCCTCGGCGGACAGCGGCAGCACCTCCGCCTCGATCCGGCGTTGCAGGATCGAGTACTCGGGCTGGTTGGACACGATCCGGTCCAGCCCCAGGTCGTCGGCGATGTGCAGCGCCGCGGCGATCTGGTCGGCGGTCCACTCGCTCACCCCGACGTACAGCACCTTGCCGCGGCGCACCAGGTCGTCGAGGGCCCGCAGGGTCTCGTCGAGCGGGGTCTCGTCGTCGTAGCGGTGGCACTGGTACAGGTCGATGTAGTCGGTGCCGAGCCGGCGGAGGCTGGCGTCGCACTGCTCGAGCACGTGCTTGCGCGACAGCCCGCGGTCGTTGGGCCCGTCGCCCATCGGGAAGAACACCTTCGTGGCCAGGACGTAGGACTCGCGGGGATAGCCGGCCAGCGCCGCGCCGACGACGTGCTCGGACGCGCCACGCCCGTACGCGTTGGCCGTGTCGAAGAAGTTCACGCCCAGGTCGTAGGCCCTGGCGACGATCTCCTTGGCCCGGTCGGCCTCGACGCCGACCCCGTAGGTGAGCCACGAGCCGAGCCCGATCTCGCTGACCCGCACGCCGCTGGCGCCCAACCGGCGGTACTCCACCTCACGCCCCTCTCGTCACGGGTGGGTGCACCCTGTGGTCCACGAAGGTGGGTACTAGCCTGCCACGGGCCGCGGCGGTCTGCCGACCAACTCGCCGCCGCCGCGGACGACCAGCTCGTCGCGCAGCGCCCACAGGGCCGGGAAGAACCGGTGGCGCAGGGTGTGCTCGAGGTACTTCACCGCCATGCCGCCGGTGCCGCGCGCGTGGAAGCCGAGCGTCCGCTCGACCAGCGCGATGTGCTCCTGGCGCCAGCGCGTCCAGCGGGTGTCGTAGTCGACCAGCGCCTCGCAGACGAGGTAGAAGTCGGTGCGGTCGCCCGGGTCGGCGTAGAAGTCGGCCCATGCGGCCGGGCTGCCCAGGCGCAACCGCGCGGCCGCGTCGGCGTGCGCCTGCGCCAGTGAGCGCTGCTCCAGCCTGGCGGTCAGCACCGGCGGCAGCTCGCCGCCGTACTCGATCTCCAGCGCCTTCAGGTAGGCCTCCTCACGCAGCCCGGACAGCAGCTCCAGCTCGCGGAACTGGCGCGACTGGAAGCCCGACGCGGTGCCGAGATAGCTGCGGAACTGCTGCAACGCCCACGGCGGCAGGGAGTGCAGGCTGCGCATCTGGTCCAGCCCGCTGGACAGGTTGGCGTTGACGCGGCTCAGCAGGGCCAGCGCGCGGGGGTGGGCGTCGGCGTCGAGCTCGCCGATGACCCGCTCGAGGTCGTGCAGCGCAAGCTTCATCCACAGCTCGAGGGCCTGGTGGACGATGATGAAGTGCAGCTCCTCGGGATGCGGAGGCTGCGAGCGCGGCTGCTGCAACGCGAGCAGCTCGTCGATCCGCAGATAGCTGCCGTAGGTCAGCTCCTCCACCCTGACGCCACCAGCCTTTCACGAACGTTTCTGGCCGCCCCGCCACGTTGCGTCCCCCGAGGCAGCCGCCGGCGGCAGCCTATCGCCGCGACCAGGGCGACGGCATCCCGGGCGGCCGCCTTCATTGCCGACCCGATGCGGACAGCCATAGCATGCAGCCGGAGCCATCGAGAGGCACCGTGGCCGCGTACGGCGCCTGGAGCCCGAAGGAGGGGATCGTGCGACGGACCCTCGTGCCGCTGGCCGCGGTCGGCCTGCTGACCGTGCTGCTGTGGCCGGCTACCGGCGGGGCCGCCGCGCCGGGGTCCCGCCGTGCCGCCACCGCCGGGCAGGACCCCGACGCCTTCGGGCGCCAGCTCTACCAGCAGTCGTGCGCCTCCTGCCACGGTCCCGACCCTGCCGGGCCGAGCAACTACGCCACGGTCCCGTCGCTGAAGGACGTCGGCGGGGCGGCCGCGGTGGACTGGGCGCTGCGCTCCGGCCGCATGCCGTGGCGCTCCACCACCGGCCCGGCGGTGCGCGGCACGCCGGCGTTCGACCTGTCCGAGACCCGCGCGCTCAGCATCTACGTCGGCGACCGCGTCGGCGACCGCGACATCCCCACGGTCGACCCCAGCCAGGGCGACCTCAAACGGGGACGGGACCTGTACGCGCAGGCCTGCGCGGCCTGCCACGGCATGAACGGCGCCGGTTCCTCCGTCGGCGGCACCGACGTCGCGCCCAGCCTGCAGGGGGTCGACGCGCTCACCGTCGGCGAGGCGATGAAGATCGGTCCCCGGACCATGCCGGTGTTCCGCGGGGGCGAGTACGACGCGGCCGGGGTGAACTCGATCGCCGCCTACACCGACACCCTGGACAAGAACGTCGACAACCCGGGCGGGCTGCCGATCGGGGGCAAGGGGCCGGTGCCGGAGGGCTTCGTCGCCTGGCTGATCGGCCTCGGCGTGCTGGTCCTGTTCGCCAGGATGATCGGAGGCCGCAACTAGCAGCGACCAGGCGGCCCCAGGCCGCCGGACGACGAGTCTCGGGGAGTCGAGCGCCGTGGACGACGAGGACCAGCAGCACCGCCAGGCCGAGGGCGACGAGCCGCTCAGCCTCGACCAGCGGCGTGCCGCCCGGCTCACCGCGATCTGCTTCGTGGTCGCCATCCTGGCCGGCGTCGCCCTGTTCGTCGTCTACTTCAGCGGCGGCCAGACCCAGATCGAGGGGATCCTGTTCGCCCTGGCCCTCGGCGGCCTCGGCATCGGCATCGTCATCTGGGGCGAGCAGCTGCTCGCCGCCCACGAGGTGGAGGAGGACCGCCACGAGTTCACCGTCGGCGAGGAGAGCCGCCTGGCCCTGGTGGAGTCGTTCGAGGAGGAGACCGGACCGCTGCTGCGGCACGGCGCGCGCCGCTCGTTCCTGGTGCGCCTGCTCGGCGGGGCCGCCGGCGCGCTCGGCCTGGCGCTGCTGCTGCCGGCCCTGTCGCTGGGCCCGTCGCCGGGCCGAGGCCTGGCGCACACCTCCTGGCGCAAGGGCAGGCGCGTCGTCGGAGAGGACGGCAAGCCGATCGTGTTCGACTCCCTGCCCGAGGACGGCTTCCTCACCGTCTTCCCCGAGGGCGCGGACGTGAACCGGGCCGACTCCCAGGCGCTGCTCATCAGGGTCCCCAACGGCCTGCTGGAGCTGTCCGAGGAGCAGCTGGCCGGGGTGCCGGGCGGCACCCACGTCGCCTACTCGAAGATCTGCAGCCACGCCGGCTGCCCGGTCGGCCTCTACCGGGCGGCGACCAGGTCGCTGATCTGCCCCTGCCACCAGTCCCAGTTCGACGTGCTGCGCGGCTGCAAGCCGTACTTCGGCCCGGCCGCCCGGCCGCTGCCGCAGCTGCCCCTCGGGGTCGACCGCGACGGCAACCTGGTCGCCCTGGGCGACTTCTCCGGGCCGGTGGGCCCCGCCTTCTGGCACCGCGTCAAGCGAGGCAGGTCGTCATGAGCATGGTCCGCCGGTCGGTCCAGTACCTCGACGAGCGGCTCGGCACCGCCAGCTTCGCGCGCAAGACGCTGCGCAAGGTCTTCCCCGACCACTGGTCGTTCCTGCTCGGCGAGATCGCCCTGTTCGCCCTGGTGGTGCTCGTGTTCACCGGGGTGTTCCTGACCTTCTTCTACACCCCGGACGCCCGCCCGACCATCTACCAGGGCCCCTACGAGCCGATGCAGGGCAAGGAGGTGTCGGCCGCCTACGAGTCGGTGCTGCGGCTCTCCTTCCAGGTCCGCAGCGGCCTGCTGATGCGCCAGGTGCACCACTGGGCCGCGCTGGTGTTCGTCGCCGCGGTCGTGGTCCACCTGTGCCGGATCTTCTTCACCGGCGCGTTCCGCCGGCCCCGCGAGGTGAACTGGCTGATCGGCGTCGTGCTGCTGCTGCTGGCCATGGGCGAGGGCTTCACCGGCTACTCGCTGCCCGACGACCTGCTGTCCGGCATCGGCCTGCGCATCTTCTACTCGGTGGTGCTGGCCATCCCACTGGTCGGCAGCTGGGCCGCCTACCTGCTGTTCGGCGGCGAGTTCCCCGCCCCCGACATCATCTCGCGGCTGTTCGTGTTCCACGTGATGCTGCTGCCGGCGCTGCTGCTGGGGCTGGTCGGGCTGCACCTGGTCATCCTGGTGCTGCAGAAGCACACCCAGTTCCCCGGCAGGGGCCGCACCGAGCGCAACGTGGTCGGCAAGCGGCTGTGGCCGCAGCAGACCTTCAAGTCGGTCGGGCTGCTGTTCGTCACCACCGCGATGCTGGCCGCGCTCGGCGGGCTGGCACAGATCAACCCGATCTGGCAGTACGGCCCCTACGTGCCGTTCAACGTCACCTCGCCGGCCCAGCCGGACTGGTACATCGGCTGGCTCGACGGCGCCCTGCGGCTGGCCGGGCCGTGGAGCTTCGACGTCTTCGGCTTCCCCGTCTCCGAGATGTTCTGGCCGGCGATCCTGTTCCCCGGGATCGCCTTCGGCACGCTCACCCTGTGGCCCTGGATCGAGCGCCGCTTCAACCGCGACCAGGCCGAGCACCACCTGCTCGACCGGCCCAGGGACGCGCCGCTGCGCAGCGCGGTCGGCGTGGCGGGCCTGTGGGTGTTCTTCGTGATGTTCCTCGAGGGCGGCAACGACATCCTCGCGGTCATGCTCAACGTCTCGGTGGAGAACATCACCCGCATCCTGCAGGTCGCCTTCGTGGTCGGCCCGTTCCTCGTCGGCGCGGCGACCTACGCGATCTGCAGGTCCTTGCAGAAGAGCCAGATCCACCCGGCGCGGGCGACCGCCGGCGTCGAGCTGCGCCGCACCGCCAGCGGCGGCTACGAGACCGTCCCGCTCGAGCCCACCTCCGAGTAGCGGCCGGCGCGGCGCCGGGCCGGGCCGCCTACCCGTGGCCGGGACGATCCTCGTGGCGGTCGGGCTCCAGCCGGCCGTAGCGGTTCTCGCGGTTGACGGCGGCGGTCCAGCCCCACAGGCTCGCACCGACCAGGACGACGCCGACCAGCAGCAGCCACAGGCCGTAGATGAGGCCGGTGGTGAGCATGGCCACGCCGACCGCCAGCAGCAGCGGCCAGACGGACGGCAGGGGCAGCACGGCCAGGTGGTCGGCGGCGTAGTCGCTGGGGCCGTCGGGGTCGCGGCGCGGCATGCCGGCCAGCCGCCGCATGGTGTCCCGGTACCCCTCCCGCGGGGCAGGCTCGCGCCGCTGCTGCAGGATCAGCCAGACCGCGGCGAACCCGGATCCGCCGCCGAGCAGCAGCAGCGCCACGACCCCGAACCACTCGTAGGTGACCAGCCAGTAGATGATCGCGGCGACCACGCCGAAGATCGCGACACGCAGCAGGATGGCGGCCTCGTCGCGCACGGCTAGCCCCGGTCCTGGCGGGTGTCGGGGTCGGTGACCGGGGCGAGCGCGTGGCGGTGGTCGAACGCCGGCCGCTCCGAGCGGATCGGCGGCAGCTCGTGGAAGTTGTGGTGCGGCGGCGGCGAGGTGGTCACCCACTCCAGGCTGTTGCCCTCCCACGGGTCTGGCCCGGCCGGCCTGCCCTTGCGCAGCGACCGGTACACGTTCCACAGGAACGGCAGGGTCGAGGCGCCCACCAGGAAGGCGCCCAGGGTAGAGGCCAGGTTGGCCGGCTCCCAGCGGTCGATGTGGTAGTCGGCGATGCGCCGCGGCATGCCGTCCAAGCCGAGGTAGAACTGGGGGAAGAAGGTCAGGTTGAAGCCGATGAACAGCGACCAGAAGTGCAGCTTGCCCCAGCCCTCGGAGAGGAAGCGGCCGCTCATCTTCGGGAACCAGAAGTACAGCCCGGCGAACAGCGCGAAGAACAGCCCGCCGACCATCACGTAGTGGAAGTGGGCGACCACGTAGTAGGTGTCGGTGACGGCGAAGTCGATCGGCGGCGAGGCGAGGAACACGCCGGTGATGCCGCCGATCAGGAACACCAGCAGGAAGCCGA